>Ga0070738_10002938_pt1 | contig 24229 bp, 28 predicted proteins | sample Coa_R2_2_FD_66446 | JGI IMG/M metagenome (GOLD analysis project Ga0070738, IMG submission 66446) | Surface soil microbial communities from Centralia Pennsylvania, which are recovering from an underground coalmine fire - Coalmine... | ecosystem: Environmental > Terrestrial > Soil > Unclassified ... | reverse complement strand
GAAGTGCATCCTGTGCGGCGGCTGCGTGGACATCTGCCCCTACAGCTGCATCAGCATGGTGCCGCTGGAGAAGACCGAGGCCGACGCGCTCACCGAGCCGGCGCTGGCCGAGGCCCAGGGCTGGAACAAGGGCGCCACGATGCTCATCGACGAGACGAGCTGCATCCGCTGCGGCCTGTGCATCAACCGCTGCCCCACGCACTGCATCTCAATGGGTCGGTTCGAGCTGGAATACGCCACCCCGGCCGGCGGAGGCAAAGACCTGTACTAATCGAGTAGTGGGAAGCTAGAAGCTGGAAGCGAGAGAGGGCTGGTCCGCTGGGCCAGCCCTTTTCGTATGCTCTGCGGATGGCAGTCACGCGGCAGACGGTCGACCTTTCGGGCTATCCGGACCTGGTGGTCATCTACCTTGGCATGCGAGTGAACAGGTTCGCAGGGCTTAAGACGCTGATGGGCTTCGGGCCGAAGATCGCCAAATCAGTCGAGGCTCAGCCCGAAGGCTTGCTGCTGCACGAGAACTTCCTGTGGTCGCTGCGGCCGGTCCACGCCGGCATGCGCCAATACTGGCGTGACTTCGACTCGCTGGAGCGCTGGGCGCGATCGGAGCCGCACAGGCAGTGGTGGCAGCAGTTCGTGCGTGATTCGGGCAGCACCGGCTTCTGGCACGAGACGTACTTCCTGCGCGGCGGCTTTGAGGCCGTCTATGACGACATGCCCGCGCCGTACGGGATGATGCGCTTCGCGCCGTTGGAGCGCGCGAAGGGCGCGATGTTCTCCGCTCGCAAACGGCTCAAGCTCGCGGGCGAGGAGCAGCTGCAGCCGGCGTATGCAGAGGACGAGCTGGCCTAATAGGCGGCGGGAATCGCCTGCGGGTCTTCGAAGAACTCCGACTTGAGCAGGCTGGCCGAGAGGACGCATTCCACGCGCAGCGGGCCGTCGCCGGTGTTGCGGAAGCTGTGGACGGTCCCCTGGCGGATGTGCAGGGTGGCGCCTGGGCCGACGTGGCTGACCTGCTGGCCCATCAGCGTTTCCGCTTCACCTTCCAGGATGGTGATGATCTCGTCCCCAAGCTCGTGCTTGTGGCGGGGCACGCCATAGCCAGGCTCGAACTCCTGGTAAAACATCGTCAGGCCCGGTTGAGGGGCATCGCCATCCTCGGCGATGCCACCGGTGATGAACTGCCACTTCACACCGGGGCGAGTCTGGGTCCACGGCTGCTGCACACGCTCCACAACTGGCATGAGCCACAGCATACTCCGTGTGATGTCTCGTGGTCGCTTTGCGCCTTCTCCGAGCGGCGACCTGCACCTCGGCGGGGCTCGGACGGCGCTGGTAGCATGGCTGGCGGCGAGGCGAGACGGCGGCGAGTTCCTGCTGCGCATCGAGGACATCGACCGGCCGCGAGTCGTGCCCGGGGCGGAGCAGCGCATCCTCGAGGATCTGTGCTGGCTCGGACTGGATTGGGATGGTGAGCCGGTGCGGCAGAGCGACCGGCTGCCCCTGTACGAGGCGGCGCTGGCCAGGCTGGACGGCGGCGTGTTTCCGTGCTTCTGCTCGCGGGCGGACGTGGCGCAAGCGGCCAGCGCGCCGCACGGCCCGGCTCAGGCCTACCCCGGCACCTGCCGGAACCTGACGCCCGAGGAGGTGCGGGCTCGGCTGGACAGCGGGCGCGCGCCTTGCCTGCGATTGCGAGCGCCGGACAGAGAGCTGTGCTTCGAGGATGCGGTGCACGGACGAGTGTGCGGGCAGTCGGACGATTTCATCGTCCGGCGCTCGGATGGGCTGTTCGCGTACCAGCTCGCGGTGGTGGTGGACGACGTCGAGATGGGCATCGAGGAGGTCGTGCGCGGCGATGATCTGCTGGAGTCCACGACCCGCCAGCTCTTGCTGTACGAGGCGCTCGGGGCCCCGCCGGCCCGATTCGCGCACGTGCCGCTGATGCTGGGGCCGGACCGGCAGCGGCTCTCGAAGCGCCATGGGTCGATCAGCGTGCGGGCATTCCGCGCGGCCGGCTGGACGGCGCCGCAGTTAACCGGCTGGCTGGCGGCGACGTTGGGGTTGGTTCCCGAAAGGACGGAGATCGAGCCGGCGGCGCTGGTCAGCGGCTTCGCGTTCGAACAGATCCGGCGAGAGCCGTTCGTGCTACCCGAACAGTTCCTTTGAGGCGTCCTGGACGGCCGCTTCAGCCTGTTTGGGGACCGCGATTGGGCCGGCAGGGATCTGATCTTTGGTCATGCCCACCCATTTGCCCTTCATCTGGCCAAACGGAAATGTGCGCAGCTGCTCGGGCGTCCGCACCCAGCCCGCCGGGACGTTCTTGTACGTATCGATGAGCTGCTCGTCGACCGTATCGCCCTTCTTGACCTCTTTGGCGATGTAGACGTCCTCGACCACGTCGTGGTCCTGGTCGAGGCTGAGCGGCCCCTTCACGGTCTCGGTGTTGGTGGCGTACAGCGCATTCATGAACGCCTGCTTGTCTTCGACGTTGCCGTTGACCTTCTGGATCGCGGCCACGATCACCTGCGCCGCTGCGTACGCGTGGGCCACCGCGGGGCCAACCAGCCGGTCGCCGTATTTGGCAGACCAGGCCTTGAGCAGGTCCTGGTTGGCTTTGCCATCGTAGGCGCGGCTGTAGACGTTCGAGCTCACGATGCCCTCGGCCTTCTCTTTGAGCTGCGGCAGGTTCGAGGCGTCGGTGATGCCGTTGATCGAGTCCAGCACCACTGGCCGTTTCGGCCCGGAGTAGCTGGCCAGCGCTTGGCCCAGGCGCAGCCCGTCGATGCCGGTCTCGAAAGCGAACAGCAGGTCGGCGCTCGGGTCGATCTGGCTGACGTACGGACCCATGTCGGGCGTGCCGAAGGCCGGATGCTGCTCCTGCACGATGGTCCCGCCGCGGCTGATGAAGCCGCTGGCAAACACGTCGGAGGCTTCGACGCCGCCGGCGTTGTCGATGGAGATCATGCTGGCCCTCTTGAATCCTTGTTTGATGGCCCAATCGACCGCGGGATCGGTCACCTGGGTGTTGCTGTCGCTGGTGCGCACCAGCCAGGGACTCTTGTACTTGTCGCTGACGAGCAGATCCTGCGCGACACAGCCGTTGGCCACTACGGTCGGCACCTGCGCTTCCTTTACATAAGGAGCAACGGCGTAGCACTCGTTCGTGACGATGAGGCCGCTCAGGAGATTGACCTTATCGACCTCCACCAGCTGCTTTGCCTTGTTCAGCGCGAGATCCGCCTTGAGCTGGCTGTCGGCGACGATGACTTCGATCTTGCGGCCGGCGACGGTGTTGTTGATGCCCGCAAGATAGAGGTTGAAGGCGTCGATGTTGTCCTTGGCGGTGTTCGCCAGCACGCCTGTGGCGTCCTCGATGAGGCCGATCTTGATGGGTTCGCCGGATGTCGCGGGCTTCGCCGCGGTGCTTGCCGCCGGTTTGCTGGAAGCGGAGCTCGGCGCCGTCGAGACGCTGGCGGCAGGCTTGGACGCCGGGGCTGCCGGCGCCGAGGAGGCCGGGGCGGAGGCGCCTCCGCAGCCCGCCAGGAGGAACGTGGCCACAAACACCAGACACGCCGTTCGAGACATCGACGGATACCTCCTTCCTATTCAGGGGCGATCGCTATGCGTGTACCTCCAAGACAAGTGCCCAATAGAGTACGCTACCGGCCGAAGAGCTCCTGGCTGGCCAATCGCGCGCCTTCGGCAAGCGTTCGCAGTTTGGCCCACATGATGGTCGGATAGACCCGCTGGATGCCCTCGATCTGGGCGAAGCCGCAATCGGTGCCGGCGATGACGTTCTCGCGTCCGACCAGCCCGGCGAACTTCACGATCCGGTCCGCCACCTCGCGCGGGTGCTCGACGATGTTCGTGGCGTGGCTGATCACGCCCGGGATGAGAGTCTTGCCTTCGGGCAGCTTGACCGTCTCCCAGACGCGCCACTCGTGGTGGTGGCGAGGGTTCGCAGCTTCGATTGAATAGGCGCCGGCGTTGACCCGCAGCAGCAGGTCCACGATATTCGCCAGCGGCACGTCATTGGTGTGCGGGCCATTCCAGCTGCCCCAACAGAGGTGATAGCGGACGCGGTCCTGGGCGATGCCTTTCAGGGCGTAGTTCAGCGCCTCGATGCGCAGCTCGGCCCACTTCCGGTAGTGCTCCAGGCCCTGGTCCTCCAGCAGCAGCCACATGGTGGCCAGCACGGCGTCGTCGACCTGCAGCAGGAAGCCCGCGTCGACAACGGCCTGGTACTCCTGCTTCATCACGTCGGCCAGCGCGTAGACGTAGGCCTCCTCGCTCGGGTAGTACTCGTTGACGGCGTCGCGCAGGGCGCTGGCCGGAGCGACCAGCGGCATGAACGCCTCCACGGGCTGCAGGCCCTCGAGCGCGGCCTTGAAGTTGGCGATGTCGCGCTGGATCTGCTCGGGCTTGTAGCCGATGGGCGCGACGCACACCGGGCGTGTGCTGTTGAGCCCGAAGCTGGCGGCGTACTGGCCGTAGAAGTCGGGGAACCGCTCGAGGTCCTTGCCGACGACGAAGTCCTGCTCGCGGCCGACCTCCCGATCCTCGTAACCGGTCACCCGGTCACGGATGTAGGTGTGCCAGGCCGACTTGCCGAACTCGCCGTCGTCCACCACGTCGACGCCGGCCTCCACCTGCCCGCGAACGATGCCGCGGACCGCCTCTTTCAGCGCCGCTTCGTACTCCGATGGCTCGAAGCTTTCGCCGCCCTGCTTGGCGTCGATGAAGCGCTTGAGCTCGGGTGGGCGGACCAGGCTGCCGACGTGGGTGGTGAGGATGCGATCGGTGCTGCGCTGCATGCGCACCAGGGTACTCGCTGGCGTAGCATTGGCGCTATGGCTCGAACTGGGTGCGTGATCCTCGCTGGCCCCGACTTTCAGGCGTCACTCAAGCACGTCCAGCTTGCGGACGAGCGGGGCTATGACAGCGTCTGGGTGACGAACAACGTCACACGCGAGGCGTTCGTGCTGCTGACGGCGTACGCCTGCAACACCAAGCAGATCGCCGTCGGCACGGACATCGTGCAGATACACACGCGCCATCCGGCGGTGATGGCCCAGCAGGCGCTGTCGCTGAACGACATCTCGGGCGGGCGTTTCCGGCTGGGACTGGGCGTGAGCCATGCCCCGAACATCGAGGGCGCGCTGGGGCTGCAGATGGGCCAGCCGCTGGAGCTCATGCGCGAGTACGTGACCATCCTGCGGCAGGCTTTCGCCGGGCCGGTGAACCACGAGGGCCGGTACTTTCGCGTGCACTGGGACTACACGATGCCCCGCAAGCCACCGCCACTGTACATCGCCGCGCTGAACCCGCGCATGCTGGAGCTGGCCGGCGAGATCGCCGACGGCGTGCTGCTGTGGCTGCCGCCGGTGGACTATGTGCGGAACACGATCGTGCCGCGAGTGCGCGCCGGACGCGAGCGGGCGGGCAAGTCCATGGATGGCTTCGAGATCATCTGCCCAGTGCCGGCGGCGGTGGTGGACGACGCGTCCGCGGGCTGGGAGAGCTTCCGGACGGAGCTGGTGCGGTACTGCAACCTGCCCTTCTATCAGAAGGAGTTCCGGAACGCGGGCTATGGGGAGGAGGTGGCTGCCTTCCTACGCGATAAGGCCGTGCCTCAGCGGCTGGCCGAGGCGCTCGGGGTGTGCGGATCTTCTGCGGATGTTCTTGACATGGTTGCTCGGTTTCGAGAGGCTGGTGTGACGTTGCCTTTGATTCGGCCTGTGCATCCACCTGCTCTCGAGAGGACGCTCCGAGAGGGGCTGGTCTAGCGCAGCTTCGCTGCGCCAAGCTTCGCTTGCCCACCCACTCGCCCGTGCTCGGGGCCTGCGGCCCCGGACCCCCGGCGGCTGCTGGAGGCTCAGCGGGCTCAGATGCCCAGCAAGCTGCGTGCGTTCGCTTCGAAGAGGGCGTCGCGCTCGGGTTCGGGGAGGGTCTCGATGTCGGCGATGGTCTCGCGAACGAAGAGCTCGCCGGCTTCGCCGCCGAAGGGCATGTCGGTGCCGAAGAGGATGTGGTCGGTGCCGAAGAATTCGAGGGCGCACTCCAGCGGGCCATGGGCGCCCGAGAAGACGCTGTCGCCGTAGAAGCGCTTGTACAGCTCGACGGTGTACTCCGGGTTGAAGCGGTCCTCCACGCCCAGGCCCTTGCGCTGGCCGGGGCTCTCCTGGCGTAGGCCCAGGCGCCCGGCGACATGCGGGATGATGCCGCCCGCGTGATGGGTGAGGAAGCGCAGGCTGGGGTAGCGCTCGACGATGCCTGAGAAGATCAGCCGCGAGATGCACACCGTCGTCTCGTAAGGCCAGCCGAACTTGAAGTAGAGGCCGTACTTGGACTTGCTCTCGGTGGGGTAGTCCGGGTGGTCCTCGGTGCGCGTGGGGTGGATCCAGACCACTTTGTCCAGCTCGGCCATCCTGGCGTACAGCGGCTCGAACTTCGGGTCATCCATCGGCTGGCCCTTTACATTGGTGAAGATCTGCACGCCCAGGGCGCCAAGGTCCTTCACCGAACGCTCCACCTCGCCGATGGCGCTGTCCACGTCGTACAGCGACACGGACGCGGCGAAGCCCAGGAAGCGATCGGGGTACTTCCGGCAGAGCTCAGCCATGCTGTCGTTGGAGAGCGCGGCCAGGTCTATGGCGTCCTGCCCCTCGGCGAAGTCCTCGATAGGCGGCGCGGCCAGCGTGAGCACCTGGACGTAGCCGTCGTACCCGTCCATCATCCGGAAGCGCGCGTCGAGGTCGTAAATGGCCGGCCGGCCGGCGACGATGGGGCCATTGGTGAAGGCCGGCTTGAGCTGGCCGATGCGGTCGAACACCGGCTTGGGAAAGATGTGCGGAAACACGTCGATTTTGAGGGAGCTGCTCACCGCCTCTAACGATAGGCCATCGTCCGGCACGCTCCATGCAGGTTGGCGGGCATGTCACAGAGCGGACTGCGCGTCACGATGGTCGGAGCCGCGGTCGGCGCGCTGGTGCTGATGGCGCTGGGCGTGATCTTCGCCGTGTCGGTGCTTCCGGGCTTGAGCGACGGTCTGGCGGGCGGGCTGTTTGGCGTTGCCATGGGCGCCGCCCTGATAGGGATGGCTGCGGGCGGAGCCCTCGCCGCGCTGCTGCGTGCCCTGGGTGATACTTAGCCCATTGTGATTCCTTCCGGGCGGCAGCTGCTGCAGATCCCCGGCCCCACGAACGTGCCGGAGCGGGTGCTTCGGGCCATGGACAGGGCGGTCGTCGACCACCGCTCGGACGAGTTCGCGCAGCTGCTGCCGCGGATCGCGCCGCTGCTCAAGCAGGTGTTCGGGACGAAGGACGGGCACATCGTGGTCTTCTCGGGCTCCGGCACGGGTGCGTGGGAGTCGGCCATGGTGAACACCCTCAAGCAGGGCGACTGCGTGCTCTCTGTCGCCAACGGCCACTTCGGCGCCGGCTTCGGCCTGTCCGGACGGCGGCTTGGCTTCGAGGTCCAGGAGATCGTCGTCCCCTGGGGCGCTGAGGTGCCGGCGGACCTGATCGAAGACCGGCTGAAGGCCGACAAGAATGGCGTCATCAAGGCCGTGCTGGTGGTCCACAACGAGACCTCCACCGGGGTGACGTCGGACATCGGCGCCGTCCGCAGGGCCATGGACGCGGCCGGTCACGACGCGCTGCTGATCGTCGACGCCGTGAGCTCGCTGGCCAGCATGCCCTTCGAGTTCGACGAGTGGGGCGTGGACGTGGCGCTGTGCGGCAGCCAGAAGGGGCTGATGCTGCCACCCGGCCAGGCCTACCTGTGCGCCAGCGCACGCGCGCTGGAAGCCAGCAAGACTGGCGGCTCGCCGCGCAACTACTTCGAGTGGGGCAACCAGCTGCGCGAGAACATCACCGGCAAGTTCCCCTACACGCCCAACACGCTGATGCTGTTCGGCCTGCGCGAAGCGCTCATCATGCTGGTCGAGGAGGAGGGGCTGGACAACGTCTATGCGCGCCATCGCCGCATGGCTGGCGGCGTGTGGGCTGCCGTCGAAGCCTGGGGCCTGAAGTTCATGTGCCAGAAGCCGCGGTTCCGGTCCACGACCGTGACCACGGTGATGACGCCCGAGGGAATCAAGGGGGCGGATCTGCTGGCGCGCACGCGCAACCGGTTCAACCTGGTGCTCGGCACCGGCATCGGCGACTCCGCGGCGAAGGCCTTCCGAATGGGCCACCTCGGCGCGCTCAACGAGCTCGAAGTCATCGGCATGGTGGCCGGCGTCGAGATGGCGCTGCACGAGATGGGCGCCCCCGTCAAGCTGGGCAGCGGCGTCGCGGCCGCGGAGGAGCACTTCTCGGCTTCGTAGCTGGGGGCCTGCGCCCGCAAGGCACTTGTGACTAGCGGGCGACTATAGGAGAATGAGGGCCATGTTCAAGAGAGCGGCGTTCATTCCTCAGACCTTCGGTCTCGTTGGCATCCTGCTGCTGAGCGCTTGCGGAGGCTCGGCTGCCCCGGCCAGCAGCCCGGCCACCAGCGCGGCCAAGCCCGGGGCGTCAGCGGCTCCGGCCAGCGCGCCGGCTTCGGCTGGGGCGAGCGCGAAGCCGGCGGCGTCCGGGAATGCCAGCGCCAAGCCGGCAGCATCCGGTGCGGCGGCCGCGAGCGGAGCGGCGGCGGCCAAGCCGTCGGGCAGCTTCGGGCCGGTGTTCTCGGCCTCGGCCAAGCCCGCGGACAAGCTCAAGCTGGTCTACGGCAACCCGGTGACGCCACCCAACCTGGTCCACATGGCGGCGTATATCGCCAAGGACACCGGCATCTTCGACGAGGTTGGCCTGGACGTGGAGTTCAAGAGCTTCGAAGGCGGCGTGGATTCGATGCGCGCCGCGCTCTCTGGGGGCATGGACGTCGTGGGCACGAGCTCGGACCCGCTGTTCGCCGTGGTCCAGCAGGGCGGCAACGCCAAAGCGATCGGCACGTACGCGCCCAAGCTCAGCGTCTCCATGGTGGCCCAGCCCGGCATCAAGACGGTGGCGGACCTCAAGGGCAAGAAGATCGGCACACCGGGCGGCGTGGGGGCATTCACCGAGGTGATGGCGCGGCTGCTGCTGGCGGCCAACAACATGACGCCGCAGGACGTGTCGTACGTGAACGTCACCACCGCCGGCCGGGTGCCGGCGTTGGTGAATAAGCAGATCGACGCGACGATCATGCACATCGACCAGGTATACACGGCGCAGGCGCAGGTGCCGGATCTCAGCCTGGTCGCCAACATGTGGGAAGTGGTGCCTGATTGGTGGTACTCCGCCTTTGCGACGAGCACCGACAACATCAAGAACAAGCGCGAGGCGCTGACGCGCTTCATGACCGCGGTCGTGAAGGCGCAGCGGGTGATGTACATGGACCCGGCCACGACGAAGAAGTGGGCCGTGGAGGAGACGAAGGCGAAGCCGGATGTCATCGACCGCGCCTACGACATGCTCTCCAAGGGCGGCGTGTGGGCCGTGAACGACGGCATGCCGCAGAAGATGATTGAATACACGGTGGACAAGGAAGCGACCGTTGGCGTGGTGAAGCCGGACAACAAGCCGACCTACGACCAGATCGTCGATAAGAGCATCGTGGAAGAAGCAATTAAGCGGAACGGCGGTCCCTGGTCGGGCGATCCCAGATGGTATTAGCTCGGGTAGCTGGAGTCTAGAGGCTGGAAGCTAGACCCGACCCGACCCCTTTCACCGCCAAGATGCGCGTCGAGCGGGCGACGCGCACGTTTTCGGCGGGCGCGGTCGTGGCCTTTCAGGACATGGACCTGGACGTGCCGGCGGGGCGTACGCTGTGCATCGTGGGGCCGTCGGGCTGCGGCAAGACGACGCTGCTGCGCTGCCTGGCCGGGCTGCTGGCGCCGACGAGCGGGCGTGTCCTACTCGACGGCCAGGCGGTGGTCGAGCCGAGCCCGGCGGTCGCCATGGTCTTCCAGCACTTCGGCCTATTTCCCTGGAAGACGGTGCGCGACAACGTGGCCTACGGCCTCAAGCTGAAGGGCGTGCCCAAGGGCCAGTGGGACGAGCTGGTGCGGCCCTACCTCGAGCTGGTGGGACTCACGGGCTTCGAAAGCATGTACCCCTACCAGCTCTCGGGTGGCATGCAGCAGCGGGCGGGCTTGGTCCGCGCCCTCGCGCTCAGCCCGGAGGTGCTGCTGATGGACGAGCCATTCGGTGCGCTCGACGCGCAGACCCGCGAGCTGCTCCAGGAGGAGCTGCTGCGCATCCTCGAGCGGGAGCGGAAGACGATGGTGTTCATCACCCACTCGATCGACGAGGCCATCGTGCTGGGCGATCAGATCGCGGTCTTGAGCGCCCGTCCAGGGCGGGTGCGCGAGCTGATCGAGGTTGGCCTGCCCAGCTCGCGCACGGCTGAGGACGTCCGCTCCAGCCCGCGTTACGCCGAGCTGCGGCAGCACATCTGGGATCAGCTGCGGCCTCAAGTGGTTGCGGCGGCAGCAGCATGAGGTCCTATCGGTGAGGGCATCTTGAGCATCGCCGAAGACAGCCGCCTCGCGGCGGCGACGCCCTCACCTAGCCTCTCCCGCAAGCGGGAGAGGAACCTCGGAGACGCCGAGGCGCAGCGCCGCCGCGAGCAGATCGTCAAGTGGTCCTCTCGCCTCGGGTCGCTGGTGGTGCTGCTCGCGCTGTGGGAGGTGTTCGGCCGCCACGTCAACAAGGCGGTGTTCGCGCCGCCCTCGCGGGTCGTTGCAGCGGGCATCGAGATGGTGCAGTCCGGCGAGCTGTGGAAGTACCTTCAGGGCAGCCTGCTCACGCTGGTCTACGGTCTGGCGATCTCCATAGCCATTGGCCTGCCGGTCGGCATTCTGATGGCCCGCAGCAAGGTGGCCGGGTACGCGCTGGAGTGGTACATCGCCGCCTTCAACTCCACGCCGATGGTGGCGCTGATCCCACTCATCACGCTGGTCTTCGGGTTCGATCTCACCGCCAAGGTGATCGTCGTCGTCATCTCATCGCTGTTCGCCATCATCATCAACACCGAGCAGGGGGTCCGGAACGTCGATGCGCGGCTGCTGGAGGTGGCGCAGGCGTTCCGCTCGTCGGAGCGGGCGCTGTGGGGCGACGTCATCCTGCCGTCCGCGCTGCCGTACATCGCCGCCGGCATGCGCCTGGCGGTTGGGCGTGCGCTGGTGGGCATGGTCGTGGCCGAGTTCTTCACTGCCGTCAGCGGTGTGGGCTACCTCATCGTGCGCTACAGCAACTCCTTCGAGCCGGATCACCTGCTGGTGCCGATCGTGGTGGTCATGGCTCTGGGCATCGCGCTGACGGCGATCACGACGACGACCGAGCGGCGTGTGGCGCCGTGGAACAGACAGAAGGACGATTAACGGATGCGAGTAGTTGACCTGACGCAGCCCTGGGGCGACCGAATGCCGACATGGCCGCAGTTCGCGTCGATCAAGGTGACCGACATCACCACCCATCACCGCGACCGCAAGAGCACGGTGCTGGTCGAGACCAACATGCACACCGGCACGCATATCGACGCGCCCATCCACTACGCGGAGCGCGGGCGCGATCTGGGCCAGATCCCCATCCAGGACCTCATCGGCACGGGACTGGTGATCGATCTGCGGCCCATCACCAAACCCTGGAGCTACTACTCGCTCGGGGACGTGCTCAAGTGCGTGCCCCAGGGCGAGGAAATCCGCACCGGCGACATCGTGATCCTGTACACGGGCTGGGATCAGTACAACTGGACCAAGCCCACGCGCGACGACGTCATGTACTTCGACCGCCATCCCGGGCCGAAGCCCGAGGTGATCGATTACCTGATCCACGATCGCAAGATCAAGTGGCTGGGCGGCGACCTGGCCTCCATGGACCACTCGATGTACGTGCGCATCCGCTGGATGCGGCCGGACCTGGTGAAGGAATTCGAGCAGATGTACTGCGCCTCAGTGGAGGAGCTCGTACCCGAGAAGGACTTCGAGTACGTGCACTACACCACCGCGCGCAACAACGTCTGCATGCTGGAGAACCTCGGCGGCGAGATTGCCGAGGTTGCCGGGATGCGCTGCACGATAGGCGCCTTTCCGTGGCGCTGGGTGGGTGGCGAGGGCTGCATCTGCCGCGTGGTGGCGTTCCTCGACATGGATCAGCCCGGCATCGAAGGCGCCGAGCCGCCTGGCGCCCAGCCCCGGCAATGGGACGCCGGCACCACCCCCGCCCGGATCATGGCCAGCGGCGAGACCAAGGTCAGCTACTGATCGCTTGATGGTGCCACGAAGTGGAACTCGCGCCGCGCATGGCCGTCCTTGACCTCAATCTCGCAGTCGATGGTGAGCTGCGTCCCGTCGACCGCCTGGGCGATGTCGCCGTCGATGATGAGCAGCGGCTCCCCGTCGTGCTGAAACACCTGGTCGCCCTGCGCGGGTGGCGCCATCATGAGCGCGATCTGGTTGCCGCTGACGGTGAGCTTGAGTCCCTCCCCGGGCGGCGGGTCGCTGCTGAGCAGCACCTCCTCGAGGGCAAAAGCCGCTCGTTCTGTCACTGCGATCATGTGCAACCTCCTATCCCCTTCTATCGCATGCTTTGGGCCGCGCGCTCATGACGCCTGAAGAGCACTTCGGCGACCTCGTGCAGGAACTGCTGGGTACGCCCGGTGTAACGCCCCCGGCAGAGGACAGCGGCGGGCGGCGAAGCTTCGGCTCGAATGGCCTGAAGGTGGACGGCCGCATCTTCGCCATGCTGGTGCGCGGCCGGCTTGTGGTGAAGCTGCCGAGGAACCGCGTGGACGAGCTAGTCGCGGCCGGCGAGGGCGAGCGCTTCGAGACGGCGCGGGTGATGAAGGAGTGGCTGACGCTCAGCCCCAGCTCGGGCCTTGACTGGCTGGAGCTGGCGCGAGAGGCGCTGGCCTTTGTGAGGCCGGCCTAGGAGTACGTTCCCAGCGTTTGGCGCACGTAGTCGCCGAAGCTGGTATCGACAACGCTGTTCACGTCCAGCTTGGACTTCTGCCAGCCGTGGGCCACGAAGTAGTCCTCTGCCTGCTGGAGCGCCTGCAGGTTGATATGGGCGTTGGTCTCGTCGACCGTGGGCGTCTGCTGGTCGTACGCCTTCGGATCCTTGGCCTGCGTGTGCTTGATGTAGAGCTGGATGACCTCGTCGCGATTCTTGTTCTTGAACAGCGCGTCCGAGTTCAGCCGAAGGGCTTCGGTGTAGGCCGCCAGGAAGCGCTTGCCCGCGTCGGGCCGGTTCTTGATGAACTCGGTGCTGTAGAACACCCACTGGGCGGGCGAGTTGGGCATCGCCTTGGCCAGGTCGGCCAGCGGGAAGGCCACATTCTGCTGGATGCCCAGCGTGACGAATGGCTCGACCTCCAGCGCGCCGTCGATCTTCTTGTTGCCCAGCGCGGCGTACGCGTCCGGGAACGGGATGGACTGGACGTCCACGTCCGCCGTGGTGAGGTTGCCGAGGTGCAGGATCGCGTCGAGCTGGAGCTCGCCGATTCCTTGGACGCCGTTCACGGCGATGGACCGGCCCTTCATGTCGGCGACGGTCTTGACCTGGCCTTCGAGGTCCTTGCGAACCATCAGGCCGTAGCTCATGTGCTTGCCGGGCGGCGGCTCGGCAATGAGCGTGGAGTCGGAGACGACCTTCACGTTCACCCCACTGAGGAGGGCGTTGAAGAAGCCCGGGCTGATGCCGCCCACGCCCACGTCCAGCTTGCCGGTTGCCAGCAGCGGCAGCATCTCGCCGAAGCCCTTGTAGAGGGTGACGTCCGGGTTCACGCCTTCCTTGGTGTAGAAGCCTTCGTCCTGACCGATCCACAAGGCGCGGTCGGGCGTGCCACCCAGACCGCCAACGGAGACCGTGGCGAGCTGGCCGGACGGCTTGGCCGCGGCACTCGTCCCAGCCGCCGGCTTGCTGGCGGCCGAGCCCTGCGATGCGGCTGGCGCAGAGGCGCTGCCGCTGGGGGCGGCGGAGGTTGCGGGCTTGGCGCTGGCCGCCGCCGTGGCCGCCGATGCCCCGCTGCGAGCGCCGGATGTAGCGCCGCCGCACGCGGCCAGCAGCAGGACAACGCCGCTGAGCAGCAGGGCGCCGGCATGTCGGTAGCGCATCTAAATCTCTCGCATGCGGGGCAGCACCTTTTCCCCGAACAGCTCCAGGGCCTTGCGCGTCTTATCCGGGCCGACCGGCTGAAAGATCAGCTCCAGGATGCCGGCGCCGAGCTCTGCGTGGATGTTGCGGATCTGCGACAGCACCGTCTCGGGCTTGCCGGCGATGAGCTGCCCCAGCTCCAGGCGCTCCTTCAGGTCGTGCGCGAGATGCCGCTCGCGCTGGGTCGCGGTGTCCCGACCGTAGTAGCCGAGCGCAGTCGCGGTATCGTCCAGGGCCTTGTTGCTGGTGCTGTAAGCCGGCCGGCGCTCGGCCCCGCCCGCCGCGACGATGTCGTCGATCGCCTGCTCGTCCGACTCGGCCACATGGATGGTGAGGCGGTACAGGACGTCGTCCGGTTCCGGCTGCCAGCCTGCGATGGCGCATTGCTCCCGGTACCACGAGACGGACTTCTTGGCGATGGGCACGGTCGTGAAGGCGAAGCCCACGCTGATGTGGTTGCGCGCAGCGAACTCGCCGGATTCGGGGCTGGACGCTGAGATGAAAACCGGCGGGTGCGGCTTCTGGACGGGCTTCGGCCAGATGGAGATCGCTCGGAACTCATAGTGGCGGCCCTGCCAGCCGAAGGGCTGCGGCTCGGTCCACGCCTTCAGAATGAGCTTCAGCGACTCGTCGAACCGATCGTGCGACTCGGCCGGGTTCAGGCCATACGTCACGTACTCGTTTGACGTGCCGCGCATCATGCCGGCGATGAGCCGTCCGCCCGTGAGTGTGTCGATCATCGCGAACTCCTCCGCGACGCGGACGGGGTTCAGGATGGGAATGTCCGGGCCCAGAAGGGCAATATTGGCGCGCTTCACTCGCTGCGTCAGGGCGCCCGCCATGATCATCGGGTTGGGCGTCAGCGACATCGGCGCGTAGTGGTGCTCGGCAACGGTTACCCAATCGAAACCGATCTCGTCCGCGAGCTGGAACTGGTTGAGGCTGGCCTCCATCGAACGCTGGGCCACCTCGGTCGAGAAGGCGTCGCCAGGCACGGGCCAGATTCCCCGAGGCGCGGGGCCCTGGTAGGGGACGGACGAGAAAAGGGCGGCTTTCATGGCCTCTGTATTTCACCATGAAGCCGGATCGGGCGGCACGGCTTGTGCGCCCCACAACCTGAATCCTTTTCAGGAGGGCTGAGAAATGGCAAGTGTCGAGCATTCGATCGAAGTGAATGTGCCGGTGACGACGGCGTACAACCAATGGACGCAGTTCGAGATGTTCCCGCATTTCATGGAAGGCGTGGAGAGCGTCCATCAGCTTGACGACAAGCATCTGCACTGGCGCGCCAAGGTGGCCGGCGCAGAACGCGAGTGGGATGCGGAGATCACTGAGCAGGTGCCGGACGACCGGATTGCCTGGAAGAGCACCTCGGGCGCGCGCAATGCCGGCGTGGTGACGTTCCACCGGCTCGACCCGATGCGCACGAAGGTGATGCTCCAGCTGGAGTACGAGCCGGAAGGCGCCGGCGAGGCGCTGGGCGACATGCTCGGCATGCTGACGCGGCGCGTCGAAGGCGACCTCAAGCATTTCAAGGAGTTCATCGAGGAGCGACAGGCCGAGACCGGCGCGTGGCGCGGCGAGGTCAAGCGCGAGCCAGTGCAGGGGGAGATGGGCCGGGTTTCCGGCTGATTCCGCACCAGCTTGGGAGGGAGGCCTGGCCCGACTGCGGCCAGGCCTTTTCTCTTACTTGACAGGCTGAACATGTGTGCAGTATGCTCACTTGAGCAGTAGGCAAGGAGGTTCAGCGTGCCGAACAAGCAGGAGCTCACCGCCAAGCAGCGCGAGGTTCTGGAGGCTGTGCAGGCCTGGATCGAAGAGCGCGGCCGGCCGCCAACGCTGCGCGAGATGGCGCAGCGCATGGGCGTGTCGTCCACCAACGCCATCCGCGACCACTTGCGGGTGCTGGAGGGCAAGGGCTATCTCAAGCGCGAGGCCCGGCTCTCGCGCGGCCTCGAAGTCATCCGCGGCGGCAAGGCAGACGATGCGCCTGAACGCGCGCCGACGGTCCTCAATGGTCCCGAGCGCAAGATGGTGGCCATTCCCCTGGTTGGCCGGGTCGCCGCGGGCGCGCCGATCCTCGCCGAGGAGAACATCGAGGACACGCTGTACCTTGATAAGTTCTTCGTGCGCGAGGGCGACCTCTTTGCGCTGCAGGTCAAGGGCAGCAGCATGATCAACGCCGGCATCTTCGACGGCGACTATGTGTTCGTGCGCCAGCAGCAGACCGCCGAGCGCGGCGAGATCGTGGTGGCGCTCATCGGCGAAGAGGCTACCGTCAAGACGTACTACCCCGAGAACGGGCACGTCCGGCTGCAGCCGGAGAACGACACGATGGAGCCAATCATCGTGCGCCGCGGCGATCCCGAGCTGCGGATCGTCGGAAAGGTCTCAGCCGTCCTCCGGAAGATGTAACGTTCCTCTCCCATCGCAGTGGGAGAGGTTAGGTGAGGGCTCCCTTCGCCGTCAGGTGGAGGCCGTTGAGTCGGTACTCGACGCCGGCGCGCCGCCCGGTCCCACGTGGTAGATATTCCGCCAGGGCACGTAATGGCTTGGGAACGAGTCCGTCTTCACCTGGCCATCTGGACTGGTGATGGCGCGCTTGAGGGAAACGTCGAAGCCATCGTGGGCGTAGTCGGTCTGGTCGACCTGGCCCGGCGCGAGGCTGTTGTCGGTGACGTACTTGTCGGGCGGATGCGGCACTCGGTTTGAGAGCACCGGGCCGATCATGTCCACCTTGCGGTTGACTGGTTTGCCATAGAAGTCCACGTACAGCTGCGAGCTGGGGACATCCACCCTGGTGGTGATGGTCAGCGGCGCTCCGGTGTCGTTCGTGAACTTGAAGTCGAGCGTGGGGCTCCAGACCGTGGCGTCGAAGCCTTCGGGCGCCCCGCCCTGCGTGTAGTAGGGCACCGGGTACGCGTGGTCGTGCCGCTCGGGAATGGGCACGCCGGCCCAGAACGCGGCGCGGAAGGCCGTGGTCGATACCTGGCAGATGCCGCCGCCGAGGCCCTTCTCAGTGGAGTCGCCCAGGATGACCAGCCCCTCGGCCCAACCGGCGTCGGCGCCCACGTCGCCCATGACCTGATCGAAGGAGAAGGTGGCGCCGTCGGGGACGACGGTGCCGTTCAGCTTCTTGGCCATCAGCTTGATGTTGGTGACGCGGTTCGCCGGTGAGTAGGCGAAGTTGGAGACGCCCTCCGAGATGAGCTGGGGCTGCGGGACAGGCGCGAGCCAGCCGGAGCCGGCGAGGTTCTTCGTGATGTATTGGTCGCCCAGCAGCGTAAGCGAGACGCTGTAGGCTGGTGGCAGCTCGGGGTGGTACTCCATCCGGGCGCGCTGGAAGTACTGAACGCGGAATCCGTCCTCGACCGTCTCCTCTGAGATCGGGAAGCCGAACTGATCGAGCCCGCCGCGGGCGTTGAAGTAGCTCAGGAAGGCGTGGTGGACGGTGTGGCCGGTCTCAGCGAAATAGTGAAGGACATCCGAGTTCGGCGCCGGAGGCACGGTAGCAAAGACGCGACCCTGGCTGAGGATGCTGCCCAGAAGGCTGAGCTGCACCTGGCTGATGTCGGGGTGCCATTCCATGCGCGCGCGCTGGAAGTACTGCACCTGGAAGCCGTTCTCCATGACTGGCTCCGTGCGGGGAAAGCCGAAGGCGTCCAACCCGCCGTGCGCCTCGAAGAAATCGCGGAAGTTGCCGCCGAGGGAGTGGCCCGTCTCAGGGAAGTAGCGTATGGCGGCGGCGCCAACCTGGGGGCCGGCGGGGCCGCTGGGGGTGCTAGAGGGAGTGGCCGCGGCGAAGGCGGTGGCCGGCATGAGCGCCAGGCCGAACGCCAACACGCGGAGCGCTGCGCGAAACATAGTCTCGGCAGGATACCAATTTCGGCCGCAAATCGTAGACTGCTAGGCACATAGGTCCACGCGATTACTGCAACGGTTTGGGTAGCTGGAGCAGCTCCTGTGCGTTCTTGTCCAGGATGGCGTCCACGTCTGCCTGCGGCAGGCCCGACTCCTGCACGTAAGTCACGCAGCGCTTGAACTTGGGGCCGGCCAGATAGGGAAAGTCTGTTCCAAGCATGATGTGACCGGCGCCTACCGCATCGCAGGTGCAGCGAAGGGCGGCTGGCGTCTCGTTGACGGTGTCGTAGTACATCCGCTCGAGCGCCGCGACGGGGTTCACACGGCTCTGCTCGCGTGAGCGCTCGTAGGAGTCCTCGAGCCGCTGCCACACGAAGGGGATCGTTCCGCCCAGGTGCGGGACGATGATGCGCACGTTCCGATGGCGCTCCATAAGCCCAGACATCGCCAGCCGCAGGCCGGCGACGGTGTCCTCGAAACAGCCGCCGACCATCCAAGCCAGGCCGTACTTGTCCATCATCGCGCCTCCGAGGCCGAGCGGGTGCAGGAACACGATGGCCGAGCGGCGGTCGAGCTCCTGCCACAGCGGCTCGAACTCGGGCTCGTCCAGCGCGCGACCATTCATCGAGCAGCCCAGGTTGATGCCCGAGAAGTGCAGCTCGTCGAAGCAGCGAGCGCACTCCTCGATGGCGGCCTCGAGATGCGGCAGGGGCAGGCAGCCGAACGCGGCGAAGCGGCCGTTGTAGCGCTCGACGACCTCCTTGTAATGGTCGTTGGCGAAGCGCGCGCCTTCGACGGCTTTGGCCTTGTCCGGCAGGTAGCCCGGCTGTGAAGCGCCGACGCACAGCACCTGAGCGTCGATGCCGGCCTCGTCCATGAGGTCCAGGCGCTGCTCGAGCGTGACACCCGCGCCCGGCGCAAAACGGCCGCCCTGCCACGGATTTCCGAGGCGCTCCAGCCGGTCGAAGTACACGTCGTCGTAGTGGTGGGCGTGGACGTCAATGCGCATTCCGTACGTTGTAGCATCCTGCATATGAACTACACCCGGTCCGAAGCCAAGGAAGCGGCCAAAGCGCAGTTCCATGGCGTGTGGGCGGCCATCACCACGCCGTTCACGCCCGATGGCGAGCTCGACGAAGCCGGCTTGCGCCGGAACATGCGCCACTTCACGGGCGTGCTGCACATTGACGGCATCTTCTGCACCGGGAACATGGGCGAGGTGTGGGCGCTCACCAAAGAGGAGCGCCTCCGCGCGGTGGAGATCGTGGTCGAGGAAGCGCGCGGCAAGTGCAAGGTCATTGCCCACACGGCCCACCACTCGGCCCGCGAGACGGTCGAGCTCACGCGCCACGCCCAGGACGTGGGCGCAGACTTCACCATCTTCATCAATCCCTACTTCCCGCAGATGACCGAGGGCGAGGTGTTCACCTGGTTCGAGTACGTGGCTTCGCGCGTGGACATCGGCATGTGGATGTTCGACTCGAGCTACTCCGGGTACGGCCTGTCCGTGGACCTCACGGCTCGGATTGCCGAGCTGCCGAACATCTGCGGCATCAAAGTGGGCCGGCCGCCCGAGCACTACGCCCAGTTGCACCCGCTCATTGGTGACAAGATCGTGATGAGCCATCCCTCCGAAGAGCTGTGGCTGCGCTTGATGCGCGACTTCCACCAGCAGGTCCACAACTCCTCGGCCACGCCGTACGCCTTCCAGACCGCGGACTCGCAACCGCTCCGTGAGTACACCGAGCTGGGGCTGTCCGGCCGCTTCGAGGAGGCCGAGGAGCGCTCACGAACGCTCGATCCCATCCGACAGGTGTGGGACAAGTGGCAGAGCCGCATCTGGCAGGAGCGGCGCGTGATCCCCATCGCCTACCTCAAGTACTGGTGCGAGCTCCTGGGCCTCGCCGGCGGCCCCGCCCGCGAGCCGCTGGCCGCCCTCACCGATGCCGAGCGGGAAGAGATGCGCGCCGACCTGACGCGCGTCGGCCTGCTGAGTAGAGTTGCCGCGGCGGCTTAGGGCCGCCAGTTCCAGACGGCTTCACCGCCGTTGATCTCTGGCAAATAGCAGCCGTCGATCTTGTCCGCCCAGGGGCTTTTGTGGTCATGGGGGCAGAGTATGGCGCAAGTGGGCAGCGTTTAAGAGCTGTCGGTATCCAGCCAGATGGTCACAGGGCCATCGTTGGCAATCTCGACCAGCATGTCGGCGCCGAAGATGCCGGTTTCAGTGTGGATGCCTCGTTCCCGGAGGGCGGCGGCGAACGTGTCGACGAGGGGAGCGGCGACATCCGGTGGTGCGGCGCCGGTGAAGCTGGGCCGGCGGCCTCTCCGAGTGTCGGCGTACAGGGTGAATTGGGACACGACCAGGGCCTGACCAGCCACGTCCAGGAGCGAGAGGTTCATCTTGCCGGCATCGTCGTTGAAGATGCGCAACTCCGAGCACTTGGTTGCCAGGGCGCGGGCGCCCTCGGGCGTATCGTTAGGGCCAGCGCCGAGCAGGATGCAGAGACCTCGGCCAATCTGGCCGACGAGCTGGGCGTCTACGGACACGGAGGCGTGAAGCACGCGCTGGAGCAGCGCTCGCATCAGGCTGCCGTCACCCTGTTGGATGCCGCCGGCAGCGTGCGGGCAGACCCAGCGAGAGCGTGCGGCGGCTAAAGGTCAATCGTCTGGGAGTCGGCGGGAGCGAAGACCTCGCCGGCCGGGAAGTGGGCGGCAGCTTCGGTTTCGAGCTCTTGCTCGTGGCCGGCCAGCTCGCGGCTGGTATGGACAAGTGCCAGGCGCTTGGCTTTGGCCAGGGCGGCGACCTGGCCGGCCTCGGCGGCAGTCGAGTGGCCGTGGCCGGTGGGCGTCTTCAACGTCAGGCTCCAGTTCGACTCGTGGATCAGCAGATTGGTGCCCGCGGCATTGTCAGCTACGTCCTGGCAGAAGGCCGTATCGCCGGAGAACGCCAAGCTAGCATGCGCGAATGCGGCGTGGGTGGAGACGACCGGCACGGAGTGAGAGGCGCGGGCGGTCGTGATGCTCAGGCTAGGCAGCGCGAGGGTTGCCGAGCCCTTCTCCGGCAGCGGCCGCCAGTCGACCAGCGAGGCCAGCAGCCGGCCCAGGCTGGGGTAGACGGTCGTGCATATGCGGCGGAGCGGCTCGACCGTTGACTCCGGCGCACAGACCGTCAGCGGGTTGCGCCGGTTCGCGATCTGGGCCGAGACGAGCAGCATTGGCAGCCCAAGGGCGTGGTCGCCATGGATATGCGAGATGATCACCGTGCGGAGCTCCCCGGGATCGATGCCTGCGACCGCAAGCTGGTAGAGGATGCTCGGCCCGCACTCGAACAGCACCGGCTCGCGCGAGTGGACGACGAAGCAGACGTTGTTGTGCCGGGCGCTGGGCCAGGCGGCGCCCGTGCCCAGGAAGGTGACCTTCACGCGATGTTGATCGCTCGGTCGATCTCCTTGGCCAGGGCGAAGTCCCTCTCGGTGACGCCGTTCTCGGAGTGGGTGTGCACCGCCAGCCGGACGCTGTCGTAGCGAATGTCGATGTTTGGGTGGTGGTTCGCCGACTCGGCAGCTTCGGCCACCCGGCCTACGAAGCGGATCGCGTCCATGAAGCTGGGGAAGACGCACAGCCGCACCAGGTCTTTGCCGTCGTAACTCCAGCCGTCGAGCTCGGAGAGCCGCGCCCGGACCTGGTCCTCCGAGAAGGTCATCCGCCCTTGTTGTGGCCGTTGCCGGCCGCATGGTCGTGCTCGCCGGCATCGGTCGGGCGGCCGCAGATCGGACAGCGGGGCCGCCCGGCAGCGACCAGCGCGTAGACCGCGAAGCCGAACGCCTGCAGCTGCTCGCGGCTGACCAGGCAGCTGAACGCCGCCGCCGTGCCCTGCTCCGCCTCGACGTCGTGCGCCAGCAGGACGAACAGGCGGCGTTGCTCGTCGTAGCCGAGCGCCAGCTGGCCCACGCGAAATTGCAGCACCGGCCGCATCTCAAAGGAGACGGGACCTTCCCGGGGAGGACGGTCCGGGTCGTCGGCCGTGACGGACGGGATCTCCGTGAGGAGCTTCTCGATGGCGCCGGCCATAGCCTGCAGCTGCTCGCGCTCGACCCACAGGTTCACGAGCTCGTCCTCGTTCCGCGCGAGGATGCGGAAGCGGCGATTGCCAGGCTCGCCGACCGCGTCCGCCAGGATGCCGCTGGCGCGGCCGAGCTCAAACGTCTCGTTGGCCAATGAGCCTCACACTATACCAGCCAGTTCGCACCGGAATAATTGGACCATGGACGAAGAACAGGCACCCGCGTACGTCGGGCGCAATCACACGGCCGTGATGGCCACCGTGAAACGTGACGGCCGGCCGCAGCTCTCGAACGTTGCCTACTACCTGGATGATGACGGCACGCTGAAGGTATCGGTGACGAAGGATCGGGCGAAGACCAAGAACCTGCTGCGAGACCCGCGAGTGAGCATGACCTGCCTGGACCTGAAGAACTGGTACAGCTATGTCGTCGTGGAGGGCACGGCAGAGTTCATCGACGATGAGCGCACGCTGCCCGAGCTGCGGCGCTATTACCAGCGCGTCGCCGGCGAGCACCCGAATTGGGAGGAATACGACCAGGCGATGGTTCGCGATCAGCGTGTAGTCCTGGTCGTGAAGCCGGAGCGGTTCTATGGGATGGTTCGGTAGGCCTGCCGCTGCGGCAGCGTAGAATTGCTTCCGCACATGGAGTTGTTCTGGTACATCGTCGGGATCATGGTTTTTGCCGCGGTGTTCGCGGTGGGCATTATCTTCACGGCCGGCTGGCTGATCGCCATCGGGCTGGTGCTGCTGCCGCTCACGGCAGTGTGGGGGATGGTGTCGTCCGGGCCGGGCAGCAAGTACAACCCCTACCACCACTGAAATGAAAAAGGGGCACGCCGTGTAGCGTGCCCCTTTCTTGTGAGCCTGGTTCTAGGCCTTGGCCTCCACGTAGACTGTCCCGCCCGCTTTCTGGAACTCGTCCGCCTTCTCCTTGAGGCCGGCTTCGAGCGCGGTCGTCTCGTCCAGGCCATGGGCGGCGGCGTAGTCGCGAACGTCCTGCGTGATCTTCATCGAGCAGAAGTGCGGCCCGCACATCGAGCAGAAGTGCGCGCCCTTGGCCGGCTCGGCGGGCAAGGTTTCGTCGTGATACGCCTCGGCCGTCTCGGGGTCGAGCGACAGGTTGAACTGATCTCGCCAGCGGAACTCGAAACGCGCCTTCGAGAGGGCGTTGTCGCGCTCCTGCGCGCCAGGGTGGCCCTTCGCCAGGTCGGCCGCATGGGCGGCGATCTTGTAGGCGATGACGCCGTCCTTCACGTCCTGCTTGTCCGGCAGGCCCAGGTGCTCCTTGGGGGTCACGTAGCACAGCATTGCCGTGCCGTACCAGCCGATCATCGCGGCGCCGATGGCTGAAGTGATGTGGTCGTAGGCCGGGGCGATGTCCGTGACCAGCGGCCCGAGCGTATAGAACGGCGCCTCCTTGCAGACGTCCATCTGCAGGTCCACGTTCTCCTTGATCTTCTGCATCGGCACGTGGCCGGGGCCCTCGATCATGACCTGCACGTCGTGCTTCCAGGCGATCTCGGTCAGTTGGCCCAGCGTCCGCAGCTCGGCGAACTGGGCCTCGTCGTTAGCATCGGCGATCGAGCCGGGACGCAGTCCATCGCCCAGCGAGAAGGACACGTCGTAGGCGGCCAGAATTTCGCAGATCTCCTCGAAGTGCGTGTACAGGAAGCTCTCGGTGTGGTGCGCCAGGCACCAGCCGGCCATGATCGAGCCGCCGCGAGAGACGATGCCGGTGACGCGCTTGGCGGTCAACGGCACGTAGCGCAGCAGGACGCCGGCGTGCACGGTGAAGTAGTCCACGCCCTGCTCACACTGCTCGATGAGCGTGTCGCGGTAGACCTCCCAGTTCAGCTCCTCGACTTTGCCGCCGACCTTCTCGAGCGCCTGGTAGATCGGCACCGTGCCGATTGGCACGGGCGCGTTGCGGATGATCCACTCGCGCGTGGTGTGGATGTTCTTGCCGGTCGACAGGTCCATGACCGTATCGCCGCCCCAGCGGGTGGCCCAAGTCATCTTCTCGACCTCTTCCTCGATTGACGAGGCAACGGCCGAGTTGCCGATATTGGCGTTGATCTTCACCAGGAAGTTGCGGCCGATGATCATCGGCTCGGTCTCGGGGTGGTTGACGTTGGCCGGAATGATGGCCCGGCCGATGGCCACCTCGTTCCGCACGAACTCGGGA
>Ga0070738_10002934_pt1 | contig 24242 bp, 19 predicted proteins | sample Coa_R2_2_FD_66446 | JGI IMG/M metagenome (GOLD analysis project Ga0070738, IMG submission 66446) | Surface soil microbial communities from Centralia Pennsylvania, which are recovering from an underground coalmine fire - Coalmine... | ecosystem: Environmental > Terrestrial > Soil > Unclassified ... | reverse complement strand
TTTGTAATGAAAGTCTTTGCGAGTATTCGAGACTTTCAAATGTGCTTTAGCGACTCGTTTGATTGCCTTTTTGCGACGATTGGAACCTTTCTTTTTGCGAGACAAAGAACGCTGCAACCGCTTCAGTTGTTTCTCAGACTTCCGATAGTATTGAGGGATTTCTACTTCTTGTCCTGAATCGTCTACCAAGAAAGACTTCAATCCCATATCAATCCCGATGGTGTTTTCCATTGATGGAGTATCAGGCGTAAGAACGGGAACGGAAGCATCTTGCAACGACAGCGTAATGTAATAGCCGTCTACTTTCTTGGTAATCGTAGCCGTCTTTACCTTGAATCCGTCGGGTAGTGGACGATGCAAAATCATCTTCAGTTTGCCAATTTTCGGAAGCTGGATGAATTTCCCACTAATGTGTTCTGGTTTAATAGGGTCTGGAAAAGCAATTGAGCGAAATCGTCGTTGACCCTTGAATCTAGGCTTACCGCTTCTGTTGCCATTGCTATCGCCACTTAAAGTACGGTCAAACGCTTTCTCTACCCGTGCAATGACATCTTGCAGGGTGTGGGAAGGTAATTCCTTGTATTCGGGAAACCGTTTTTTGGAATTAACTAGATCTCGCTTCTGAGAATAGAAATCGGGACGGTCTTTTAATTCTGGTAAATAGCAAATTAATGGACAAGCATTAATATCACAACGATTCTGCTCATACCAAGTGAACCGTTCCGCTAACCGATAATTATATTGACGACGAGCAAGTTCAAGCCAGTGATCAATTGTGGCTTGCTGTGTTGTCGTCAATCGTAATCGGTATTGGTAAGCAGTTCTCATTTGAGCGTGCTTTATCTAAGCTACACTGACTATAGCTCATATATTTAAAAGTGCCTATGAAAAATGATTTTGTTTCTAGTGGTAGAGCTATATCTGACATGAAAGCACATTTGGTCTTAACAACTAAATATAGACGCAAGGCTTTCACAGGCGAGATACTCAAACGGTTGCATGAAATTCTATTTGACCTTTGTCAAAAATGGGATTGTAAACTGATTGAGTTCAACGCACAAGAAGATCATATTCACTTACTGTTTCAGTACTACCCGCAAATGGACTTATCCAAATTCGTCAATAACATTAAGTCAGTGTCTAGCCGTCGAATCCGAAGCGAGTTTGCAGAACACATCAACAGCATTTATTGGCAAGATGTACTTTGGAATGAATCGTATTTTATCGCGTCATGCGGCGGAGTTACTGTCTCGGTACTGCGTCAGTACATTGAAAATCAAAATGCACCCGCCTAGATGCACAGGAGATTTACTCGTTTCCTCTATGTCTTCCGACCAATGCCGTTAGGCGAGGGAGGAAGACTGTCGTCAACTCCCTCGCATTCTTCCCGACGCTCACCCTTCGGGTAGAGCACGGGGCTGCTGCTGTTGAAGCTCATTGTTCCACGCTTTGCGTGGAATTTTTGTGCAATCTTAACTTTGGAACAGGCGATCGCCAAACTTTAACCTACAAAGATTTCTTAAGGGAAAAAATAGAAATTATGCTACCAGATGTGGGCTATTCTGGAAACAATCAGAGATTTGCCGAAATGTTGTGACGATGAAGCTGGCAGGACGAGTTAGTCAAGTAAAACCCTCTTTAACCTTGGCCATTGCAGCAAAAGCTAAGGCAATGAAGGCAGACGGAATAGATGTTTGCAGTTTTAGTGCTGGAGAACCAGACTTTGACACTCCAGCGCACATTAAAGCTGCAGCAAAAAAAGCCTTAGATGAAGGTAAGACCAAGTATGGTCCAGAAGTTGGAGAACCAAAGTTAAGGGAAGCTCTCGCCCGAAAGTTAAAAACCGATAATGGTCTGAATTACAAAGCAGAAAATGTTATGGTCACCAACGGTGGCAAACATTCTCTGTTCAACTTGATACTAGCATTGATTGAACCGGGTGATGAGGTCATTATTCCTGCACCTTATTGGGTAAGTTATCCAGAAATGGTGACAATTGCAGGTGGAACACCAGTTATTGTAAATACAGATTCCTCAACGGGTTATAAGATCACTGCTGAACAACTGCGTAAATCAATTACACCTCACACTAAGCTATTTGTCCTCAACTCGCCATCGAATCCGACTGGGATGGTTTATACATTGGACGAGATCAAGGCTTTAGCAGAAGTTGTAGTTGATGCTGATATTTTGGTTGTTTCCGATGAAATCTATGAAAAGATTCTCTACGATGGCGCAAAACACATCAGCATTGGTTCTCTTGGTGAAGAAATTTTTGCTCGAACAATTGTCAGCAATGGCTTTGCTAAAGGTTATTCGATGACAGGGTGGCGTTTAGGCTATTTGGCAGGTTCCACGGAGATTATTAAAGCGGCAAGTACTATACAAGGTCATAGTACATCTAATGTGTGTACATTTGCTCAGTATGGTGCGATCGCGGCTTTAGAAGGTCTACAAGACTGTGTAGAAGAGATGCGCCTAGCTTTTGCTAAACGACGAGAGGTCATGTTGGAACGACTCAACGCAATTCCTGGACTAAGTTGTCCAAAACCTGACGGTGCTTTTTACATGTTTCCAGATATCAGTAAAACAAAGCTCAAATCCCTAGAATTTTGTAGTGCTCTTTTGGAACAACAGCAAGTGGCAGTGATTCCGGGAATAGCTTTTGGTGCTGATGATAATATTCGTATTTCTTACGCTACAGATATGGCAACGATTGAAAAGGGAATGGATAGGTTGGAGAAGTTTGTCAGAACAGTCAGTGGTTAGTTCACTAGTTGGTAGGGACGAATGACAGTTCGTCCCTACTAAATTCTATAGGACACACAACAAATGTACTTTCACATCAACCCCATCTCTTGCAAACTTTGCCGTAACCGCTGCGCCTCTTGGGGGTTGCGCTGTTCATGAAGGGCGATCGCAGTTTTAAAAGCTGTCAAACTCTCTTGAACATAACCAGTTTTTAGCAGCACTACTCCTAAATTTTGATATGCTTCTGCATAGCTAGGATTTAACTGGATTGCTTTTTGATATGATGCGATCGCATCGGGATATAAATTCATTGATTTGAAAGTCAGTCCCAAATTGCAGTGAAGTGCAGCAAAATTAGGATCAATCTTTAAAGCTGTTTGGTAAGCCGTTTGTGCACCTTTTAAATCACCAACGGCTTTGAGTAAATTACCGAGGTTGTTATATGCTCCTAACTTGAGGATGGGGTAAATAGGCAATTTGATGGCAGCTTTGTAGTGAGCGATCGCTTGTTTAGAGTTTTGAAGCCGACTGTAAGCAATACCCAAATGATAGTAGAGCTCGTACAACACCTCATAATTTTCTTCACAGGCAGTAACGCCGCGTGCAAGTAACTCAATGCCTGATGCTATTTTCCCAATATCTACATATAATGCGCCCAATTTGCTACAAACATAAGGATCATGAGGATGAGTCGCGAGAAACTCTTCCATTGCTGCCTGTGCCTTGACGTATTTGTTCTGTTGAGATATGACATCTTTTTGGTATCCCACATGCAAAATTGCTACATTTGGTAAATAGCCTATTTGCCAGTGTGGTTCTTGTTTTAAAATGACTGTTACGCTGTCATCTATCAAAGCATGATAAGGGCGAGTGAAGTGTATATCCGGATGATGACGAAATAGGCGAGAAACAAGAGAATAGGGAGATTGGGCTGCGCCGACTTCATGACGAACAAGGTTAATGAGCAAATATTCTTCCCTTTGAATAGCATCTCGTAACTTTGGAACAATTTTGGGGGATAGAATCTCATCAGCATCTAAGACAAGAATCCAATCACCCGTCACATATTGTAGTGCTTCATTCCGGGCTGCACTGAAGTCATTGCACCATTGAAAGTGATGCACTTTTGCACCAAATCTTTGTGCTATTTGCGGAGTACGATCCACAGAACCAGTGTCTAGAACTACTATTTCATCGACAACATTTTTGACACTGCTAAGGCATTTTGGTAGTGTGATTTCTTCATTTTTTACGATCATGCATAAGCTGAGTTTCATACTTCTGGAAGTGAGTAGTTTGAGGTTCTAGAGAATCGAGAATGGGAGAAGTGATGTAAAAGCAATCTTATACATCCTGTATAAACCCATCAAAAAGCACGCTATAAAAAAGTTTTATAACCGACAGATGATCAATAACTCCCAAAACAAGCAAGGTGGTGATTGCACTCTCTTATGTTAGTTAATTGGTATGAAGCGATGGGCTTTCTGTATCGATTGCTATAAGCGATAATTGTACTCTACTTGTCGTCATCAAGTCGAGGTGAAAAATGACTGCTATTTGTAAAGACAATCATCTGCTATTATCAATAAACCTATTTACCATTGACCTCACAAAGCGCTTCGCGCCTTACAGTTGCCTTGATGATGAGAAATCCATCTTCAGCGCTGTTTTACAGCTTAGCGCCCAAGGTAGAGAGGAATGAGTGTCATCCGAAAGGAGTAGATCATGAGAATAATGCTCTTTTGCTTTTAATCTTTGCGTGATTTGCGGAATGAAAGCAAGTTAGCTTGTATCTAATACAACCTGTTTAATCTTGAATATTTTTAACAGCGCTGAGGCGTTTTGACAACACAACTTCTTTATCTTTCACTATCTAAATAAATAGGTTCAGTCGTATGGAGCACTTATGTACTTCTTTTTGTAAATTTAAGCAACTTTAATTCTGTGCGAAAATCGACATTAAATAAAGGAACAATTTTCCACGACCTATGGTGATTTTGATGTTGGGTCAAAAGATAGGTGGACGCTACCAAATTCGTAAACAGTTACAAAAAGGGGGTTTTGGTTTTACTTTCGTAGCAGAAGATATACAACGACCAGGAAATCCTAAGTGCGTTGTTAAGCATTTGAAACCACGAGTTAACGAGCCTAATACTTTACGTGAGGCACAACGTCTTTTTCATAAAGAAGCAGAAATTCAGGAAAATCTAGGAAATCATGACCAAATCCCTCGACTTTTAGCTCGCTTTGAAGAAAATCAGGAATTTTATCTAGTTCAGGAATTTGTTGAAGGTCATGATTTGAGTGCAGAATTGCCTGTAGGTGAGCAGTTGGGCGAGACTTATGTAATAAAACTTTTACAGGAGATTTTAGAAGTCTTAGCCTTTGTCCATGAACACGGGGTAATTCATCGGGATATCAAACCCTCAAATATACGACGACGGCAAGATGGTAAAATTGTGTTGATTGACTTTGGTGCAGTCAAACAAATTAGTACTCAGGTCGTTAATTCTCAAGGAGAAACAGCTTTTACGATCTCTATTGGTACTCCTGGCTATATGCCGAGTGAACAAGCCAATGGAAATCCCCAATTTAGCAGTGATGTTTATGCAGTAGGAATTATTGGTATTCAAGCCCTCACAGGAACATCTCCGGCTAAATTTTTAAAAGATCCTAAAACAAGTGAGATTATTTGGCGTCATCAAACACAGGTAAGCTCTCAGCTAGCAGATATTATAGATAAAATGGTGCGCTATGACTTTCGTCAACGTTACCCATCAGCTTCTGAAGCGTTGCAAGCTTTAATGGAACTACCACTGTCTGGTACTACAAAAAAACAGAATCAAACCACGAAGATATTAAATCTTCCCTCAGTTCCTCCAATTACAATAACCCCGTCCTCGCTAGTACCTAGAAAGTTGTTCGTTGAACTGCTCATAGCAGCAGTACTTACAACTGTTATTATATTTTTATTTCATATCATAACTCCAAAAGAAGTTTTCTTTAACTACGAAAATCATAATTATGGAATTAAGATCAAATACCCTCAATCATGGGAAATACAAAATATAAATAATCCTATAACTGGCGAAGTTGTTACATTTTGGTCGCCAAAACAATATAACATGAACAGATTACAAGAAAAATTAACTATAAGTGTAGAAGAATTTTCAGGAACATTAGATGAATTTAGAGAATCATCAATTAAAGATATTAAAAATCATATGATTGATGCTAAGATTGTTAATACAAATTCAACGCTTCTCTCACACAAATTTGCTAATCAATTAGTGTTTACTGGAAAAGATGGAAAAAGTCGTATAAAAAATTTACAAGTTTTTACGTTAGAAGATGATAAAGCATATGTTATTACGTACACAGCAACAATAGATAACTATGATGATTTTCTTCAAACAGCAGAAAACATGATTAAATCATTTGAAATTGAGTAAAAAATTAATGATCAAGTATTTTAGTTAATCCTAAAGCTTTTTGAGAGTCGTCCGCTTTTCCCTGTTGTTGAAAAAGTTCCGATGCTTTACGCAAATCTGTGATTGCCGCCTGCTTGTCTCCCAAGTCTCGACGAGCAAGACCCCGATTGTAGTAGGCTAAAGCTAAATTGGGATCAAGCTGCAGCGCTTTATTATAATCCTCGAGTGCCTTTTGCCTATCTCCCATTTGAGCATATACAAGGCCCCGGTTATTGTAAGCTAAGACTAAGTTGGGATTAATTTGTAGCGCTTTGTTATAGTCTTCCAGTGCTTTTTGCTTATCTCCCAAATCGGCTTGAACTGCTCCTCGATTGTAGTAAGCTAAGTCTAAGTTGGGATTGATTTGTAGAGCTTTGTTGTAATCTTCAAGTGCCTTTTGCTTATCCCCCATCTGTGCATGAGCAAGACCCCGGTTGTTATAGGCCAAGGCTAAATTAGGATCAATCTGCAGCGCTTTATTGTAATCCTCAATGGCTTTCTGCTTGTCTCCCAACTCAGCACGAAGTAGACCACGATTATTGTAGGCTCGAGCTAAGTTGGGATCAATCTGTAGTGCTTTGTCATAATCCTCAATGGCTTTCTGCTTATCTCCTAACTCAGCACGAAGTAGACCACGATTGTTGTAGGCTAAAGCTAAATTGGGATTAATCTGTAGTGCTTTGTCATAATCCTCGATGGCCTTCTGCTTGTTTCCTAATTCGACAAAGGTTGCTCCTCGATTGTAGAAAGCTACGGCTAAAGAGGGATCAATTCTTAGTGCTTGATCATAATCTTCCATGGCCTTCTGCTTGTCTCCCAACTGGTTACGGGCAAGACCTCGATTATTGTAAGCTAGAGCTAAGTAGGGATTAATCCGTAGTGCCTGGTTGTAATCTTCAATAGCACCCTGTTGATCCCCCATTTGAGCTCGGGCAGAGCCTCGATAATAGTATGCTATTGCATAGTTTTGTTTGAGGCGAATAGCCTCAGTCTCATCATTAATGGCTCCTTGAAAGTCTTTTTTGTCATACTTGTCCATACCTTGAATTAAGAAGTTATCAGCCGTAGGTCCCATAGCTATCAAAACCGGAGCTGAAACTCCCAAATCTACTCCTACTTTTGCTGCTAGTCTCAAAAAGGTATTAATAGGAATGCCTAAGTAAAAGCCTGTTTTATCAGCATTGGGACTTAGGTCTTCCCTGCCATTAACTCCTACTAGTTCTCCTAACTCATTCAGAACTGGGCCACCACTCATCCCTTTTTTGGTTTCATTGCTATAGACCATGGCATAACCATCACGCAAAGCTTTTGCTGCGTTAGCATTAATTGTCCCAGGGATAAAAGTATAAATCGATTGATTGATGGCAAATGTCGGTGCAGGGTATCCAGATACATAAGCTTTCGTGCCTGCTGTACTAATGTCAGAGTTACCTATTTTGGCAACTGTGTAATTTTGACTACTCGTAAACTGTACAACAGCCAAGTCTACTCCTGGTATTTGTTTCATCGTGCTGTAGTTAAGCTGGTAGTGCTTTTCATCAGGAGTCACAATTTCATATTTGTCTGGTACTTCTAACACATGAGCAGTTGTCAAGACGGTGTAAGTGTTGCCTGAATGCTTGATGATTACCCCAGAACCGTACCTTGGCGTTTTGCTTTGAATCCGGACTGTGATTTCTTGGGCAATTTTAGATATATCAGTGGCAGATAGTGCTACCACAACTTGCGTCTGCACAAGAGCTATTGTTATGCCAATGAGTGCTGGTGCCAGTTGAGAATAAAAATTCATTTAAACCTCCTCAACGATGCTATAACCGTGGTGTTCCAAGCTAATTGCCCTGTTTGTTCTATATTTCTTCGAAATAAGCATTACTTGAGGGTATTTGGGAACGAAGAACGAACAGTATTCATTGGCACAGCCCAACTGAGATGAATAATCTGTTGATGTAAAGCTGGATCAGCTTCGGAACCATCAGTAAACACAGAAGGAGCATCCCACAGTGGATAAGCGTGTATTCCATTCACTCCTACAACAAAACCACGACGATTCAGTAATGGTCCACCACTCATGCCTTTTTCAATGGCATTCGTATGCCCAACTTTATATCCTCCCTCTAAAGCTTTGTGTAGTAACAACGACACTTTACCACTTGTGAAGACAAAACCTTTTCCGTGATCTCCCTTTTCTACAAAGGGAAAGCCAGCAGCAAACACCTGATCTCCTACTTTTGGTGGAGAGCCAAGGGATGCTACAGTATAAACATAGCCACTACTAAAAAACTGCAATAAAGCTAAATCATTGCCTTGCTGTAGAGACGTTGCATGTAAAGTATTTAGACTATCTTGACGTACATTAGCGGACCAAATGTGATTATCATTTGTCTGAATACGATAGGGAGGACTACCTGCTCGCAAAACATGAGCATTCGTCAAGACAGTATAAGCAGAGCCTTGCCTTTGTAGCAAAATCCCTGAACCTAAAACACTTTGCGACATCACCTTCACAGTGATTGCCTGTGCCTGCTGGTGCAGTTGTTGTATAGATATTTGAGTACGTGGTTGATTCGGTTTATTAAGCCTGTTGCCACTGACATTTGCTGCCCATGTTGACAAGGTAATCAATAATCCGCCAACACTAGCAACTAGTGTCAATTTCTGCCAATTCATCTAAGGACTCTTGCTTGCACCTGCATTGGGTTAAGGAATCGATTTACTAATTATCTACTGATGGTGCGAAGTATAGGTATGCTTCAACATCAATATTAACTGGATCATTAGTTTCATCCCCGCCACTTTGATTTACGGCGTTTCCCGCTGCCAAAGCACGGCGATCAAATAACTTACGTGCAGTTGCATCAGGATCACTACCATTTAGGAGAGTGAACAACAAAGTTCTCTCTGTACAAGCAGCCTTTTTCTGTGCAGCCGCACAGACAACAGGTTGTCCGTTGAGCATGCCAGCTTTAATAAATTTCAATGTACCGTTATCATAGTTACTCTGGAATCTTCGGGAGACTTCTTGGCAGCGCCGCACTGGCGTTAGTCGCCCATGGCTGATATAGTTGGAAACCCAGTGAATAATTGGCACACTCTTTCCGTCTTGGGTACGGACAAATGTTGTAGGTACACCATCGCTTTGATTACAGTAGAAGGTTGCACCTTCTGCGTAACTGGGTTTATTGAGGGTTAGACTTGTGCCACAGGCGATCGCAACCCCCATCAACACTTGGGCAAATAACCGCAGTTTCATAAGTCAGGCAAGAATCTTTTGGCTTAGTATATTAAATTATATAGATAATATATTACGATATTCCTACTACAGAAGGAAGATATTGTCTTTTTTTCTTTTTTAGCAAAAATTTACACATCGTTAAGTTTACAAGTCTCCATTAACCATGAAAGCACAAAGTCATTGAAATCAGCAAAAAGTACGTTCGCTTTCTATCTGTTACCTTATAAACAGTGTAATTATATATTATTACGCACCTTATAATACCTATTATTCAACCAATCCACATGAGTCGAGACAAAGTAAACAAACAACCTAGTTCTAAAAAAACAGGTGCTTTGCCTAGGTCAATCGGGAAAATCATTAATAAAATCAAAGAAGAAATCTCCCCTCAAGGAGAACAGCATTTTGTTAGAGAGTTTCGAAGCTCTAGAAATAGAACAAGATCTGCTGTAAGATTTTTGATATTATTAATTATCGTGCCTGTATTAATACAGTTTTTATCAAAAACATTGATAGTAAGTCCGATAGTAGAGCGGATGAGAGGTGAGAATACATCACAAATCTTTCTCAATAATGGAATGGAAGATGATGCTCTACAAGAATTGAAATTGTTTGAAAAGAGACTGAAATTTCAGAGTTTTCTGTATAACACACCTAGCCTTTCAACAGAAGAAGTAGAAAAGCAAGTAAAGCAAAAAGCTATCTCCATAGCACAGGAATTTCGTGAGAAAAGTACTGATGCAATTAGTAATGTGTTCGCCGACTTGATATCAGTAGGTGCTTTTGCAATTTTAGTAGCTACAAATAGGCGACAAATTGCAACTATCAAGTCGTTTATGGATGAAATTGTCTATGGACTCAGTGACAGTGCTAAGGCTTTTTTCATAATTATGTTCACAGATATATTTGTTGGATTTCACTCCCCAGAGGGATGGGAAGTGATTCTCAATGGCTTTGCAGAACATATGGGTTTACCAGCAAATAGAAGCGTAATATTTGTATTTATTGCTACATTTCCTGTAATTTTAACGAGCATATTTAAATATTGGATATTTAACTATCTCAGTCGTTTGTCTCCCTCAGCATTAGCTACATTAAAAGAAATGGACGAATAAATGGCTTATGCGTGCAATGATTTTGGAGACACCGCATCAACCCCTACGTCTAGTAGACTTACCAGTGCCAAAACCTAAGCCTGGGCAAATACTTATTCGTGTTCACGCATGCGCGGTGTGTCGCACAGATTTACATATTGTCGATGGTGAACTAAAACATCCCAAAATACCTCTGGTGCCTGGACATCAAATTGTGGGTACTGTAGAAACTCTTGGAGAGGGTGTAGAAGACTTTCAGGTGGGCGATCGCGTTGGTGTTCCATGGTTAGGTTATACTTGCAATCACTGTCGCTACTGTTTATCTAATCGCGAGAATCTTTGTGATTATGCCCAGTTCACTGGTTATAATATTGACGGTGGCTACGCGGAATATACTGTAGCTAATCAACACTTCTGTTTTCCACTAGATGCTAACTATACTGATTTGGAAGTTGCACCATTGTTGTGCGGTGGGTTAATAGGCTATCGCGCTTATAAAATGACTGGTGATGCTCAAAAGATCGGTTTTTACGGCTTTGGTTCATCTGCACATATTCTAATTCAACTAGCAAGTTATCAAGGACGTCAGATTTTTGCCTTTACCCGTTCCGGTGATGTTACAGGGCAAGAGTTTGCCCGTCAATTGGGTGCAATTTGGGCAGGTGGCTCTGATACACCACCACCAGAACTTCTAGATGCAGCGATCATTTTTGCTCCCGTTGGGAAGTTAGTACCAACTGCTTTGCGTGCAGTTGCTAAGGGGGGTGTGGTAGTCTGTGCAGGTATTCACATGAGTGATATTCCATCGTTTCCCTACGAAATTTTATGGGAAGAGAGAGTCTTGCGGTCTGTTGCCAATCTAACGCGTAGAGATGGAGAAGAGTTCTTAGCTGCAGCACCCAAAGTCCCTATCCGTACACAGGTGAATCCTTTTCCTCTTAGTGCAGCAAATGAAGCTTTGGATGCTCTTCGCAATGGCAAAATTGAAGGAACAGCGGTTTTGGTTGTTAACTAACAGAGAAATTTTTACTTGACGAAGAACCTTCTCAAACCTTCTGGTTGTTCGTACTCGACTGCAATATCTTTAACCATAGCTGCAGGTGGCCCTTGGTAACACCAACGAATCATCTCTTCGACAATTTCTGGGCTACCTTCAAAGACTGCTTCAACACGACCATCTGGTAAATTTCTTACCCAACCACTTAATCCTAACTGGCTGGCTGTATCAACAGTGGCGTAGCGGTAGCCTACTCCCTGGACTTTACCAGAAATAAGCACATGGGCACGGATTTGCTTTGGCTGCGATGTAGGGTTATTCATCAGCTGGTCAAGGCTTAACAACTCCAGCCTACCTTGTTTATTGTGCACTATGCAATCGTTCATAACTAATTAGCGGATACTGACAAATCCGGCTTTTTTAATAAATTCCTGACCTTGATAGGTCAGCAACAATCTGGCATAGGCAAGACCCGCTTGTTCATCAATTTGACCATTCTGTTTCACAACCACCGATAATCGCCGACTCATAGGATATTGACCACTGAGAAAAGCTTCTGTGTTTACTTGGTTGCGCTTTCGCGGACACTCGGAAAGGGGAACGAAAGGTGGTTTATAAGGGGGAACAAATTCATCAGAATTACGACCCAATGGTAGTGGCTTAACATTACACTGGGATACTATCAGTGGTGCGGAAGTGTAATAGATACCTCCAAGATTGGTAGCAACTTGGCGCAGAGCCTCAGTAGTTGTCGGGATAAATTCAACAGCAGCGCCAGAATCTCGATCTTTTTTACCGTAGGGCTTAATTTTCAGATTGGGACCACCAACTTGACTCCAGTTGGTGATCTTACCCGCGTAAATATCTTGAAATTGATCTACAGTTAGGCCTTTTATGTTCAAGTTTGGATTTACGGCGATCGCAACCCCATCAATTGCTACTGGTATTTCTTTAAGAGAAAAACCCCGTTGTCGCGCCTGCTGATACGCTTTTTCTTCAAGTGGAACAGAAGTTTGTGAGAATGAAAGTTGATTTTCCAATAACATCTGAATACCTGCCACAGAGCTAGGAGCACCACGATTGGGGTCAGTGTAGCGCAACCGAAACTGAGGCCAAACAGTTTCAATGACTGGGTCTACTTCTTTGCGAATTGATGCCCACGATGTGCTACCACCATAATTAAACACCCCAGAAGGAACGTTCTGCACTTGGGAGAAATTGGTAACATTTGACTGCTCTATTGACTGTGATCGGATCTTAACTAAACCGCCTACGTCAACACCATAGCGTTGAATCAACCACCAAATGCTACCTCCCACTAATCCTAGTGTGACCAGTAGAGCTAAAACAAGAACAGTTGTTTCATTTTTTTGGGTCATAGATGAGCCACTTGCAGATCCAGAACTTGCTTAAAACCTTGGAGGGATTTTTCCACCATATATTAAGTTTGGGTTGATTAGGCATTAACTTTTCCCAAGGGATAACGTAGTGATTGGTGAATTGCTCTGAAACAGTCGTGATTTTTGGTGAACGTAGTAGTACAATGAGCCGACATATCTGCTAACTCTCCGATGAACCCTAACCCACCACGAGGAATAAGTGACTGATTCAGCACTACAACCCAATAATATAGACGCTTGTTTAGAAGCTCGTCTATTAGACGTAGAAAATGAGCTCGACAAGTTACGTGACAAAATGCGATATGTCCGTTTGGAAACAAGAAGCAATAGTCAAAGGTTAGCCTATCTTGAGCCAATTACGCAGGATTTAAAAAGAATTGCTCTTTCTGCGGAAGAACTACGAAAATTTCTTTCTCTCTCACAGGAAGTCTTTGAAGACATAAATCCCCCACTCCCTCAATCTCTCACTCCCTCTTTTCCTCAAAAATACGTACCTAATCCTAATGACCTTGTCACTCATATTGCTGCTGATCGCAAAGCTGGACGCAAAATAGTCTTCACCAACGGTTGCTTTGACATCCTTCACGCAGGACATGTCTCTTATCTCAATCGTGCTAAGGCATTAGGTGATATTTTGATTATTGGTGTTAACTCCGACAATAGTATCCGTCGGCTCAAGGGTGCAACACGTCCTATAAATCCCTTAGAAGACCGCATTCAGGTGTTAAGTGGACTTGGTTGCGTTGACCATCTCGTTGCTTTTGATGAAGACACCCCAAGCAACCTACTTCGTATCGTGCGTCCTGATATCTATGTTAAAGGCGGGGACTATACCAAACAAACTCTCCCAGAAGCTCCTTTGGTAGAACAATTAGGTGGAGTGGTTGAACTTTTGCCGTTTATCGAAAACCGTTCTACCAGTAAAATAATTGAGCGTATTTGTCAATTGAAAAATGGGCAATAATAGTAATTCAATCTGATTTTATATCAGTAGCTAAATTTTAGCTTATTATAACTGAGCCTCATCACTCTATCTCAAGGATATCGTAGCAGTGTCTTGAGAAAGATGTGCCATATTTATGGAGTTTGATATTTTACTAGGGTTAGTAAAAAAGCGCATCCTGCACAAGGAGATTCTCTAATGAATTTCAAGACTATTTGGAGGCTATTGCAAGAGACATTTAGCGAATGGAGTCAAGATGGTGCGTCGCGACTAGCAGCAGCTTTAGCATATTACACAATTTTCTCCATTGCTCCATTGTTGATTATTGTGATTGCGATCGCTGGGGCTGTCTTTGGAGAAGATGCAGCAAGAGGTGCAATTGAAAATGAACTTCAAGGTTTGGTAGGTAGTGCGCCAGCACAATTCATCCAAACAGCAATTCAAAATGCTAGCAAACCACGACAAGGTACGATTGCCTCCTTGATCAGTATTGTTGTTCTACTCTTTGGTGCTACTGGAGTATTCGCCGAATTACAAAATGCTCTCAATACAATTTGGGAAGTAAAACCGAAACCAGGACGTGCTGTGAAAAATATGATTCGCCAACGTTTTTTATCTTTTGCAATGGTGTTGGGTATTGGTTTTTTACTCCTAGTCTCTCTTGTGATTAGTGCTGTTTTAGCAGCATTCGTTAACTACTTTAAAAATGTAGTACCAGGTGTTGATTTTCTATGGCATATTGTTAACGTAATTTTGGGTTTTGTTGTTACAACAGTGCTTTTTGGTCTAATTTTTAAGGTTTTGCCAGATGTAAAAATCACTTGGAATGATGTTTTGGCTGGAGCTAGCCTAACAGCAATTCTGTTTTCCATAGGCCGATTTTTCTTAGGAGAATATTTAGGTAATAGTAGTTTTAGTTCAACTTATGGAGCGGCTGGTTCACTAGTAGTGCTCTTAGTTTGGGTCTATTACAATGCTCAAATCTTATTTTTTGGAGCCGAATTTACCCAGGTTTATGCTAGAAAATATGGTTCTCATATTGTACCAGATAAAAATGCTACTCCTATTAATGGACAGCATCTCCAACAAGAAACAGGAACTTCTCAAACTTTTCAACCCAGAAAACAACAAACTTTCAATAACTTAATTAATCGATTTATAGGGCGCTTTACAAAGTCCAAGTCAATAAAACGCAGAAGAAATTAGTCATTTTTGATATACTTAAATCCCAGAGAGCGAGGATCTAAATCCACATTGCAACTTGTGCTACCATGCTCACAGTAAGAAGAGTTGTGATTGACACTTTAGAGATTTGCTTTACTCATGAGTTTGCGAGATGGCAACGAAGTAAGAGCTAACATGCTAGTATACTGATTTAAAGCCACTTACCGAGAATTTTTCTCAGAAGCTAGGTTAGCCCTAGTTATAAATACTGGTGGCTTTGTTCTTCTTTTTTTCAATTCTTAGGGTGCTAAAGTTTTTATTGAAGTGCTGATATTTAGATTATACTTACTATACTGTTAGATGAAGGTTGAAGGCTTTTTCAGGATTTTTTATCAGTCAACATTACTTATGTTAAAAATCACAGGTCTCAATGTTCAGTGTTACTTCTGAATCACACCCAACCAACAGACCACAACCATATCAGATGTGCAAAGCTAAGAGGTTTGGCGTGAAAAGTTATCAGTTACTTAGTACATTATTTCTGTTATCTGCTCTGACTAGTGCTTGTGGCAAGAGTGAACCTTCTGCGGGAGCAAGTGGTCCTCCGCCAACTGTAGTAAAGTTAGAGACCTTACAAACCAATACACTTCAAGACAGTACCGAGTTTGTGGGTACTCTGGAAGCAGAACAAACAGTTAATCTTAAACCCCAAGCAGACGGGAGAATTGAGCAAATCCTTGTAAAACCTGGAACACTAGTGAAGAAGGGTCAGCAAATTTTTGTACTTAGCCCTGATCAAACCGTTCCACAGTACAATAGTGCCCAAGCCACTGTGAATGCAAATATCGCAGCCCGTGGAACGGCAGTTCAGCAGTTGCAGGTTGCTCAATCACAGTTAAAATCGGCACAGGCACAGTACGACCTTGCCGAGATCACAGACAAGCGAAATCAATTTCTGGCCAAGCAAGGTGCTTACTCCCAGGCACAAGCAGATCAAGCAGCAAGCGATCTCAAAGTCAAACGTGATGCAGTTAAGACAGCTCAGGAACAGGTGAAATCTGCCCAAGCGTCTATTAATCAATCAGAAGCAAATATCCGACAAGCACAAGCTCAGGCTGCAGCTGCTGAGGTGAATGTGAACTATAAACGAGTGCTGGCACCAATTTCTGGTGCAGTTGGCAATATCACACTGAAAGTGGGAGACTATGTCACTACAGGTCAAACTCTCACCACTATTAACCAAAACAACTTCTTTGATTTACAGATTCCAATTCCATTGAATCATTCAGGAGAACTGCGGCAGGGATTAGCAGTACAATTACTTGATCCAACTACAAAAAAACAACTCGGGTCAGGAAATATCTACTTTGTTTCTTCTCAAGCTGATCCAAACGCTCAATCAATCTTGACTAGAGCACGCTTCCCCAATGTTGGCAACAGTTTGCGTGATTCCCAATATGTGGAAGCAAGAGTGATTTGGAATACAAAACCAGGAGTTCTTGTGCCCACAGAGGCGGTGACCCCGATTGGAGGTCAAAACTTTGTATTTGTTGCGCAAGAACGTACTGTCAAAGGCAAAAGCCAAATGGTAGCTCATCAAGTGCCAGTGAAATTAGGAAGTATTCAAGGACAGGACTACCAAATTGAAAGCGGACTCAAGCCTGGTGACAAAGTTGTTGTATCTGGCGTTATTAGACTGAGGGAAGGTTCCCCAATTACACCCCAAGCTTCCAATACCCCCAGTTCACCCCAGTCATAGGAGGTAAGTAAAGCTCGTGATCTTGTCCATCGCTGATACTTTTATCAGGCGGCCTGTCTTAACAACAGTCTGTACTATTGTCTTGATCTTACTTGGAGGTATCAGTCTTCCACTTTTACCCATCGAGTACGTTCCCCAAATTGCGCCCATTCAGGTTCAAGTCTCCGCTACCTATACGGGGGCTGACCCACAAACCATAGAAACGACAGTCACTACCCCGATTGAGCGAAAGCTAGATGGCACACGCGACCTGGAGTATTTTACCTCAACCAGTGTCGCAGGCAGTAGCAGTATTTCAGCGTTCTTCCCTGTGGGAACAAACCCAAATGCTGACCAGGTAAACGTGCAGAATAACTTGCAACAGGCAATTCCTCTGTTACCTTCCGCGGTTCAACAACAAGGGGTGACTGTCAAAACTGCCTCTACAAGTCTTCTTTTGGTCTACGGTTTCTACTCTCCGAATGACGAGTACGACGCAACGTTTATTAGTAACTATGTCGATCTGTTCGTTAATGATGAAATTGCCAGAGTTCCAGGTGTGGGACAGGTCAACATATTTGGTCAGTTACAATATGCCATGCGTTTATGGTTAGATCCAAATGCTCTTGCTAGTCGGGGAGTAACTATTAACGATGTCGTTAATGCGGTCAAATCACAAAACATTGTGGTTGGCGGTGGAGCAATTGGTGGGGAGCCAGTTCCTAAAGGTCAGCAATATCAAATCCCGCTAAAGTTACAAGGTATGTTCAAGAATGTAGCTGATGCGGAAAATATTGTTGTCAAAGTGGCGAGTAATGGTAACCTCATCAAGCTCAAAGATGTAGGTCGAGCAGAGTTGGGAGCCCAATCTTACAGTAGTGCGGCAACAATCAACGGTAAACCTGGTGTTGCCTTTGGTATCTATCAGCTTCCAGGTAGTAATGCTTTGGATGTGGCTAAACAGGTCGAAGCCAAAATCAAGGAGCTTGAGCAGAGTTTTCCTCCAGGACTCAAAGGAGAACTGGTGTATGACACTGTGAGTTTTATTGAAGAGTCTAACAAAGAAGTCATCATTACTCTAGTCGAAGCCATTGGTCTAGTTATCCTGGTGATTTTTGTTTTCCTCCAAGATTGGCGCGCCACTATCATCCCGACCATCGCAATTCCAGTCTCTTTGCTAGGAGCGATGATCTTTGCTAAGTTACTGGGATTTTCGATTAACAGTCTCACCATGTTTGGTCTAGTGCTGGCAACAGGTCTGGTGGTAGATGATGCGATCTTGGTGGTGGAGGCGATCGCCGCGAAGATCCAGAATGAAGGCATGTCAGCGCGGCAAGCTAGTTTTGAGGCAATGAACGAGCTCACAGGAGCAGTCGTTGCCACTTCTCTAGTTCTGATGGCAGTGTTTGTGCCAGTTGCGTTTTTTCCTGGAGCAACAGGACTGCTATACAGGCAATTTGCCTTGATCATTGCTTTTTCAATAGCAGTCTCTGTCTTTAATGCTCTCAGTTTCAGTCCGAGTATGGCTGCGATTCTTTTACGTCCGCCGCAGGAAGCACGTGGTCCATTCGGCTGGTTTTTTAGGAAATTTAACCAAGGATTTGCTTGGGTACTTGCCCGTTACATCTCTTTTGTAAAATTTCTGATTCGACTACGCTATTTAGTTGTGGGGATATTCGTAGTCGGCTTAGTAGCAACAGTTTTTGTCTTCAAAGCAGTTCCCACAGGGTTTGTGCCAGGTGAAGATCAAGGTTCCATTCTGGGAATTGTCCAAGGACCGAATATTGCTTCCTTGCAATACACGGAGAATATTCTGAGCAAGGTTCACGATTCTCTGGTAAAAGTTCCTGAGGTTCAATCTATTGCCACAATCAGTGGTTTTGGTTTCAACGGAAATGCTGCCAATCAGGGAGTTTTCTTTTCCCATCTCAAACCTTGGGATGAACGAACCAAACCGGAACAATCAGTGAACTCTATTCTCAAAAGGTTGAATGGAGAGTTCGCTACTAAAATTACAGGTGCTGTTGCAATTGCATCTAGTTCACCTCCAATCCCAGGGTTTAGCCCTCTTGGTGGGTTCAACATGCAGCTTCAAGATACAACTGGTGGTAGATTGACTTTTCAAGACTTTGCTGCGAATGCTCAAGCTATTCTTCAAAAAGCCAATCAGAGTGGAATTTTTGCACCTCCTGGAGCTTTTACCCAATTCTCCGCCAACACTCCCCAATATGAAATCGACATCAATCGAGATCAACTCAATGCTCTGAATGTTGACTTCAGCGATGCACTCACGGCGATAGGAACTAGCATGGGGTCAACGTATGTGAATCAGTTCGTTTTGGGACCTCGCTATTACCAGGTGTTTGTTCAACTCGAAGGTAAGTATCGTACTAATCCAGAGTATCTTAAGCAAATTTATGTTCGCCGTGCTTCCTCTAGTACCTCTTCTTCTAGTTCTAGTACTGCTTCCTCCAGTACCTCCTCTTCTAGCACTGCTGCCAACAGCAATATGGTCTCTTTAGACCAGCTAGTCACGATCAAACCTTACACAGGCCCTTCAGTGATTTCCCACTTCAATGGGTATCGTTCAATTCTGCTGCAAGGAACTCAAGCACCAGGATATAGTAGTGACCAAGCAATTCAATCCATCACTCAAGCTTACAAAGAAAATACTATACCTGGCATTAAATTTGACTGGGCGGATCTGACAAGAGAACAGGTGGCGGCTGGTAGTTTAGGTGCGCTCATCTTCTTGTTTGCTATCATCATGGTGTTTCTGGTGTTATCGGCTCAGTACGAAAGTTACATTGACCCGATCATCATCTTGCTCACTGTTCCATTAGCAATCCTAGGGGCACTCAGTGCAGTGCTGCTACGGCGTTTTGTTGAGCCAAGTTTAGCAAATGACGTCTATTGCAACGTTGCGTTAGTGATGCTAATTGGACTTGCTAGTAAGAACGCTATTTTGATTGTGGAGTTTGCCAATCAAGCGCGAGAGCAGGGTAAGACTATTGTTCAAGCAGCCCTGACAGCCTCAGAAGAAAGATTTAGACCAATCTTAATGACTGCATTTGCTGCACTCTTCGGCTTCTTTCCTCTGGTGGTTGCAACCGGGGCTGGAGCAAATGCCCGCCATTCCTTAGGAACAGCAGTCTTTGGAGGTTTGCTGGTGGCAACGTTCTTAAGTTTGTTGGTTGTACCTGTACTTTATGTTGTTATTAAAAGTCTGGAGGCTACATTCCTTAAAAACAACAACAAGCCGACCAATCCCCCAACACCGCCTTCATCATCGCCGCACGGTTACGATCCAGAACCATCACTTGATCATAAGGGTGAGTCAGACCGACGGCAGGAAACTATCCGCAAAATTCAAGGCGAGTCTCTGTGAGCATGAAAGCTTTCTTTGTGCTTAGATTGATTGATATTCGTTAGCTTAAGCTTTGATTTATAAAAGCGCCTTCACCTTGTGAAGGCGCTTTTGTCTGCAAGCGATCGCCATCTCTTTATCAGATGCTGTTCAAAATTCGTCATCTTTGCTGAGGCAACTCACGCTCCTATGCAGCGAAGCTAGAAAAGTCTAGTGATAAAGTAATTGTTATGAAACAACTTATCAAGTGGATTGCTGTTAGTTGCTTAGTTGTTTCGGCAAGCATACATTGTAAACCAGCATCTGCCGAGCAAATTCCTTTACCCAGTGAACAATGGCAAACAGTTGTGCATGACTCTAACAACAACATAGTGTCAATCGACAAAGCGACTATGAGTCAGCAAGGAAACTTTACTAGCTTTTGGACTCAAGTTATTTCCCCAGTTGGTGATGTTGCGGTTTCCCGTATCTATACTGTCGGTGATTGTTCGAGTGGTATTTTTCATGCTTTGTGGATCGCACAAGCTAACAGGCAGGGAAAAATGCTGACGAATAATACAGCTAACGACTCAGTAACTCCTGATAGGCTTGTACTTGATGCTGTGTGTAAAAATGACAATCCAGTTATGCAATCTCAATCTTTCCAAGCCCAAATCAAACAATCTCTATTAGAGTCTTTTACACAGAATCACCAAACAACGTCTGGTATGTTCAGTCGGACTAGGAATTACGCATTGCATTGATTAAGGAGAAAGAAGAGGGACAAGGTGGACAAGGGAGACAAGGTGGACAAGGTGGACAAGGTGGACAAGGTGGACAAGGTGGACAAGGTGGACAAGGGGAGCCAGTGCGTTGCGGAGGTGTCCTCCGTTGAAGCAACTGGCGTGGACAAGGGGACAGGGAACGGCTCTCCCTTATTCTGATAAACCGTTCATCAAATCATCAGAAAATTCTCATATTTATAAAATAAAATCACCTAAGAAAAATTACTCAAGATCATAAGTAGTTAGGCTCCCGGACATCTCTGCGACAGCTGGATAGAATGGGAGTTTTTTATTTTTTAGATAAAAGCTCTTTTTGTTAAATTATCGATAATAACAAATATATTCCTTATTATAGTGATGTAACAATGAATACAGGAGATAACTAATGACTACTGGTATTTGGGTGCTGGGCGACCAACTTTGGACAGGTCAAAGTGCTATTCAAAGCTGTGCAACTCAGTATCAGAAGACGCCTGTCATTTTTATTGAGTCACTCCAACATGCCCAAGAGCTACCCTATCATTTACAGAAGCTCGTGTTGGTGTGGTCAGCTATGCGCCACTTCGCTCAACAATTGCGTGAGTTCGGGTGGTCGGTTACCTACAAACAAGGAGAAGATTTTAAGGCTCCACTATTAGACTGGATTAAACAATACCAGATTACTGAATTGCGGGTGATGACGCCAACAGATCGCCCATTTGCTCAACTCATCCAACAACTAGATCTTCCTTGCTCTGTTACATTCACGCCTAACAACCGTTTTATCTGGAGTGATGAAGAGTTTTATCAATGGGCAATTTCCCGTAAGCGTTTAATTATGGAGGATTTTTACCGCGAGGGACGAAGACGCTTTAAAATCTTAATGGTGAATAATCAACCACTTGGAGGACGTTGGAACTTTGATCGAGAAAATCGTAAAACACCAAAGGGAAAGCTAACTATGCCAGAAGCACTGTGGTTTGCTCCTGATGAGATCACACAAGATGTGATTAATTGGGTCAAGCAGTCTTCTGCATTTAAGAATAGCCAAGATTATTGGCAGATTGAACCATTCCGTTGGGGTGTGACTCGGCAGCAAGCACTCGAAGTCCTAGACTTTTTTGTTGAAACCCGCTTATCTAACTTTGGCCCTTATCAAGATGCCATGCTTACCCAAGAGCAGACGATGTGGCATGCGATACTCTCACCTTATTTAAATATTGGGCTTTTGCACCCCCAAGAAGTGCTGGAAAAAGTAGAACAAGCCTATTATAATCATCAAAGTGAGTGGGCATTAAGCAGCATTGAGGGATTTGTGCGGCAAATTCTAGGCTGGCGGGAGTATATGCATGGGATTTACATTCTCATGGACAAAAATTACTCAGAGCGTAATTGGTTCAATCACACTCACCACTTACCTACTTTTTACTGGACTGGCGAAACTAAGCTCAACTGTCTTCATCAGGTTGTAACTCAGGTAAAAGAAATTGGCTATGCTCATCATATTCAACGGCTGATGGTGCTGAACAATTTTGCACTCATTGCAGGTATTTCACCTCAAGAACTTGAAGATTGGTTTCATGCCGCATTTATTGATGCTTATGACTGGGTAATGCAGACAAACGTAATTGGTATGGGACAGTTTGCTGACGGTGGACTGATGGCATCTAAGCCCTATGCTGCCTCAGCTAACTACATCAATCGAATGAGTGATTATTGTAAGCACTGTGTTTACGATCCACATGCCCGTACAGGTGACAAAGCTTGTCCTTTTAACTTCTTTTACTGGGACTTTCTCGCTCGTCATTATGACAAACTTAAAAATCAGCACCGCATGGGGCAGATGTTGCGGAATCTTGAGCGGATCTCACCCAAAGAACTCCAAGAAATCCGTCAGATGGCATCTCAATGGCATGCTGCAAACAAGTCTTCATAACTATCACCAACGGAACCCAAGATTAGTAAAGGTGTCGCGAAGATTAAATCCTCAAGTAAAAAAGTGTGCTATTGTTTGATTAGCCAATCAATTAAATATTATTTTTATTATGCGTCTACGTGATGAGCAAAGCTTTGAATGTCGGCGACAGCAAATTATTGATGGTGCATTGCAGGTATTTGCTAGCAAAGGTTTTGAGAAGGCAACTAACAAGGACATTGCTGCTGCATCAGGTATTGGCTCACCAGGGCTAATCTATCACTACTTTAAAGATAAAAGTGACTTGCTTCGAGAGGTGGTGGAGCAACGCTCACCAGTACTGCAATTGCTACTCCACAGTGAAGCAGAGATAATGACAAAACCACCACAGGAAGCGCTCTCTATCTTTGGTAAGGCGTTCTTGAAAGCCTTGGAAACTCCAGAATCAGGTGCACTTATGAAGCTACTGCTTTCTGAGGCTTTTAGGCAACCCATCGTAGCACAGATGATTAACACTATCGGACCTAGCCGCTCAATTTCTTTTTTGACACGTTATCTAGCAAAGCAGATGTCAGACGGAGTTCTCAAAACAAAGAACCCAGCAGCAGCGGCACGTTGTTTTGTTGGTTCTTTCATTGCGTATATGATCACCCGTGAAGTCTTCTTACAACCAGATGCTCAGAAGATTAGTCCTGATACGATGGTAGCAACTGCTGTAGATATTTTCCTACGAGGTATGGAATGTAACTCTGTAGATGGAAACTATAATTAGGGGTTTAGACAGCTAATTGTTAAATTAAATACAATACTACATTTCTTTATACTAGCATGTAATTAACTTGTGTGAACACTTCTAAATCTAAACTTTCAAAGTATTTTAATAATTGATTAATTGATTAATCAATTACCCTTAAAGATTTCTGAAATTCATTACTAGGGAGTTGTTATGACACAAACGCAACCTACCAAACTAGACGAAGAGTATAATAAACAACAAACCAGTCCTGAACTGAACAAGAAGCAAGAGCCTCCAGAGAAACCTAGGAAGCGACATATACCGAAAGCAGTGTTAATCCTAGGTGCGATCGCACTTTTTGCTGCTCTAGGATACGGTGTTTACCGAATCTTTTTTTATCACCCTGATCCTGGCTTATTTTTAAGCGGACGGATAGAGGGTCACGAAACTGATGTTTCCGCTAAAATTGGAGGGCGAGTTGCTAAAGTAGCTGTCAGAGAAGGAGATATTGTTAAGCCAGGTCAGCTATTGATGCAACTTGATGATGCTGATCAGCTTGCCCAAGTCCAAGCAGCGCAGGCAAAAATGCGAGCAGCACAGGAAAGTTTGAAGCGTTCGCGTCAGCAGTTACCTATTTTAGAAGCTGAACTTGCACAAGCCAATTTGACCACACAGCAGGCTCAACAAGACAG
>Ga0070738_10002929_pt1 | contig 24273 bp, 19 predicted proteins | sample Coa_R2_2_FD_66446 | JGI IMG/M metagenome (GOLD analysis project Ga0070738, IMG submission 66446) | Surface soil microbial communities from Centralia Pennsylvania, which are recovering from an underground coalmine fire - Coalmine... | ecosystem: Environmental > Terrestrial > Soil > Unclassified ... | reverse complement strand
TGGCAAACGAGGGACGGATGCTCTCAAACACCTTCGTTCGGGGTGACGTTCTGCTGACGCGATCGGTGCGCGACGTTGCCGTGCAAGCCGTGCCGGTGCCGATTCAATTTGTCCGCGACCGCGACAAGATGACGTCACTTGGCCAGCAATACGCTGCCGAGATGACGCGATTGCTCGGTGAGCAGGGCCACCCGCGCGTCACTGTCGTCGGGCACACTGATCTGGATGGTTCGGACGAGTATAACCTCAAATTGTCGCTCGAGCGCGCCCGGGCTGTACGCCGCTACCTGGTCGAGCACGGCTATCCCGCGGCCAATGTCGATGCTGACGGGCGCGGACGGCGCGAACCGTTGGCGCTGGCTAATGCTTCCGAGTATTCGCAGGCCCAAATCAATCAGATGCTGCGCCGGGTCGAGGTCAAATACCGCTGACGGTCCCGTGCAAGAAGGGGCTCGTGCCATGCTGACGCGCCGGTCCGTATTGCTGGGTTTGGGCGCCTGGTCGTTTCCTTTTCATTTCGGTGCAAGGTACGCCTTCGGACAGACTCCGCGGCCCCGCCTGCACGCGATGATCGTCGGCATCAACACCTACAAGGGCCACATTGCTCGTCGCAATGGCGACCAGTCGACGATCAACGTCCCGATTCCTCAACTGCAGGGTTGCATCAATGACGCCAAGGCGATCGAGGCAGCGGTTCGCCCACTGGCCGCGACGACACGCCTTCTCCTCGACGGCGACGTTACGCGCGCAGCATTCCTAAGAACCTGGCAGGAGATGGTCGCCAAATCGGCGCCAGGCGACACCCTCCTCGTCACGTATTCCGGCCATGGGGGCCAGGAAAGACACGCCGGCCCGGGAGCCAGCGCTGATGGGCTGCACGATTCGTTCATTCTGGCGAACTTTGATAGTTCAAAGCCGGGGCTGAACCAGGAGCGTATCCTGGATGAGGAGATGCAAGGTCTCTGGAAATCCGTTCAGGATCGGAACAAGGTTATATTCGTTGCCGATGCGTGCCATTCGGGAGGCATGACCCGGAAGGTCGATGCCCGTATCAGCGGAGATCTGCGATACCGCACGGCCGGGCTTTACGATGTCGACAATGATCTGACGACTGGAGTAAAGATGCCTCGCGCGCCCGATGTGCTCGAACTTCCGCACGTGGTGTTTTTGTCAGGCGCGCAGAGTAGTGAATTGGTGCCGGAATTCACGATTGATGGCCGACCACAGGGCGCACTCAGCTGGTCCTTTGCCAACGCGATCGCGGGGCGCGCCGACACGAATCGCGACGGTGTCATCAGCGGCGCGGAACTTAGCAACTACGTTCTGCGCTCGATCCGAATCCTTTCTGACTCCGGACAACATCCCAACGTACGATGGCCTCAGGCGGACGTCCGCTCCGGCCTCGAGGTACGTCCGGACGCACCACTGTTCTTCCTTGGCGCCATGCAGGCTGGCTCGGATCGAGAACCCAAGACTGACCAGTTTCGACTCGAGCTCCGCGGAGCGTCCGACGATCAACGCAGCAGGATAGCCAAAACGCTGAAGGGCGCCACGCTGGTTGATCTCGGGCAACCTGCCGATTTGACCTGGGATGCCTCTACCGGTGAGGTTTTCGACAAGTTCGGAAATACCCAAGTATCGCGTCTCCCGGCCGAGGATCTGCAGGCGGTTGTCGACAGCGCGCGGGCGATCGAATCCATACGTCAGATGACGCTGACATCCGGTTTGGACATGCGGCTTGTGCTTCCGGAGGAGTCGATCTTCTCGTCACCGTCTCTAGCGTCCGACAGCACCCATGTTCGTGGCACGCATTTGATGCTGGTGGCCACTGGCCGGCGCTATCCCTACCTCATTCTGTTCAACATCACCGGTGACGGGACGTTGGAGTTCCTCTATCCACTTCTGGAGCGGAATGATCCGCCCGCGATTGATCCCGAGGCTCCCTACAAGTTGCCGCTCGACGTCTCGGCCCCATTCGGCGCCGATCATCTCGTTGCGGTCGCCTCGGCGCAGGAACAATCAGACCTGCTGGCGACGCTTCGCAAGCTGGATGGAAGCAAGGAAGCAGCTTCGGCAGCCCAGGCCCTGAAACGGAGCGCGTCGAACTCACAGATCAGATATGGAATCCAGGGTCTCTTCAGCAGGGAACGCTGAGCGTTCACGATCTCCTGGCGTTGATGGCCGGCGGCCGGTCCGTCATGGTAACATTTTAAGGAGGATCGGGGTTTCCGAAGCCAATTTGCTCTTCCGGCCAAGCGACGGTTATGACAAGATCTCACGTTATTCTCCGGCTTATGGGAGGCTGAGGTGCGCTCTGCTTCGGCCCTTTTTGCTTGTTTGATATTGGCCTTTAGCGTTGGCATAGCTCGCGCCGAGAAGCGTGTAGCGTTGGTTATCGGCAACGGCGCGTACAAGAATGCGCCGGTGCTGATGAACCCGAAGAACGACGCCCAAGACATCGGCAAATCCCTGCGCGACCTTGGCTTCTTCACGATCATTGCGACGGACCTCGACCGCAACGGCATGAACGACGTGCTCGACCGCTTTTCCCGTGCCGTCGGCGGCGCCGAAATTGCACTGGTGTATTATTCCGGGCACGGCATGCAGTTCGCCGGCAAGAACTATCTACTGCCGGTGGAAGCTCGGCTGGAGAACGCGGAGGATGTAAATCGGTTTCGCTTGATGCCTGTCGACGACGTTTTCGACGTGCTTCAAGGCGCGCAGGGTGCGCGCATCGTCATCCTGGATGCATGCCGCAACAATCCTGTGGAAGACGACATCAAGCGCCGGATGGCCTCGATTCCCGGAGCCAGTCGCGACGCTTACCTGACGCGAGGCCTTTCGCGCGTATCGGCGAACGGGCTGATTGTCGCTTACGCAACGCAGGCAAACGATGTGGCGTCAGACGGCTCGGGACGCAACAGCCCTTTCGCCTCGGCTTTGCTGCACAACTTGGACAAGCCCGGTCTCGATGTCCGCCAGATGTTTTTCAATGTGCAGGACGAAGTGGATCGGGTGACCGCTGGCAAGCAGAGACCCGAGCTGTCCATATCCCTGGTCGGACAATACAAGTTGAAGCCCGAGACGGAGACATCGGCGGCGAACAAAGAGGCGACGGCATCGGCGCCGGTCGATCCGGCTGCGCAGGCCTGGGCGGTGATCCGCGATACGACGAGCCAGGCAGTGATCGAGGACTTTGTCCGACAGTTCGGCACTTCCATTTACGGCAGCATGGCGCGCGCACGGCTTGAGGAACTGAAGAAAAGTCAATTGGCCATGACGTCTTTCAATCAGGAATTGGGGCGCTCATTGCAACTCGAACTGAAGCGAGTTGGTTGCTACCAAGGGACCGTCAACGGCGAATTTGGGGATGCAACACGTGACGCCTTGCGAAACTTTGCCAAATACTCGGCAACAAGCTTGCGATATGAAGATCTCTCCGTCGATGCAATCAAGGCCGTCCGCGCTTTCGAACAACGGGTCTGCCCGTTGTCATGCCAACCCGGTGAGCGCGCGGAAGGCGACTCCTGCATACGCGTAACGGCTACGCCACCTCGAGTTTCAGGCGAAAAGAAATGCTTCACGTTCCAGGGACGAGAGTTCTGCGAGTAGCGACCGGGTTACGGTTATCGCGCTTATGGCTGCAGGCCTGATTTTTCAGGGTTTCTTCAGTTGGTTCTCGCTCGCGGCCTTGCTGATGGCGCAGGATGAGGCCGATTGCTTCGCGGTGATGATTTCAACCTTGCTGTTGTCGACGAATGACCGCATCACGATACTGGGCTTTCCAGTTTCTTTCGGCCAGGAGACGGTGGCGGTGCAGGCAAAGCCGCGATCAACTCGGCTCACCCCAAAGTTTGCCTTCATGGCCCCAACCTCGTACGTGCGCACATAGCTAAGGACCCCGTTCTCGAAGACCCACATAAAGGTACCCCCGCCGCGCGATGGAGTTTCTATCGAACGTCCAAGCAAGATGAGCCCGCCAGTTTCGACTGGCGTCTTGAAGATCCCTCGCGGGCCATAAGCAGTCCCGACAAATGACGCACGAATTGCTTCTTCGGAGACAAACTCAATCGTCCAATCCGTCTGATATTTGTCTGGATATTGCCGACCTTCGCGCCGCATGATGCGATCATTGGTGACCGACAATTTCATGACGCTACCGACGAGGTCGGCGGCGCTCACGGGCTCCTCCGCCCCAGTCAAGGGGGCCGATGAGCCCAGTGCAACGACCACGGCCAGCAAGCTGAATAAAGCGTACCTTGCGAGCGGGTTCGGCTGCACTCGTTCAGCAAGCGGGTAAGCCGCTCTGTCGAGAACATCGGGACATCTGGTCCACCCCATCCTAGCTCCCCTGGTGAAAAGGCGGATGGTAACAAATTGCTCGCGTGGCAGAAAGTGGTTCGCACCCAGCAGCAGTTACGGCTCGCGGGAATGGTTACCGGCGCGATGCCTCGCCTCGCAACGAGAACCCCGCTGTTTGCGAGCAGATCATGGATTTTTTTCAATTGACAGGCGATAGGGTGTCAGTTCGGAGGGCATTGGTCCCGAAGGACTGGAGGACGCGTCTTCGTACGGTCTAAGTCTGTTCGCTCGACGGTGAACCCTGACGCCAATGGATCGCAGCAAGGACGAGGATCCATTCTGTCAATTCGTAGCTGTCTGGGCATCAGCTCAGGCCCTTACGTTTGCCAACCTTGAAGGCGTCAAGATCACGATCGAACTGGTCACCGCAATGCTGGTGCAAAGAGAGGGCTTCTAGGGTTCCCCCAAACAGGGTACGGACCGGAGCTTCACGATCGGGCCCGAAGGAAAAATCGACTGGACCTTCCACGCGTCCGTTCACTCCCGGTCTGGTGATCGCGCAGGCCAGAAATTCACCAACCACGCTGGATAAAATTTTGCACACGCCAAACGGTGAAGCCATCTCGCAGTTCACTGACGGTACGCTCGTCTTCGTACGCTCCTACAAGAATGCCGGTGCTTACCGGATGAGCATCGCGTTGAAGCAGGATGGACATAATTTTGGCTTGTAGCGTTGCAACCACGTTTGCCCGTGAGCGTGGCAAGGACAATATTACGATGAATTCAGCCATTGACGGAGCGCCAGTGACTTCAGCTGGAAGACCCTGCGCTGTCGCTCGATAAAAGACGGCACTGATCGAAGAGGCTCACTCGCAGAACTGTCGTCCCTGGAAGTTGAAGCATTTCCCTGTATTCGGCCGCACTGGGGCGGGCACGTTCGGCTCGGAGCGCGCCAAAGGCTTCTTGATCAGGTCGCCCTCGGCGGCAAGCGTTATCCAACGATAAACGACTATACCGCTGCGTTTTCCACTCCGGCCCAACAACCAAGTCTGCCCGGTACATCGATCCAGGAGAATCGAGCCGTCGAGTCGAGCGGAGTCGCGCGGGCTGATGATGTCGAAACATAATGCCTGCGTGTCAAGCGGTTGCGCGGACGTGTTCTCAACCGGTAAACCGACCAAAAGCACAGCCAGCAGGAGCACCGCTGCTCGACGCTCGACCCCGGTCACAATCTCCATTTGGCGGCTCATTCGATGCTTGGACCAGTTTGAGCTGAATTCCGCGCGGATCGGTTTGACCAAACAAGCTATTGAGATCGCTTCGGAGACGACGTTCCTTCAGCGGCTGCTGGTTTGCCGGCATCGGCGGAATCCGGCTTTTTGGCTGTGATCTCACAGCTCGACGAAACCGACTTCCAGCTGAGAATGGTCACGGGCGCACCGTCAATCGGAGACGTCAGCACGAGTCCGCTTTTACCCTGCTCCTTGGCAAAGATCATGCTTGTCGTACAGCTCAGCTTCTGCCCATCCCGTTTTAGCGAAACGATAGTCCTTACGGCGCCAGTCTGATGAGATCGCACGAAGGTGAGGTCGCCATCCTTGAACTGCCAGACGGCCTCGCCATTGTCAGTCGACCAGGGCTGATCCAGCTTGACCGTTGTTCCCCTGGTCGGGGACGATTTGGTCCCGCGTGGCGTGTGCGCCGTGGCGCGGAAGCTGAACTTGATACTTTGTTCGGGCAGCACGTTGATTTGCCAATCGGCCTCCTGGGTCACCTGGCCTTGCCGGCCGTTGCGCTGTGCCAGCATTTCGGTCACCAGCCTCGCGTGGATATTAGCCCCTTCGAGATCGGCAAGTGTAACGGCTTGGTCCGACGGTGCTGAAGGCGTCACATTCGCTTTCTCACCTCCTTGGCCATAGGCCGACCCAACCAGCATACCCATCGTTAAGAGGACAATTGAGATACGCGTGATAGCGGCACTTGTACGCTTCCGCTTCCACTCCTCGTGCTTCGGACGAGCAGCCTCAAAATGCATGTATCTCATCACGTTGCCGCTCCCCTAGATGTCCTTTGCAGGTTGCCTCCTCCTGATGCCGAGCGCAATATCTCATCAGCGGTACCCAAGGAGGGAGCACAGCACCTCTGGCTAGAGATGGCGGCTTTTAGAGTGTGATTTTTCGTTGGGCGCAAGCCGGCAGGGGAGACAAGCAATGAGACGTGCTTTCGGATTTCTCGTATCTCTCTTTGGCATTCTCGTGACTCTGAACCCGTCGAATGCGGTTGAAGGGCCCCCGCAACAGCTGCAGGGCAAATCGATCGTCGTAACCTGGAGTGAAAACCGCATTCAGCGTCCGGAGGGCGAGGGCCAATTCAGAGAGGTGAATGGGAGCCACAGCATGAGCATTTACATAAGCAGTTCTGGCCGGATCTTCAGCCGGCTGACCAATACAGTGGGATCAAATTCCGGCAGCATTGACCATGTCCAAGAACACTCAGCCGGTGATCCGAACATTCGCAAGCGAGTGACCACTTTCACCGGTCGATCAATGACCCTCGACCAACCTTTTCGTAAAGGCGGGCACCGGCACCTGGCCATCGATTTTGGAGAAAAATTTGACGACTGCTCAGCGAAGCTTTCCTACGTTACGGAAGCCGGGTCGCAGACGAGCCTGGCTCGGAGCCCCATCACAAATAAGATGGTGGAGATTAGATCCATCGCAATGAGTGGCGAGAAATGCTCCGTTTCCCAAGGCAATGTGTTCGGCGATGAATAGTGCGCGTGCACTCTACGACACGTGAAGGCGGAACTCATGATCGCTTTGGTTTGGCTGCGCAGATCAGTCTGGCCATCTTATCCAGTTGGCGCTCGACACTCGGCTCCTTGTCGTTAGCAAGTGTTTGCCCAAAAAGTCGTTCTCGACCTACCCAGCCAAATCGGCTGATCGGCGTCTCGGCTCGCCAATCCTACACAACGACGCTGCTGACGGTCGACATGAGCGACGATGACGAGGAAGACGACGATCGTCATTAGAACAGGCGTTAGCTAGAGTGCAGTGGGATCCAGCGCCTCCTGCTCCAGGTGATGCACATCCGAACCGTACGCCAACCATTCGGTCAGCTCGCGCACCGCACTGTCCGACCTTGCGATCGAAGCCAGGCTCGGATCCGCATCTGCCGGCTGCCCTGATTGCCTGGCCAGTTCTTGCGTCATCAGGTGGGGGCGCGGCCCGCGCGGCAGGTTTTCCTCCAGGTACCGGAAGATGCGCACGCCGCCGGCATCCACGTCGCCCCAGTGAAGGAACGGCACGTCGGCCGGCACGGTCGTCAGAACCTTTGCTAGAAGCTCGATGACCCCCGCCGCCGGGAAGCCGCCGGTGTACACGACGAGGCTGCCGTCCTCGATCTCGCGGACCTGCCGATTGAAGCTCGCGTAGTTCTCGATCGTCAGGACGGCTGTCGGCCGCTCCAAGACCGACAGTTGCGAGAGCATCTCCGGATGGATTGAGGCGAACGGCTTGGCACGGCCATCAACCAGACGACCGCCGGCCCACTCCACGGCAACGGGCCCCTTCAAATTAACAGGATGACTGAAACGCTCGAGTCCGATGTGCGTCCAGACCACGTCGGCAGCAGCCCCCGGCTGCCCGATTTGAACCCCGAGAACGGCAGCGAGCCGCGAAGCGTGCCGATCGAACGCCTTTGTGTCGTCTGCTGCCTTGAAGGAGAAGGTCCGCGCGTCCAGCCCGCGTGCCTCCTGCCGCGAGATAGACGTCAGCAGCGTGAAGAATTCCTTGGCGGCATCGATCTGCGCGGCCATCAGGCGGTAGGCCGGTTCGCCCCTCGCCCACCTGACCGTCATCTCCTCCAATAGACCCGCAACCCAGGGCTCTCCGGACGCTACGATCGGAAGCAATTCGCCTCTGGCGCGCTGCGCGATGGCTATTGCGGTCGGGCGGCCCAGATGCCTGGCGAGCTGTTCAGGGTCGCGAACGCGGACCCGCTCGATTAAATGGCTGCGGTCCCTCTTACCCCACTGCAGCTCAACGGCGCCGAACCTCTCCGCTGCGGCCATCAGATCGTGGAAGCGGCTGACCTGCTGCGCGCTGGAGAACCTGTCGTACCCTGGTGCCGCGGAAGCCGGCCGGGAGCGATCGGGGTTGCGCTCGCTCCGCTCAAGCAGCCGTTCGAGGAATTCGACGCCGGCATCCACCATGCGAACGTCGCTCATTCCGCAGCCTGGTCTTGTGGGACGGCTTTGGCCTTCTCAGCGGCGATCAGTTCGGCTTTGAACACGTCGAAGCCCTTACGGTATGGATCGATCGCAACGATCGCGTCGCGGGCCTTCTCCGTTAGGAACTCGGTGTCGATCATCACCTGGTTGCCGAGCCGGTTGACGTTCACGACGGTATCGACCACCTCCATGAACACGTGGCGCTTTTCGTCGGGGGTGGCCAGCATGACCTGCAGCCCCAGATCCCGCATGAATTCCGAGCACTGTCCGATCGCCTTCGTGTCCAGCCGGTTGAAGGCCTCGTCGAAGATGGCGAGCGACAGCCCGCTCTTGCCGGTGCGACGGTTCTGGTAGGTGGCGGCCAGCGAGGCGCCGATGGCGATATAGAACGGCAATTGCCCTTCGCCCCCGGATCCCGTGCCCGCGCGGCTCGTCAGCGAAGAGCGGATCTTGCCCTCGGCGTCCTGGATGTAGAGCTCGAAGTTGAAATATTTGCGCGGATCCTCGATTTCCTCGGTCCGCGCCTCCGGACTGGACAGGATCTCCTCGATCCGGCGGACGGCGCGCATCATGGGGGTTTTCGCGTTCTCGCTACGGTCCCCGAAGAGCGGCAGATTGAATTCCGGCTTCCTGGATTCTTCGACGAGCTCGATCATGTCGACGTGGGTCCGAGCTTCCAACGCCTTGAACGAGTAATAGTCGCGCCCGTGGAACTGACGATCCTTCAGGTGGCGATTGAGTTCATTCAGGGTGGACTTGATGCCGGTAAAGGCATCGTCGAGGCGATGAAGGAGATCGTCGCGGAACGCCGACGTCATCTCCGTCGCAGCGTTCCGGCACTGCTCCTCGTACTGGACCAGCTCGTGCGCATCGAGCCGTTCTTTTTCCGCCATTGCCCATCGCTCCACGGCCGCCGGGGTTGCTTCCTCGGCGGTGAACGGCGGCACGACGTGGAAGTCCTGACCGTGCTTGTTCATCGCATTGGTCATCTCCCGTATGAGAGTGGAACGGCGTGTCGTGGATCGAGTCTCCCTGTCCGCCGTGAGGCCCGTGATGCGATCCGTAATCGACTCGGTGGCCATCTCGGTCACCTTCGACCGGTAGTCGCGCATGTCCGTCGACTGCGGGAATCCGTCCCGCATCTGACGCGCGCGGCCGCGCCGCGCCGCGACCAAGACGTCACGATTCTTCTGTATGTAGTCGTCGTACGCGCCCTCGGCACGATCCCGCGCGCTTTGCGCAAGATTGAAGGCTTGTTGCGTCTCTGACTTCCCCCGACTAGCCGTCTCGAGCTCGATAGCAAGGCGCTCCAGTTCGGCGACAAGCTTTGGATCGCGGTTCCGCCTGGCGTCCTCGATGTTCTTCCCGATCTCATCGAGCTTCCGATCGAAGGCAACCAGAGCCGCGCCGCAGTCGAGGCATGTCAGGCCGGCGTCCCGGATCGCCTGGAATTGCGAGAACATGCCGTCGAACAAACGGGCGTCCTCTTCCGCCCGTCGCACGCCGCCGGCCGATTCAGCAAGTTCCTGCAGCAACTGCTGTCGTTCGGCTTGGAGCTGTTGACGCATCTGGTCCTGCGTGGCGCGACCGAGTTTCAAGTAGCGCGGCTTCTGCAGCCGCCGGACCGTGCGTCCGCCTTGCATCATCAAGTCCGGGGTAATGGCGTTCTCCGCAGCCACCATCCTGTCCATGGCCTCGACCAACATGAGATGGCCGATGCGATAGTTAAGGAAGGCTCTGGCGTGACGGTTTTCTGTGCTGATGATCTGCGCCAGAGAGCCCTTTTCGGCAGGCCGGGTATTGTCCGTCTTGGTCGTATTGATGACCTCGGCGTCCCTGTACGAATGCTCTCCGCCTTCGCGGAAGATCTCGAGCGCGCGCACCGCCCTCGATGGCTCGACGATCAATGCTTCCCGGGAGCGACCGAGCACGGCCTCGGCCGCCATTCGCCATTTATCGTCGCGAATCTCGACGACTTCACACAATGGGGTGGCTTCGATGCCATGCGAGGCGAGCTGCCTGATGAGATCCCGGGTGCCGCCCTCGATGGGGCTTAACCCTTGTTCCATCCGCTTCAGGTTGCTGTCGATCAGCTCGATGCGGTCCTGCAGGGCCTTGGTCGCTACTCGCGCGTGGAAATGGGCATCCGAAAAAGTCTTTCGAGCCGCCTCGAGCCGCGCCGGATCGATCGCGACGAGGGCCGCATCCAGATGTGAGGCACTGTCCTTCCAGTCTTCCGGCAGCGGCTTGTCCCACTCTGAAAGCGGGGCCCTTCCTCGAGCGACGACAACTGCGCTCAGTAGCGCGTGCAAGAGGTCGTCACGACGAACCAGGAGATTGAGCTCGACCGCCCTCTTTACGGAAGTCACGAGACTATCGATCTCCTTGACCGGCGCCATGGCGTTGGCCCGCTGGCCCAACATCAGGTTCCTGTCCGACTCGTACATCTGGGCAAGCTGTTCGCCATCGCTGGTCTTGATCGAGAGCTCAACGTTCTTGTGCTCGATGTCGAGCGTGGCATGCCGGGTTGCGGCCCGGGTCGCCTCGACGTCAGCCTTACTCGCGGCAGTCCGAAGTGAAACGAGAGCCCCTTCTTGGCGCCGGGCTTCCCGTCGAAATCTCTCCCACTCCAAGCGGGCGATCTGCCAGCCGGCGATCGCGATGAGCCTCTCGTTTTCGAGGGTGCGGCCGACGATGCGGAGGATCCCGGCGAGGCTCGCGCTCTGCGCTTTCAATTCCTCGATGCGGCGGGTCAATGAACGCCAATGCTCGATGCCGCGCCGAAGCCTGTCGACTTGGAGACGCTGGACATCGAGAACGTAGTTCCGCACAAACTCGGTCGGATTGTCCACTGGCTTCAGCAGCAGGGCATTCCGGAACGCCCTCTGGAATCGCCTCGGATCGAGCGGGAAGCCCGTCGGCGATAAGGCCCTGAGTGATTCCGCTACGAAGTCGGTCGCGCTCGAGAACGCGTCGTCGACTTCGATTTTCCGGGCGCGCAAGGCGTTACGAACGGCATGCCACTGCAGCGTTTCGACCTCGTCATCGCCGACCGAAGCGAGCATATCGTCCTTGGTCAGCGCCCCCTTAGCGATAAAGCGCGCCTCGCAGGTCTCCTCGCTTCGTGATGCCGATGCCGAAAAGGCTACGCCCAGGCTGACCGCCGAATTATCGTCCAGGTCCTCGAAGACAAGGATAAGGTAGGTGTATGCATGCTGGCGCGTGGGCTCCGACCGCTCGCCCTTCTCGTCGAGCGAGACTACGCCCAGGCAGTAGTCGCGCAGCGTGCGCTTACTCCTGACGTCGCTCTGAGCGCTCGGATTGAACCGGATGCTGGCCATGCTGGCGCCGGAGAGCACGGTCTGCACGGCGTCGATGATCGCCGATTTCCCCGCGCCATTCGGACCGATAATGGCGGTCATGCCGCGCATATCGACCTGCTGCGCCCGGAAAAGGTACCAGTCGACCAGAATGATTCGACGGAGTTCGATCACGCCTGCACCTCGCTCGCGGCGTCGGCCTTTGCCGTCGCCGCGGTGGAGCGCGAGACAAATTCCTCCAGAGAACCGAGCGTGTCCTTGGAGACCACCATCGGCAGGGCGGGCCGCAGGAACAGGGTAAAGTTCCTGTCGTCAGGATCCTCGATCCGGACGAGGCCGCGCTGCCTGAAGCCGGCCAGGATTTCCTTCACCCGCCCGAAGTTGGGCCGCTCCCGATGGGTCCGGTCCTCATAAATCTGCAGTATCTGCTCGCTCTCGACCTCCACCTCGCCGAATTCCTTAGCTTCGAACCGCGTGAACGCCTCCTCGTAATGGAGCCGCAACACCAACAGCAGCAGGCTCTCGTCGAGCTTCATGCTCTGACGCGGGGGTAGTTCGATCGCCACCAGGCCGACGTAGCCGTCGTTCGGCCTGCCTACGACCCGATACCCCAGCGCATCGAACAGGTTCTCGAAATAGCCCATGTAGCGGCGGAGCACCTCATAGGAGGTCTTCATGCCCCAGTCGTTCTCATAGATGAACTGGGCCCGCCAGAGCGCCTGGGCGGCCTGACGCAACTCCTTCTGCAACTGGTCGCCGTCATGACCCTCGGAGTCCGCGTCGTCGATGATTTTGGAAAGATCACGCAGCATCGGCCGTGGTCCTCGTTCTCTCGATGCGGAAGGCGGTCACGTCGATCCAGTCGTTGGCGGTGCGCCCCTCCTCGATCGTGATCGTGAACTCGCCCAGCCGCACGGAGCGACCGACCGCCGCCAGGTTCGGCAGCGCGCGGTAGGCAAAGAGATCCGGAATGCTCTCAATCTCGATCTCTCCAGACGACACGCGGTCGCGGCCTTGCATCTGCCGGCGGGCGAACTCCAGCAGCTTCTGATCGGTCACGCGCACCATCCGGTCGAACTCGGTCGTAGCCTGGACATAGGCGCGCAGAAAGGGATCCTGCTTCGGCACCTTGAAGCGCGTCCGCTCGGGCGGCGCCTTCGGAGGCGGCGGGGTGTATAGCGCGAGCGACGTGATCGGCAGCCCCACGTCCGGCGACCTCAGACGGATCTCCACCTCGTCGCTGCCGATCCTAGAGAGCTGCTCGATCAGCTGGACGATCCGTTCCGCCGACCCTTCTCCCATGACATCCATGTAGTGGACGGTGGTGCGGATGCGGCGCTCGAGGCGGTCGCGGAAGTCCTCGATCTTGTCCATGAAGGGGCCGACGTCCTCGAAGACGCTCTTGATCTTCCCGAGCTCAGCGATGACGCGCTCCTCGGCCGTGACGACCGTGGCGCCCGCGGCCACGACACCCTGCTCGATGTAGGCGCGCGAGATCTTGCCGACGAGCACGGCGTCCGCGAGCATGTCGCCCGCCAGGGCGGCGATCGTTCGACGATGACGGTAGGGATTGTTGGAAGTCTTGAGCTGCTTGTAGTCGGCGATCAGCAGCCCGTCGACGAAGTCATGGAAGAACGTGCGAAGGATGGTCGCCGCATTCGGATTGCCAAGGATGCGGTCCTCAATCTCACGCATGCCGGCGAGAATGCGGCGCATGTTGCGGGCGAACCGCGCAGCCGTCTCGTGCGCGTTGGCCAGACCTTGGGCCATGGTCTCCGGCTCACGGAACGCAGCCTCCAGGTTGTTCTTGACGTCGACCACGGCACCGGCGACGCGCACTCGGCTGTTACCGAAATCGGTGATCGCGCCCAGCACCATGAACGCGTCCGGGTTCATGTCGACATAGGTGCGCCACTTCTCGGTCTCTTCGGTGAGCCACCCAGTGTCGCGCAGTCGATAATAGGCCAGATAGTGAGCTTGGCTTGTGGTCTGATCCTCCTCCGGGTCACCTTCGGTGAGATCGCCCATCGATCCGATGCCGAACTCCGACAGCCCAATCTCGATCTGCTTGACGACCTCTTCCCTAAGCGGAGTTTCCAGGATCCGGGCGGAATAGACCCTTTCGTAGAGGCGCATCAGCAGGCGGGCATAGACGTGCTTCTTCGGCCCCGAGAGAGGCTTAAAAAGGGTCTCCGGAAGATAACCAAACAGCTTCATCTTTCGGTCCTTCAGCTGGCCGATTGAACCGTCACGCCTGCGCAACCGCAAGAACAAACGGGGAGTTTCGGGGCGTTCTCCTTGATTTCCTTCGCTTCATGAACTTGCCGGCAGCCTGCTCCATGATGTCCCAGGCAGCCCGATGCTCGTCGAGAGCCACTTGCGTGATGTCCGCGATGACGTCCGGATGCATCATCGCCAGGAACTGAACCTTGTCCCCAATCGGGGTTCTCTTGCCCCGCTTCGGCGCCTTCTTTTTCCCGACCATCCACCCCTCCGTTGCGCGACAAGCCTATCTTAACCATAAGGCCGTGACCGCAACGGCCCCAGAGTCCGTCGACGCCATCTTATATAAGAAGGCGTTGGGGGATGGACCGGGTGACGCGCTCCGGCTCAAGATTTTCAGCGCTTTTTTATTAGTGATACCAATCGTTTACTGCTCTAGGCTCCCGCTGCCTTACTCTCGACCTCTGTGCGCCCAACCGCGCCTGGCAAGCAAGCGGGCGTCCGGATGTATGGTCAGGCAATGCGATTCCACGCCCATTTCCACGCCTGGTTCCACAGCTCGCCAAGCGGTCGGGCGTTAAAGATCGACCGACCGGATACGCCGGCGTCGCGCTGGGCTCATGGTCGCTCAGGATCAAGAGGAGAACGAGCTATGCCCCTTATCGAGGTTCATCTGATCGAGAACGTCTTTGATTCGACGCAGAAGAAGCAGCTTATCGAAAAGCTTACGGATGCGATGGTCAGCATCGAAGGCGAGAATATGCGCAGCGTGACCTGGGTAAAAATTTCGGAGGTCACAAGTGGCGAATGGGGCATTGGGGGTCAACCGCTAACGACGGAGGCGGTAAAGGCGCTTGCCGCGGGCAAGGAGGCGGCTTGAGAGCTGCTGTTGGCGAGCGCGCCAGCAAGCAGCGGGCCTCAAGCGAGACCGATTGTTTCGGCGGCCTTGCGAAAGAGCAAGGCCGCATCGGTAGAGAACTGAAAAGCGTTCAAATACTCATCGACGGTGAACAGGGGCCGCACTGTACGGATTGTGCTCGCGTAAGCACGCGCCTGTTCTATCTGGCCTGCGAGCGCGTGACAGAAGGCGGCCATCGCAAGGATCAGGACGTGCGCGTTCGGTTGCATCGCTGCCTTAGCCGACCAGGCGACTGCCTCATCAAACTGCCGGAGCCGCACATGGGCCATTGCCCTGCTTCCCAGCATGCCAAACAGAAGCGGATCGAATGGGCTCAGAAGGCGCGAGTGATCGGCAGCCTTGATCGCCGCAAGCGGATCGCCCGACTGCGATTGTACGAAGGCGAGTGTGTAGTGGCCTAGCGCGAAATTCGGACTGAGGTCCACGGACTGCCGCAACTCACCGACCGCCTCGTCATGTCGGCCGCTGAGCCAAAGCGCTCGCCCCATCGCCCAATGCGCCGCAGGATCGTGTTCGTCGACGATCAGGCCGCGCCCCGCGACCTCCAAGGCACGGGTCGTGTGGTGTTTGCGATCACCCCAATGCTGGAACGCGCTCTGCCAATGGGTGAACGACAGGCCGGCGTGGGCGCGCGCGAATGTTGGGTCGAGCCGCACAGCCATTTCGAAGAAATGGCGCGCGGTCTCGTTCTCTGTCTGGGTGAAGCGGTACATGTGCCAAAGGCCGCGGTGATAGGACTGCCAAGCGTCAAGCGAGTCGGGCGGCCTTAGCACCGCGCGATTGCGCTCGACAGCTTCGATCTCACTCGCGATCGACGCGACAATCTGGTTGCCGATGTCGTCAATGACCAAAAAGATGTCGTCCTGCTTGCGATCGAAATCCTCGGCCCAGAGGATTCTCGCTGTGGCGGTTTCGATCAATTCCACGCTGACGCCGAGCCGGCCTGGCCGGCGACAGACCGATCCGCTGCCCACATACTCGACGTTGAGCCGCCGGCCGGCCTCTTGTGGTCCCATGCGTCGGCCGCCGAGCGCGAAGACGGAGCCCTCGGCAATGACGAAGAAGTTCCGCAGCTTGGCGAGACGCGTAATGATATCATGAGTCAGGCCGTCCGCCATTTCGCCGGCGCCTTCCCGCCGGTCCGGCAGCGCGTGGAAGGGCATCACGGCCAGCGACGGGCGGCGCGCCGCTTTCCAACCCGTTTCGGCCACTTCGCCATGCGCGGGGGCCGCCGATGAGACCGCGATGACGGTGCTTCTAGCCGCCCCTCGCGCTTCGTATACCTCCTGCCAGCCTTTTCGGATCGGCTCAAAATCGAGAGCCTCGGCTTCGTAGAGCCGCGCCGCGGCTGCCAGCTGCCTCTTGCATGCGTCGATTCGACCGCACCTAGCAAGGCGGCGCAGAAGTTCGGTCTGTGCCTTGTCGTCGAATGGAGCGAGCTCGACCCATTTTTCAAGCGCGGCGAGGCCCTTGCTGGAATCCGCAGGCAGACTTTCGACGAGCCGTTGAAGGAGCGTGACGCGAAATCCGGCATATCGGCTTTGCTGCCCGGTCAGCCACAAGTTGAATTCGGGGCAGCGCTCGATGGCGAGCCCTTCGAGCAGTTCGCCGCTGTAGAGCTCAGACAGGGCTTGCAGCTGGTCGACGTTCAGCCTCTCGACCCCCTTTTCCATAGCGGAAGCAAGTTCGACGGCATCCACGAACCAGCCGTCCAACTGCAGCGCGACCGTATCACCGGACGTCATGACTATCTTTCCACCCGAGTCCCCGAGCAGGCCCCTCAGCTTGCTGAGGCACCAGCGTAGCTCGCCCCTCGGGTCGTTGGCTGCCTCGTCCCACAGCAACTCGCACAACCGGCTACGCTGGGCCGGGCGGCGCGTGAGCGCGAGATAAGCGAGGAGGCCGCACGTCTTGCGTGAGGTTGGCAATTCCAGCGGCCCGCCCCCGCGCTCAATCGCCAGCGGGCCTAACATGCGGAGCCGAAAGCCGACGATCTCGCGATCGCCTTCCAAGGGACTCGATTCCATAGGCATTTCCACGGTCGCTTCCACGGTGGAGGTCCCTAAAAGCTTGTATCATTGAATCAATTCGGCCGCATCCGGCATTGCGCCGGGTGTCTTGCCCGCTAGACAGGAGACGACTATGCCGGCTGCAACACCCATCAGAAGCACGCGGGGCCGTGGCCGCCTTTTCGACAGTATCCTCGATACCGTCGGTGACACCCCGGTTATCCGGGTCAACAATCTCGGTGTCGGCGGCAGGACACTCTACGTCAAGGCGGAATTTTTCAACCCAGCGTCGTCAGTCAAGGATCGGCTCGCGCTCAACGTGATCGAGGCGGCCGAGCGTGCCGGCGCTCTCAAGCCCGGCCAGACGGTTGTCGAGGCTACCAGCGGCAACACCGGCATCGGGCTCGCCATGGTGTGCGCTCACAAAGGCTATCCCCTCGTGGTGACGATGGCCGACAGCTTCTCGGTTGAGCGACGAAAGCTCATGCGCATGCTCGGCGCCAAGGTGGTGCTGACACCCCGAGCTCAGAAGGGCTTCGGTATGTATCAGAAGGCGGTCGAGCTGGCGGAAACCCACGGCTGGTTCCTCGCTCGGCAATTTGAGACGGAGGCGAACGCCGACATCCATGAGAGCACGACCGCTCGGGAAATCATCAATGACTTTGCCGGTCAGCGCCTGGATGTGTTCGTCACCGGCTACGGCACTGGGGGAACCATCACAGGCGTTGCCCGCGTGCTCAGGCGTGAACGGCCCGAGACTCGCATCGTGCTGTGCGAACCTGCGAACGCCCAACTGGTTGGCAGCGGTATCGCACAGCAGCGCGCTGCCGGCGGGGCGCCGTCGGGCAGCCATCCGTCGTGGGAATCGCATCCAATCCAGGGGTGGACGCCGGACTTCATTCCTGCCGTGCTGCAAGAGAGCATTGATGCCGGTTTCTATGACGAAATCCTTCCGATAGCCGGTGCCGACGGGATGGCCTGGACCAGACAGCTCGCCCAAAAGGAGGGCATCTTCACGGGAATTTCTGGCGGGTCGACCTTTGCGGTCGCGCGCCGGATAGCCGAATCTTCACCGGTCGGATCGGTGATCCTGTGCATGTTGCCGGATACCGGAGAGAGGTATCTCAGCACACCGTTGTTCGATTCTATTGGAGCGGAAATGAACGAGGAGGAACTCGCGCTGTCTCGTTCGACTCCGAGCTGCCAGTTCGCCGCTGCCTGAGACACTGGCAATGCAAATCCAGCGTCCCCGAGAGGACAAAGCCCCCGAAGAAGCCCTCGATCCCCGGGACTGGACCGATGCGCAAGCCGTCGCACATCGCGCCGTCGACGACGCGATCGCCTATCTCCGGGATATTCGGGATCGTCCGGTCTGGCGGGATATGCCTCGTGAGGTCAGGAGGTCCTTCGAGACGCCCTTGCCCCGTTCACCCACGCCACTGTCGGAGGTCTATCGCGAAGTTGCCGAAACGGTGATGCCCTACCCGATGGGTAACATCCATCCCCGTTTCTGGGCCTGGTACATGGGGTCGAGCAACTTCACTGGAGCCTTGGCTGACTTTCTAGCCGCTATCCAGGGGTCCAACCTTGGCGGCGGCAATCACGCCGCCGCAAGATTGGACGAGCAGGTCGTTGACTGGTGCAAGGAGATGATCGGCTTTCCGGCTTCGGCGAGCGGCACGCTGGTCAGCGGCGGGTCCATGGCCAACACCATCGCCTTGATCGTCGCGCGCAATGTCAAGGCGGGTGTCGACGTGCGTGAGCACGGGGTAGCAGCCATCGAGAAACCACTCCGCTTCTATGCCTCGGACCAGATCCACAGTTGTCACCGCAAAGCGATCGAAGCGATGGGGCTCGGAAATTGCGCGCTTGAACGAATTCCAACCGGGAGCGATCTTCGCGTCGACCTCAGTGCGCTGGGCAGAGCAATTGAGTGGGACCGAGCGGCCGGCCTTCAACCGGCCTGCGTGATCGGCAACGCTGGGACGGTGAACACTGGGGCCATCGATGATCTGGAAGCTCTCGCCGATCTCGCCGCGCAAGAGAATCTCTGGTTCCATGTCGACGGTTGCATTGGTGCGCTGATCGCTATTGCGCCGGACAACGCCCATCGGGTCCGCGGCTTGCAGCGCGCTGATTCCGTCGCGCTAGACCCGCACAAGTGGCTGCATGCGCCCTTCGAGGTCGGATGCATCGTGGTTCGCGACGCCGCCGCCCACCTTGCGAGCTTCTCGGTCGCGCAGGAATATCTGGAGAAGACGACGCGCGGAATCGCATCCGCAGAGTGGCTCTATGAATATGGCTTGCAGACGAGCCGCGGGTTTCGCGCATTGAAAGTCTGGATGGCGCTCAAGGAGCACGGCGTCGAGAAGTTCGGGCGTCTCATCGATCAGAATATTGCGCAGGCTCATTACCTTGATGCTTTGATCGCCTCAGAGCCGCTCCTCGAGAGTGTTGCTCCAGCGACGATCAACATCGTTTGCTTTCGTTGTCATCCGCCGGGCCTCGACGAGGCCACCCTGAAGCGTCTCAATGTCGAGATCATGATCCGGCTGCAAGAAGACGGCATCGCCGCCATTTCGGACACGACCGTACGTGGCAAACACTGTTTAAGGGTCGCGATTAACAACCATCGCACGCGACGCTCCGACCTGGACCTCTTGGTACGTGAGATCGTCCATCTCGGGCGGACCATCGAGATTCGAGATGAGACCGGAGGGCCGCCACAGGTTTGAAGCCGGAAGACGATCGTCCACTCACCGCGTCGCTCGGCCACGAGGCCAAATGACGATGCGGGTCGCATATCGAGGGACATGACCATGGATATGGGCGAGTGGCTGCGAAGCATCGGCCTCGGGCAATACGAAGCCGCCTTTCGTGACAATGAGATTGAGGACGAGGTTCTTCGGAACCTGACGGCCGACGACCTGAAGGATCTCGGAGTAGCGCTCGTTGGACACCGCCGCAAGATTCTGACTGCGATCGCGGAGCTGTCGGCGCCGGCTCCGGATTCCCCTGCAAAAGTGGACACCGAGCGCACGCCACCGATCGGAGAGCCGCCTAAGGCACCGGCGGAGCGCCGCCAGCTGACAGTCTTGTTCTGCGACCTAGCTGGATCGACGGCCATGTCCGCGCGGCTCGATCCCGAAGACATGCGGGAGGTCATTCGGGGCTATCAGGACATCTGTTCGGGCGTAATTGCTCGGTACGATGGTTTCGTCGCAAAATTCATGGGCGATGGCGTCCTCGCCTATTTTGGCTTTCCCCGCGCCCACGAGGACGACGCTGAACGGGCTGTGCGGGCCGGGCTGGATCTTGCCGACGCGGTTGCGAGCTTGCAGACGCGCGACGGAGAAGCCTTGAGGACACGCATCGGCATCGCGACCGGAATAGTTGTCGTCGGAGACCTTGTCGGTCAAGGTTCAGCGCAGGAGCAGGCCGTCGTCGGCGATACGCCCAATCTGGCCGCACGCCTGCAGACGCTTGCCGAGACTGGCGCCGTCCTCATTGCCGACCAAACTCGTCGTCTTCTCGGTGACGCTTTCGAGCTGAAGCCGCTGGATCTGAAAGACCTGAAGGGTTTCGACGCGCCAGTCCGCGCATGGGCCGTGTTGCGCGAAGCCGAGACAGAGACTCGCTTCGAAGCGTCGCGATCCAGCCGGATGACGCCGTTCGTCGGACGTGAGCCCGAGGTCGCACTGCTTATCGAGCGATGGCGGGACGCATGCGCGGGCGAAGGCAAGGTCGCGTTGCTCTCGGGCGAGGCCGGCATCGGCAAGTCGCGCATCCTAACCAGTTTGCTCGAACGGCTTGCCGACGAGCCTCATCTGGCGATCCGCTACCAATGCTCCCCCCACCATGTGAATGATGCATTTCACCCGTTTGTCAGTCAAATTTTGCGAGCTGCAGAATTTGCGGCCGAAGAGGCTCCCAAGGCGAAACTTGAAAAGCTCGAGGCCATGGCCCGCCGCTCGCGACTCGAGCTGACGGAGATCGTTCCATTCGTGGCCTCGCTGTGCTCGATTCCTTTTGAAGGACACTATCCGCCGATTGAGATGTCGCCTGCCGAACAGAAAGAGCGTTTGATCGCTGCCCTGCTTGCGCTCTTTGAAGGCCTGACGATGGAAGCGCCCGTGCTCGCGTTACTTGAAGACGCGCATTGGATCGACCCGTCCTCGCTTGAGGTCTTTAGCCGGCTGGTCGATCGGATTCCGAAAATGCGTGCGTTCCTCATCATCACTTACCGCCCGGAATTCGTCCCGCCCTGGCTTGGCCGGGGTCACGTCCATTCGTTGGCGTTGAGCCGTTTTGGGCGACGCCATGCCCTGGCCATGATCGATCGTGTCGCCGGCGGCAAGGCGTTGCCAGCGGAAGTTCTGGAGGAGATCGTAGCCAAGACCGACGGCGTCCCCCTTTTTGTGGAGGAATTGACCAAGACCGTACTCGAGTCCGGCCTCCTGCGCGAACAGAACGGATCGTACGTCCTCGCTTCAGCGCTCACACCGCTCGCGATCCCGTCAACCCTCCAGGACTCCTTGATGGCGAGGCTCGATCGTTTGGCGCCCATCAAGGAGATCGCACAAATTGGCGCAACGATCGGCCGCGAATTCCCCTATAACCTTCTGGAAGCGGTCTCGCCAACTCAGGGTGTCGCGCTCCAGGATGCGCTCGCTCAGTTGGTCACCGCGGGCCTGATCTTCAGCCACGGGACGCCGCCCGAAGCGAGCTATACGTTCAAGCACGCGCTTGTGCAGGATACCGCCTATGCAACGCTCCTCAAGAGCCGGAGGCAGCAGCTTCATGAACGGATCGCTGAGAGCCTTCGCGATCGATTTCCGGAGCGAGCCGAGCGCGAGCCCGGGATAGTGGCGCATCACTTCACACAGGCAGGTTTGCCGAAAACAGCAATCGAGTGGTGGGGTCGCGCTGGCGATCGTGCAATGCGCCGCTTTGCCAACCACGAGGCCGCTCTGAGCTACGCAAACGGACTGAGCCTGATGGCGGACCTGCCGGCTGGTGAAGAGCGCGACCGACAAGAACTGGTGTTCCGGCTTGCGCTGGGTCCGGCTCTGCTAGCCGCACGGGGGTATGCGTCCGAGGAGGTGGAACGAAATTATCAGGAGGCAAGCCGGCTCGCAGAGGCCTTATCTGACAGGGAGGCTATATTCACGAGCGCGCGTGGGCAATGGCACTACCTCTATGATCGAAGCTTGCTTGCTCGCGCGCTGGCTCTTGCCGAGCGGCTGCGTGATATTGGGGCGGAAGAGTCGAACACCGAGAACAGCAGTCTGGCCTTCCGCGCCATCGGCTCGACCCTCATGAGCAAAGGTGAATTTGTCCGCGCGATCGAGGCATTTGAAAGCAGCATCACGCATGGCAGCCAAATACAGCTTGGCTCTTCCTTTGCGCATCACGGAGAGGAGCCGTGCATCGTCGCTCTGCAATACAAGGGACTGTCGCTCGCGGTTCGGGGCTATGCGGACTCCGGTCTCGCATCGGCACAGTCCGCTCTCTCGTTGGCAAAAACCTTGAACTTTCCGCTTATGGTAGCCTTCGCCTCGACCGCTGTCGGCATGGTCTTCATGCTGCGTCGCGAGTACCAGCCCTGCTCCGCTCTCGTGCGGCAGCAGATCGAGTTTTGCTCGGAGCAAGGTTTCGTTTTCTGGTCCGCCGCCCACGAGATTCTGCATGGCGCGTCGCGAGCCTGTCTCAACCGAGACCCGGAAGGCTTGGTCGAGTTGAAAGAAGGCATCCAAAGCTGGAAGAAGACCGGCGCCGCACTTCACATCCCGACCTGGTCGTCCTATCTGGCCGAAGCCGCGCTCTGCGTTGGCGATGTCGATTGCGCGGAGAGAGCAGTGTTCAACGGGATCGACACGTCCGAAAAGAATGGAGACGCCTTCGCACTCGCGGAACTGAAAAGGCTCGCCGGACGAGTGCTCCTGAGGCGAGATCTTCGTAATCAGGCCCGTCGCGAATTTGAAGAGGCCGTAGACATCGCCCAGCGGCAGGATGCGGGACTATATCTTCTGCGGTCCGGTCGCGACTTAGCGCAGCTCGTCGCCGACGACGACAATGTAGTCAGCGCGCGAGACATTCTATCACCCATAGCCGACAGGATCACCGAATTCCGGACCGGGCCGGACTTCCAGGAAGCGGCGGCGCTGCTCTCCACGTTCGCGCGAGCTAAGGCCTGACGTTCCTGTATTCAGACCCTGACCATTGGAGGATTAGCCCTCCACCCAGATTGTCGCGGCTTCCCACCCAGATTGTCGCGCGATATGCTGATGTTTCGGTGGCACGCTCGATCTGCCGCATCATGGATGAGCCTCGGATGCGTGCTCATGCTCGATGGCGTGTCGGTGTAAACGCAATGCTCTGACGCTACTGATGGTCTCTGAACAGTGCGAACCGCCCCGTCCGGGTGCTCCGTGATCCTGGCGACATCAGCGCAGTGACGCCGTAGCGGGCACATTGGAGTGCGGCCAGCGCAGAATTAGGCGCGCACGACGGGACTCAGCTCAACAGCGGCATGTCTGACGAAAATAGCTCGTCCCACTTCATCGACAGGCATTACGCCAACGAAGAGAAGCTAAAGCAGTTTCCGCCGGATTTGAATCTGAGGGATTCCCAAACGGTTGGCGATGATGGAGACTCTGTGCATTGATTCTCCTTGCCGGCGGGGGCGGGCGGTGCCGAAGGCTTATTCTTGTGACCTGCGGGAACGCGTTATCGAGGCCGTGGCTGCGGGCGCGTCGCGGCGCGAGGCGGCTGAACGTTTCGAGGTTAGCGTAGCATCAGCGGTCAAGTGGCTGCAGCGCTGGCGGGACGATAACAGCGCCGCTGCGAAGCCGCGCGGCGGAAGCGTTTCGCCACTCGAAGAGTTCGCGACCGAGATTTTGGCTGTGATTGCCGAGCATCCGGACTTGACGCTGGTGGAGACGCTTGCAGAGCTGCGCAAGCGGCGAATTCGAACCAGCCGCAGCGCGCTCTGGCGTTTTCTCGATCGTCACAACATCACCTTTAAAAAAAAGCCTGCAAGCTACTGAACGGCAGCGAGAGGACGTTGCGCGAGCACGCCGACGTTGGATACGAGAGCAAGGTTTTCTCGATCCCGCCCGGCTCGTTTTTATCGACGAGACTGCGGTCAGCACAAATCTGGTGCGGCTCAGGGGGCGGGCGCCAAGGGGTGTCAGGGTGATCGGCGCCGTTCCGCTGGGGTCATGGGAGACGATCACTTTCGTGGCGGCCTTGCGCCACAACAAAATG
>Ga0070738_10002927_pt1 | contig 24280 bp, 14 predicted proteins | sample Coa_R2_2_FD_66446 | JGI IMG/M metagenome (GOLD analysis project Ga0070738, IMG submission 66446) | Surface soil microbial communities from Centralia Pennsylvania, which are recovering from an underground coalmine fire - Coalmine... | ecosystem: Environmental > Terrestrial > Soil > Unclassified ... | reverse complement strand
CAGCGAAAAGCGGAAGCGTATTCTGCCGGTCGAGTTGCTACCGACGGAGATACCGACTTCCTTTCAATATGCGCTTGCCGGATTGCAGCGTGTGGCTATTTCCGATTTCGACGGTATCCTTCGGGCGCACAAGCATGGACTGGAGCGAGTGGCGGTGCGTGATACGCGCAAATCCTTAATGGTCTTGCCATTCGAAGATCTTTCGCCGGCCAGCGAAGACAATGCCTGGTTTGCTGATGGACTTACCAGCGAACTGATCAATTCTCTGTCCTGCATCAAAAGCCTCCGAATTCCAGACCGTCGTACTTCGATGGACCTCAAAGGTTTTCGAGGCAAGACGATGGAGATCGCACGTGAACTCGACATCCGATATTTTATCGAAGGCAATGTGCGAAAGTTCGGCGATCAGATCAAGATCAGCATCGAGCTGTTGGACATTGAATCGGGCGATTATCTCTGGCAGCATTCGTACAAAGGGCAGTTCAAAGATATTTTCGATATTCAGGAAGAGGTAGCACAAAAGGTCGTTCTTGGACTGAAACTGCACCTCTCAACGGAAGAACGATCTCGTATCGCCGATCGAGGAACGGAAAGTGCCGAAGCATACGAGCTATACATTAAAGCAAGAGAATTTTTGCTTCGCCAGACGAAAGAAGGATTCGAGCTTGGAATTCAATTGCTCGATCAGACCATTGCGATCGACCCCACGTTTGCCGATGCTTACCGGCAGAAGGCGAGCGCACTGGCCGCGAAATATCGGGGATACGATCGAAACCCGGCGTTGCTCGCCGAAGCAGAATCCATCGCCCAAAAGGCGTTGGAGCTTAAACCAGACCTGTATGCTGCCTATCATGCGCTTTCGCATGTGTATCTGCATCAGGGAAGATATGAGGAGGCGGAGAACGTCGCGAAAGAGTTTGTAAAGAAGGACCCGGAAAATTTTCTGAGTCATGCGACCCTTGCATTTTTTTACGGCGAAACGAGCCAGCACGAAAAAGCCATCGCTCCGATGGAAGAAACGGTTCGGCTACGGCCCGACTATATCGATAATATCCTCAACCTGGCAATGGCGTGCGACGAAGCGGGCCATAAAACGAAAGCGGCAGAGTGGGCTGCTTTTGGCCTGCCACAGTTTGAACGATATCTTAATTTATATCCGGAGGACGAAGCAAAGCGTAACGCGTATGCAGCGTTGCTCTTTTGGAGCGGCAATAAAGCAGGGGCATTAAAAGAAGCAGAGAAGCTTAAGGCGAATGCACGAGATGGTTTTTCTCTGTACGGCGCAGCGTGCCTCTTCGGTGATCTTCAAGAGGCCCGGCAGGCGATCGAGGTATGCCAGAAAGCAGTCGAAGCGGGTTACCATGATGTTCTTGCTCTCAATCACTTCTTACAAAATAATCTGTTCGACCCGCTACGTGACAGCACGGAATTTCATGAGCTGGAACGTGTTGTAAAAGAGATCGAGTCCTAATTTTTTAGGATTGATCTCTTCATTTCCTATTCGCGCTTGAAGAAAGTGACAGACTTTTTAAAAGAAGAGCGAATGGATTCAGGCACATTCTTATTCACTCATGCCACTTTCACTTTCTTTTGTCGCGATCATACTTGGTATTGTTGAGGGCCTTACCGAGTTTTTGCCGATCTCTTCCACTGGCCACCTCATTGTTTTCGACCGCGTCCTGCACTTTCAAGAGCTATTGCAAAGCCCGGATAAGGCCGAGCTGTTTGAGGTGGTCATTCAACTGGGGGCCATACTCGCTATTGGCGCACTCTACCGAAAGCAACTGATCGCAAGCTTGTTTGCGCGGACCGCAGAGTCCAAAGCCGGGCGTCTGCGCACTAATTTGATCGTAGCATTTATACCCGCCGGTATTATCGGTTTTGCGACACACCATTTTATCAAGACGTACTTATTCGGACCGCTTTCGATCGGCATCTCACTCGTGATCGGCGGCATCGCGATCATTCTCATCGAGCGTAACACTAGCGAAGAAAAGCGCACTATTACCGTGGACTCGATGACATGGAAAGATGCACTCGTTATCGGGTTCGCCCAAGTACTTTCGCTTATCCCTGGCACGTCGCGTTCTGCCGCGACGATCATGGGAGGATTGCTTCGCGGTGTTAAACGGCCTGCAGCAACGGAATTCTCCTTTCTGCTTGCATTTCCCACAATGATCGCCGCCAGTGTATATGAGATGACCAAGTATCGTAACCTGCTTACCCACGATATTCTCGGTCTTATCGGTATTGGCTTTATTACATCGTTCGTTGTAGCGCTGGCTGTTGTGGCATGGTTCATTCGGTACGTTCAGCGCCACCAGTTTACGAGTTTTGGTGTCTATCGGATCCTGTTCGGAGGTATAGTCCTGATACTGTGGGCAACGTCGTACCTGACTTAATCACGGAGAGCGAACAAGCATCATATTCATGGTCAGCTAAAGAGCGCTTCTGGCTTTGGGTCGTAGCAGCGCTCGGAGTGATCGTTTATGGTTGGCTTCTTACTCGCTCGTGGGTGGGCCGCGATCAACTCATACTTCTTCAACTCGGTGAAAATTTCGCTCGTACCGGAACACTCGATCCGGTAGCGAAAGGAATGTCGGGTGGCGGCATGATACCCGGCTCGCTGTTGCAATTGCTCATAGGGTTGCCACTCCTCGTGTGGCAGGATTACCGCGCGCCGCTTGTCCTAATTGGTATTTTTAATATCCTTGCCGCAATAGTAATATATCACGTCGCAAAGAGAGAATTGCCCAGTAGGGTAGCGGCTATTTACCTCGTCCTTTACTGGATAAGCCCCTGGCATATTTCTCATGCAGCCATGCTTTGGGAGCCGGCGTATCTTTTTCTGCTCGCTGCCCTTCATTTCTGGGCTTCGAGCAAACTTGCAACGTCCAAACATTTCCTTGCTTCCGCAAGTATTGGAATTGTACTTCTCACAACTCCTCAGTTGCACGGCTCCTTTATTTTCCTTTGGATCCTCACAGCTCTGCTCCTCTGGAAAAAGCAGCTTCATGTTCATTGGACCGGCTTCGTTGCCGGCGCTATCCTTGGCAGCCTTACCTTTATCCCGACGATCGTTGCAGCGTTTAGTGGTACGCTCCCTTCATCCCTTCCAAGCGAAGGGTTCATCGGTAAAGGCTTCCTCTATGTCTTCCCATTTCTTAAAGGGTTTCTCTATTGGCTCCGATTGCCATCGCTCGACCTCGCCATAAAAGAGACGATCTATTTACAACGCGGATGGGCTATATCAGCGGCCGATCACATTGTCGTAATATTACTGCGCATCTTGCAAGGGTTTGCTATTGCATCGATCGCGATCAGTGCGCTGGCAGTGTGGTGGTACGTTAAGCGCATGCGTGCGAAGGATGACAGACCGCACTATACGTGGGCCGAACGTTATGCGGGTTATTCGTTCATTGCGCTCATGATCTCTGCCGGGCTTTCACCGATCACACTTCAAAGCTGGCATGTGATCATCGCATTGCATGCTGCGGTAATTCCGATCGCAGTGTGGCTTGGGCGTTCGAAAGAAAAGGGAAGACTCGTGCGGTTTTATGTCCCTCGCTATGTTGGCTTATCGCTTATCTTGCTCATCGTTACTGGGCTTGGAAAGCCTTCCTTCCGTAAGACGGAATACCCTCCCGAACTCATCCACATGCCATCGGTACGACCTCTGCTGCCATCCCTTGCCGATACTTCTCGATCTCAACCTTGAGCTTGCAATCTGAAAGAGAAATTCAGTTTGAAATCAATATCACCCCTCCAGATTGCGTAAAAGCGCCATTTTTCGGGATTCGGCCGGTTGGCAATTGATTTGTGACTTAAGAAGGCATAAGAGCAACCCACTCTTTAAAATGGGTCTTTTCACATCTCATCTTGACCTCCTACAGTCACATAAAGAACAGGGCGAGAGAACAGAAAGGCGAGTACTACGAATAGTATTCGCCTTTCAATTTTTATGGGGCGGGAATGTTACGAACGTCTTCGCCATCAAGCAGCAATGAGTAAGTGAGCAACGGGCGAGAGCTCGTTGCTTTCTTATTTTAGCGTTTGGTTTAGCGCGGATCGAATTTTTTGCCCGGTGCTTTATGCTCGCCGGTTGGTTGATGCGGACCTTCGATCAGGATCTTTCCATCCATGCCTTCATGCAGGGATGCTGTATCGAGCAACACTCGTACTTTTTGATTGTAATACGCGCCAACGCGGCGATACTTCTTTGCAGGCGGTTCTTCGAACTCGTACTTCTTTCCCCACGTCGCCTTCACGTACCACAGGCCGGCTTTCGTTCGGTACATCTTACCTTTCACCGTCATAGGTGCGATGACCGCGTCGACGGGCATCCGCACCGAATCGGTACGAGCGATCACGCGAACGATTTCGCCGATCATACAAATGGACGCAGCGCCTTTAGCCGGCGCCACATGAAGTGAGACATGCTGACCCTCGTAACGAAGGGAGTTTATGAGTCCGGTATCACCGACTAGCTCATATTGCTTGCCGTTGGAGGCGGTGAGGTACCAGCAGCCGCCTTCGAGGGCCGAGTGGTGCATTATTCCCGTAAGGGTCGTTTCCTGAGCGCACGCTGCGGAAATTGCAAAAACAAGCAGAAGGGAAGCGATGATCGGTTTCATGAGAAATAGTACGTTCGTGCACTCGAAAAAGTAACAGGATAGGCCCAGCAATATTGTGGGACGTAAGGGAAGAACTGTCCGGGCTGTTTTTTCGTATCTTTAAGAATCCATGAGCAGGGAATTGTCGCATATTCCCAGCCCCTTTGTCAACGATGAGCGATCGCTATCGTCATCACGGTAGTGGCTCATCAACAGCCTTTTTATCGTCTGTACGTCGCTATGGTACCCACACAATTTGCGCGTGAATTACCTCCGATCGAAGATTGGGGAGAGCGCATCTACACACGGCCTGAACTGCAATACCCCGATGAATTGAATGCCGCCGCTGAGCTACTCGATCGCAATGTAGCAGAAGGCCGCGGCAATCGTCCGGCGGTCTACTATAAAGATCAGGTCATCACCTACGGAGAGCTGCTTGCCGTGGTAAACAAAATGGGTAACGCGCTTACGAAACTTGGCGTCAAGCCGGGCGATCGTATCATGCTGCGATTTCCAAATACCCCAACGGCTGTGGCCGCGTGGCTCGCAGTTCTTAAGGTTGGCGGCGTTGCTGTCACGATCATGACGATGCTTCGCAGCCGCGAGATCAGTTATCGCGCGAATGATGCAGAGTGCAAGTTAATACTCGCCGATGCAGTCTCCTTCGAAGAAGTTCATAAAGCGGCATCTGCGATGCCGACCGTCGAAAAAATGCTCGTCACCGATGGAAGCTATCCTGGTTACGATACTTTCGAATCGTATTGGCATGATGAGCCAACCACACTCTCTCCTGCAAAACTGTCGCGTTATGATCTGTCGCTCATTGGTTATACGTCCGGCTCGACGGGTGACGCCAAAGGTACCGTCCATTTTCAGGATGATGTGCTTGCCATCGCTGATGGTTACGCTCGCAACATCCTGAAACCAACGGAGAACGATATCTTCACCGGACATCCGCCGCTTGCATTCACGTTTGGTTTAGGCGGCCTTCTCATATTTCCATTCCGTTTCGGTGCGAGCGTCGCATTGCTCGATCAGTTCACGCCGGAGAATATGCTAAAGACGATCGTTAACTATAAGTGCACGATCTCCTTTTGCGCGCCGACCTGCTACAAGCTGATGATGCGGCTGGATGAGAATGGGGAGTACGATCTTTCGAATCTTCGCCTGGGAGTTAGTGCCGGTGAAACGCTTCCCAAGCCAACGTACGAGCAGTGGAAAGCGAAGTATGGCGTTGACTTGCTCGATGGTATCGGTTCGACGGAGATGCTGCATATCTTCGTATCGAATAAACCGGGCGATGTGCGTGGCGGCGCAACAGGCAAGCCAGTACCTGGCTATGAAGCACGCATCGTCGATGACAATGGTAACGACCTGCCGGCAAACACACCCGGACTTATTGCTATCAAAGGCCCGACAGGCTGCCGCTACTGGAAAAAGCCAGACCGCCAAAAAGGCTACGTGATGAATGGCTGGAATGTACCCGGCGACGTATTTATGATGGATGACGACGGTTACTTCTACTATCAGTGCCGTAACGATGATCTCATCATCACCGGTGGATATAATGTATCGCCACCCGAGTTGGAATCCGTGCTGAACGAGCATCCCATGGTAAAGGAATCGGCGATCGTGCCAAAACCCGACGAACTGCGCGGATCGATCGTGAAGGCGTACATTGTGCTAAAACCGGGTGAACAAGGGAGTGTCCATCTTGTCAAAGAGCTTCAGGATCATATGAAGCGCGAACTCGCGCCCTATAAGTATCCGCGAGAGATCGAATTTATCGACGCACTTCCACGGACCGATACCGGCAAAGTCCAGCGTTACGTGCTCCGCGACAGGGCAAAGAAGGAGTATGAAGAGGTGATGAGCGAAGCAGAGCTGGCGTAGCTCATCGAACGAGTAACACACTTCGGATCTGAGATCCCCGAGGTGTTTCGAGGCGAAGGTATCGAAGACCTTCGCCTCTTTCGTTATGTGCAAGATCTAATTTCACTGTAAGCTCCTGCGAAGATGATGAGGCTATAACAGGTACGTCGTTAAGTTTGCGACCGACGACATCATAGATCTCGAGCCTCGCATCATTTGCGTATCCACGAGCAATGCGAAATGTAACGTCAACACTACCAGAACTCGGATTTGGAGATACGGAGGTGAATGCTATCTGGTTGTAACCAAGAACATGCGCCAACGTTGTATCACCGCAATCACGGTCGAGCTCGAAGTTTGCGATAGTATCGATCCGTTCGCTCGAAAGACATTCCGTTGAGCTACTCAGATCGCTAAAACTTGCCTTCGATAAAATAATATTGGTTGAAAGTACCTTTGTGACGTAAGGCATACAATCGAGTTCGAAGAGTTCACCAGCAGAAATGACCGTATTCGAACCGAGCACAAGATGAATGGCGACGGTGTCCAGAGCATGATCTACGTTACAGGGATGCACCGTAACCGACTTTGTCACGGCGTTTGCAAAAGAGCCTTTATTATTAACTGATGTGGGCGACAACAGATCGGTATTGAACAACAGTGTTGCATCGAGCGTACCTACCGGTAGGGTGCTATTCTGTGCAAGTACCACAGGAACCGATACGGTTTGAAGTACCGGCGCATGCAACCTGGGTTGCGATAATCCTACGACCATCGGGGGAACGCCAATACCGGTTGCAGTGAGTGCGACGGTCGTATCGAACGTCGTATCATTTGTCTGTATCGTAATCGCTATTGCAGCAGATCGCCGAAGAGAATCCCGCGGTGTAAATAGTCCCGCAAGATCATGTCGCTCGCCGCTTCTGAGTACTATTGGCAAGGTATCGAGGAGCGCGAAATCGAGCGAGTCTTTTCCAATAACGTGAGCCGCCTTTATAAAAATGGAATCGCACAGCGTATTCGCGATCGATAGCGTGAACGGTGTGTCCTGACAGACATAAGTCGCGATAGAGGGCGTTGTGCTTAGCCCGATCGCTCCAGGATCGGATGTTACATTTACCGTTATTGGAATTCGTTTTATTCCGGCACTGGTGTTGAGAACGAGATCTTCCGTAAAGAGCCCAGCCCGATGGTGAGGAAGATAGCGAATCGTAACTACATCGGAATCGTGTGAAGTAAAAGTGGTTTTTGGAAGTTTTGCTAATGTAAAGCCGGTCGTTGTATCGAACGTGGTCGCGACCGTAACTTGAGAGCAACCTAAACTTCGAAGTGTAATGGTATCGCTCGCAGAACTACAGAACGAGACGTTGCCTAAGAAGATGGAATCCCGAGAAACCGTGAAAGATGGCTTACCGATCGATCCACTGCCGATGATTCGTAGTGTCGTGTCATAACTGGACCCTCCTTCGTAATTTACACGCAGCCTTACGGTGCCGGTATCCGGCCCCACACCACTCGGCACGAACTCGAACGGAATATTATATTTATCTCGCGGGTGAAGTGAATCGGGAGGTGTTGATGAAATAGCGTGAAGAGGTCCCGTCGCTACAATAGAATCGATCTCGAATGACTTACATGCGATATTTTGCAACGTGATCGTAAATTGCACCGAGTCACATTCCGGCGCTATCGGCGCGCCAGACGAGACGAGCGAAAGCGCCTCTCCGGAAGAATAGCCGGTGCCGAAAAGAAGTAGTGAGTCCAAAACGCCGGAGTGACGAATATATAGAACGGCACGATCGCGTCGGATGGTATCGGGTGAATATCCGATAAGAAAAGAACGCCACGTGCCCGAGCTAAGCGTAAATGGATGGAATGTCGATCCGAAATAAAATGGCAGGCTATTCGTGTAGATGGAATCGATCGAAAGATCGGTACACCCCATATTAGTGAGTGTAATTTGCCTCGATGAGCCGACACACGTACTGACCGAATCGAAATCAAGTGTGTCTTTCGCAGTCACTTGCGAAAACGCGAGCGCGCTTATCCTTGCTGGACCAGCATTTAGCTGGAGCACGATCGAAGTATCCTCTACATATCCATCGGGCTGCCGTATGGAAAGTAGAAGACGAGTGGTCCTGGTTTGTGCCCTCTTTGGTCCGAATATAATGTGAAAGGTTATTGGCCTTATTGAGGAGATATAGGACGATGGCATGGGGACATCGGTACGTAGTTCTCCTAAGGAATCGCCTACGAATACAATTTTCGATAGTTGTACCGAATCACAGAAGTGATATCCGATCGTAACGGACGCTGATACGGAGTCGCACGCCGGAGCCTTGAGCGATATCAAAGAATCACTGATGCTTAGCCCGGCTGCAACCGAAGGAGAAAGAAGGCCGTCGCCTCCATTCCGAGTCATCCATACGCCACCGCTGTCATCGAATGCGACCACAACGGCTCCGCGGCCTGTCACTGCAAAACGTTTGTCGAATAGATTATTAGGCCCACCGACGGTTAGCCAGGACGTGCCGCCGTTGGTCGAGCGAACAAGTCCATCGGGCGATTGTGCATCCGGCCGACCTTGTGCGTATATCGCCGATTGACATACGTGCGAGCCAGCAATTCCTCCTGCAAGTCCGGGATCGCCATAGGTCTTGATCCTGCTTTCGACGGCATTACTTACCGGTACTTTTACGATCGATGACCCCAACGTGAGGCGGTCATGCTCGCTGGCAAGGAAAAAGGATCGGGTGATCGGATCGCCATACACGGACCAGCATTCCGGTGTCGCATTAATGGTTTGCCAATCCAAACCGCCATCGGTCGTTATTAGGTGTGGCTCAATGACGCTGATCGCCTGCGAGACTACAAAGCCATTTTGATCGTCGATGAAATCGATGCCGAGTGCCGTTGCGCTTACTCCAACTTGTCTCCACGTCTTACCGCCGTTACTGGAATAGCTTACGCCGTTATTGATATTTCGATCGGTATAGAAGACACCACGTTTCGTTTCTCGCACACCGACAGGGAATCCTGCCTGCACAGCTCGATCCCAGGTTAACCCACCATCGGTCGTGTGATAAACGCCACTCCAGCCTTTCTCCGCAAACTCACAGATCGTTGCCCAGCCATGCAGGCGATCCCGAAAATAAAGATCTGTTACCTGACCGGCAATATTAGGATTTATAAGTCTCGAACGATGCCAGGTCACACCTCCATCATTGGTATAGTATATTCGAGCTGGTAAACCACTCTGGTAATGTCCGGTACCGATGACCCCTTCGTTGCCATTGAAGAAAAAAGCGGATGAACCGAACGTACTATCGAGCTGCAATACCTTCTTCCAGTTCTGTGCGTAGGATGAGGCATTACCGCAAACGAGTGCGGCGCAGAGAACTATCGAGAGAACAACCCAGCGCCTCATGGATGAGAAATAACTATTTGCTGCTTTACACCGCCAACATCGATAACATACACACCACTCGTAAGCCCATTGAGCAATACTTCTTCTTCGTTATGAGTGATATTCCCGTGAGCTACAGCGCGCCCCAATAGATCGTATAAGGTGTAGGTGCTTCCAATGAGAGGCGAAGAAATATACAGCACCTGCGAAGCGGGATTAGGATAGACAGTAAGGACTGGCGCGCTAACACTTGAAACAACATTCTGCGATGTATAGCCAGTACCCATCAGCGCAATGAAGCGATGCCCTGCATTAGTCCCTATTTCTAATGACTCTACAGCCTGCCCGGTATGAACTGGCGTAAATGTCATAAGAAAACTTACGCTACTATCGGAGGCAAGAACGATCGGATATGTATGATGCGAGATCGCAAATACATTTGGATCGCTCGAACGAATCGAGTCAATGCGTAACGGCGCGCATCCCGCATTTGAAACAGAAAAGACGGATTGTCTGGTCGAGTCGATATGCACGCTACCGAAAGAAATGCTGTCGGGTGACGTTAAGATAGCGGGCAACGAATAATCATACGCTAGAGCTACAATATCCTGATGCTCCGTAATAGCGCCTTCGATTCCGTGAAACCAAACGCGTAAGACGATCGAGTCGAGGCCCGCTTTGCGCGCAGCATAAAGCAGATCAAAGGTCGCGCTATCACCATTCAGCACACGAGGCGTTATGGTGGTGGTAATACGCCCGGTGGATGAACGTAGCGATATCGAATCGATCCGAACTGGTGCGCATGTTGAAGATAAAACCGATAGCGTGAGATTTGTTGGTGTGGCACAGGCGGTATCGGTGATGGTATCGCTAATAAAAGCGAGCTCGCGTATAACAGAGTCTGTCAGGATGCCATCGATACCATCGTAACTGACAGTCATGCTTCCAAAATAATCGCTCTTCCAAAAGATGGTGGATCCTCGATCGAATGCCCAAATGCTTTGACGTATGAAGGCAGGAATAGAAAGCGAGGGACCAACTTCCTCGAACGACTGTCCCTGATCGCGACTGCGATATATACTATTGACCCCTGCCACATAGATAACGCCAGTACAGTCATGGACGCCGAAGACCTGACCCGATAATGCATTGATCGGAAGTTCGGCCGGGGGTTGAATAGTCGTCCACGTCTTCCCACTATCGATACTCCGGCGAAGCTGATCTCCTCCAATATAGATCCACCCTCGTGCTCGATCGACGAACAAGCTCTTGCAGTTGGTCATGCTGGGGAAAGTAATCATCCATGTCATCCCTCCATCTGTCGAGATCAATGCGTAGTTATTACTGACAGCGACATATTGGGAAGAGCTAAGATAGTCCATCGCGACGATCTTCACACCTATATTGACCTGTATCGATGTATCTCCGGTCACAGTATAGAATAAACCGCTATCCGTTTCAAAAAATAAACCTCTTGGTGTCGCCGCTAAAAGCTGTGTGTTTTGTGGTAGTGAAAGAGCAGTCGAATCCCACTTCGTCCAACGGTTCGATCCCCGATACAACACTTGATTAAATCGATCGAAAGCCCACGCGCGATCGGAATCCTGGATCAGGACCTGATCAACATGATTTGTTGAAACGGCCTTAAACGTTGAATCGTGGAATATTTCGATCGGACCGTTGCCAAACACTACAATGCCATGGTGTTCATCGTAAAAATCAATAGCCGCGACAGGTTGAGCCTGGGCATATTGTTGCCACGAAGCGTAAACGGATTCGCTCCAGAGAAGAACGAGAAGAGTTGCGAAGAAAAGTAAGGGACGCATCACACTACCAGGCGTCACGCCTATGCTTATCCAACCGCGAAGCACTAAGTTCAGTGCTACCGAGGCAACGGACGCTATTTATCCATGAATTGTAGCGACTGGCTAAGGCCGGCCTGCGCCCGTTCCGAATTTGGGAATAGAGCCAGTGCTTTTCGAAATGCATCGGCTGCTTCCGCAAACTTACGGTATTTAAGTAGGATTTCTCCACCTAAGGTATAGGTAAGAGGGTTATTGGGCTCGTACATCGTAGCTTCGCGCATCGCCTCAGGGAATGCGCTGGCATCACCTCCAGCCAACGCTTCATATAAATATCGATGAATCGGCAAAACCTTCGGACCGGTAAATTTTGTGGAATCACTGACGGTATACACTCGCATGATCTCGCTCGCTGGGGGAGCATCGACATAAACGGTATTCTCATTCGTGATCTCATACCAATTATCGAGTAGCGCTGCGTGTGTGCATCCCTTCTCATGCAACGCATGGCCAGCACCTATAGGATCGCTCAAGTACTTGATCATGTCGGGATCGGCTAAGCCGACAAGATCGACGACGCGGCGGTTGGAGTAGTATCCGAGCGCGCCGATATCATGCGTGGCGATCACTGCTTTCGTCGGAAGATTATTTGCACACCATTGGGCAGTTTGGACCTGAAGATTATGAATATAGGAATCCTCGAACGCAAGATTTTGAGCGGCCTCACTCATACCACTAAACGCACCAACCGATGCCACAAGAAGTAAAGCGCACCCGACAATTATTGTAGAAGCACTCGATCGTTTGCCAAACCACTGAGCTAGCTTAGAGGCGCCGAAAGCGGCAAGCAACAGAATAAACGGAATAACAGGAATGAGATAGCGTCCGTCCTGATAGAGGTATGGCAGTTTCCACCGATATAGAGCTATCATTCCTATCGGATAAAGGACGGCAAGCGCATGCCCCGCTACATTATTAGTTCGCTGTTTTAATAAGCCAGTAAGCATCCATAACGTACCAATAGCAGCAAGTATAAAGGTGATCATTTTCCGGTTACCAGCCAGGAGTGGCCACAACTGCGCCCAAAATCCGGCATTGCCATTCTTATAATATGCTAACTTCGCGGAGAAGGTGTTCGGAAGTATTGTGCCGGAAAGAACGAGATTAAAGATCGCGTAGAGAACCACGAAGCCAATAACGATCAGATAGAACGGCAACGCCGGTTTCGTATTGCTGACTCGCTTTGTAAAGAAATGATCGATCGCAATAGCAATATCGAACACGATCGTATCAGGACGAGCCCAAAACGCAAGGCCAAGTGCCACAGCAAGCGTTATCCATTGCGAACGCTTATAGGCGAGTGTAGCATAAAGCAAAAGTGCAATAACTAAACTTGTCTCCATTCCCCAGTTCGAAATGACTAACAGGGAAGGAGTGGCTACAAATAAGATGGAGGCTGCCAGAGGGATCCACGGAAGCGCCGTAAATTCTCGGACGACATTATAGAATAAAAAAACACTTAATGCAAAAAATAAAATAGAGGGTATGAGTGCAGCGGCAAACTCGTTATTCGTAAAAAGAAAGATGACCGCTTCTATGAATGTAAAAAGTGGTGAGGTCGAGCCTGACGTTGCAGTGTTAAGCGGCCCGTATGCGAAACGGCCCGTTGTAGCCAATGTCTTCGCGAATGTGAGATGGATCCAGGCATCATCGACTGGGAAACTCACGTACCCATTCGTAGAAAGGATCGAATAAAATAGGTAGAGCGCGGCCGCCGCTGCGAGACACAATGCGGCTATTCCCAACTTCGCAAAGTGGCGTTGCCACAAAAGGTCGAGAAAACCAGGAGTAGAAGAAGCCGACTTTGCTTTCGGCTTCGGTGGTTGAACGCGAGACGTTTTCGAAGCGGGTTTCTTCTTTACGACCGTCTGAGCCACGATCTTATGCGGTTACATTTTCGGGAGTAGTCACAACAGGTTTTGCCATTGGTGGTTTCAGGAACGCCGGCTTTGCAATTGGCTTTGGTCCTTCCTTCGGTATTTCCACTTCGAGCGGCAACTCGGCACGTACGATGTTCGAAGAAACACTTTTATTGCCAGCTATATCGTAAGCACGGATATAATATTGATACGCGATACCCGATGCCGCAAGATGGTCGGTCCACATGGAGGTGGTGATGGAATAGATATGGCTGAACGTCGAGCCATTATCGTCGGAGCGCCACACTTCGTAACCCATGACGGCCTCATTATCCGTCGCCTGCTTCCAACTGAGGCGAATATTCCCTGAGCGCACGAGCACACTAAGCGGCTCGGCCACCGGCCATACCGGGGCGATCGTATCCTCGGAATAGGGCGCCTGAATTTCATCCTTGGGCCACAACCCGCATACAACTTGATGGAAATTCTCGTCGAGTGCTTTACAAATATTCCAGTAGATGCATTTTACGATCTTATCCGTCTCACCTAAACGTGCTTTGCGTGGAAGATCCGGATCGGCAAGGAGCGCTCGAGCCATACCGATTAGGTCGGCACGATCGTCTGTAAGAATTTCTTCTGCGAATTCGGGCGAAGGAATTTTGCCCGTTGCGATCACCGGTGTTTTAAGACCGTGGCGTTTCAACATTCGGCGCGCCGATTCGGCCATGTGAAGGTTATATCCATCGGGATATTCCATCGGTGGCATACAACGGTCGCCCGAATAACCGGTGTACGGATACAGTACTTCTCCATCCTTGTGGACAGCATCTTCGAACTTGCCGCCAGCCGAAAGAGAAATGTAATCGATGCCGGCCTGCGCAAATTTGAGAGCAATGATCGCCGATTCTTCCGTTGTGTATCCGCCCTTGATACATTCTTCGCCTAAGAATCGAACGCCCACCGTAAAGTCGTTGCCGACCATTTCACGAACGCGCTTCATCACCTGAAGTGGCAGGCGCATTCGGTTATCGAGTGACTTACCACCATAGAGGTCCGGCCGCTTATTCTTCTTCGAAAGGAAACTCGATAAGGTATAGGCATGAGCCATATGCATCTCAACGCCGTCCATGCCGCATTCGCGAGCGCGCAGCGCAGCCTGACCGTATTGCTCCACGATAAGCTGAATATCGGCGATCGAGAGGTCTTCGATCTTCTGTCGCCAGCCACTCCGTGCGATCTTTAAGAAGTGAATGATCTGCGGTACGACTTTCGAATCGCTGGTGTCGTGGATCTTGCTCGCCAGATCTTTCAGCCCTGGCTTGTACTCATCGCTCGAAATGCGGAGCAGCGGTCCCGACTTTGCCGAATGGACTGCCATCGCTTCCAGCACAATAAGTCCTACTTCGCCTTTAGCAAAACGGACGTAACGATCGGTGATATCTTTATTGACAAATCCATCTTCACCCGAAAGGCGTGTGACCATAGCCGGCAAGACGAGCCGGTTTGGAAGTGTGATGGAATTGATCCGAAAAGGCGTAAATAGGTTTGGGAACATGGATGAGATTCAACCGCAAAGGCAGCGGTAGAAATCCTCCTGTAAATCCGCCTTATAGAATGCGCTTTATCGCTTCGGCACCACGATAATGGTCACCGTATCCCGTGCGGCGCTGGCAAAAACGCCCATTCCGCCCGTGACGTGATTGAGAGAGGGTTGGTAGCCCGTCATTCCGGCATTTAGCAATTGCCGCTGATAGTCCGTCCAATTAGTATCGATGGCATAAAAGGTAATGCGATTCGGACCGTACCACGTCAGAAATCGTGGGGTAACGGCGATCGCAGGACCGGTTTGAACATTCGCAAATCGGGTGACCTGTGTCGAATCGATGCCTTCGCCGGAACGTTGATGAATACGTCCGTAGGTAGTGTCGAGGGCCGTCACACTTAGAAGATAGCGCTGATCCGGTCCGCCCGCGGGTCCGGCCGTAAGCAGAAATACAAACGCCCCTGCATTCGTCGTATCTAAAACAAATGTCTTCCCACGAATGCTATCCGCCCACGGGTCGAGATGGATCGGCATCGGTACTTGCGTGGTAGAAGATAGATGGTGCTCGCCACCCGTCTGATGATTGGGCGCAGTGACGGTCAACGTGTAGCTCTTTCCACCTTGTACAATTAAATCGGATGCCGGCAAATAATATCGGCCTTTAAGGCCCGTCGGCAGGAGGACATGTTCGACACCATCGACCGTGATAGCTACCCGCGCGCTATCGACAGCATAATCGAGATCGTCGTAATACGAGCCGAACGGCGTCGTGCGGTGAAGGACGATCGAATCGACTGGTTCGTTCGCAAAAATAAATCCTGCGACGACCACTTGTTCGTTATAGGCCGTGTCGATCGAAGGATCGCAGCCAGCAAACGTTGCGGCGACCGCAAACACCAAACTATATAGCCCGAGTCGTTTCATCATCAGAAGGTCACCGAAATTCCAAAAGTAGGAAGTATAGGCAGTAAGCGCACGAGCGTGATCGTTGCCGGATTCGTCGATTGATCGACCTGCGAGATCCACACATTCCGGTAATTGTACGCATTGAAAATATCGAAATCGAATTCGGCATTACGCTTGTCCGAGAAGAATCCGAAGCTGTAGGTCGCCGAAAGGTCCAAACGGTTATAGGCGGGTAATCGGAGTGCATTCTTATCTCCACCGATCGGGATCGTTCGATTCGGGTCTTCCGCATTCGGAGCCAGTGCCGTGATCTGCGTGTATGCTTGTCCCGTGCCATACGTAAAGGTGCCACCGATAGCCCAGCGATCGCTGAGATGGTAGGTCAGCACAAGATCGAAATCATGTCGGCGGTCGTAGGTTGGCGGAAATTCCGCACCGTTATTGATGTCGGGAAAGGTGCGCCACGTCCATGCGAGGGTATAGCCAAGCCACCCGGTAAGCCTGCCCACCTGCTTTTGCAGAAAGAACTCGACACCATAGGACTCTCCATTGCCAACGAAGAATACATCATTGAGCGTCGAGCCCGCCATAACATTCGGTCGCATCTCGACCAAGTTTTGCATCTTCTTGTAATAGCCTTCCACTTCGAAGGTATAATTTTCGAAGGGCACGGTCGAAACACCGAGCACATACTGATACGCCTTTTCGGGAGGCTCAGACGTATCGGTCGGAAGCCAGACGTCAGTGATCGGTACAAGATTATTCGTTGCCAGTTTCAGGTATTGATGATAGATACCGAAGCTGGATTTGAGCGTGATCGCCGGCGTTAAAATATAGCGCGCACTAATGCGTGGATCGACACCGACTTGTGGATTCGAGCTGATCTTATCAACACGAAGTCCTCCGGTAATGGCGAGCGGATCCTCAATATCACCAGGAATGCGAGGCTTCCATTCATCCTGTACATACCCCGCGGTATAAATGGGAGTATTACTAATATCCGCATTCGGCGGATTATTTCCACTTTGAATTTGGAGCGAGGTATGATAGTACGTCCCTTGCAATCCAGCCTTGAACGTGTTCTGCGTGTTGGGGAAATATTCCACGCTGCCCTGCGCCGTGTAATCCGTTATGCCATTGTTCCAGTGGAGCGGCTGAACGGCATTGCCGACCGTAAACTGCGACGAGAAATTACTTCCGCTGAGCATGATGTTCGAAAAAAGGTTACTTCCGAACACATGCGTCCATGTAGCGGAGCCGGTCTTATTGCCCCATCCGAGCGCCACATTGTTGACGTCCGTCGTTGCGGTAAAATTCAAATTATCCGAGCCGTAATAACCCGCCAGCGTGATCTTATCGTTAGGCGAGGGATTCTGAGTCAGCTTGAAATTCAGATCGTAAAAATAATAGTCGGGAATATTAAGCTTGGCGGTTAAGCCTGTCGCGTCCAGAAGCACATCCAGGTAGGTGCGACGGCCTGCAAGTACGAGCGCACCGGTACCAACTGGCGTTTGGATGGTCGCGCTGCTCGAGATCAGCCCCAGATCGACTTTGCCTTTCGTCTGGTTGCGGTCACCCTCGATGTCGGTCACACTAAGGACAGCCGAAAGGCGTCCGCCATACTCCGCCGGGAATCCACCTTTGATAAGCTCCACGTCCTTGATCGCATCGGGATTGAATGTCGAAAAAAACCCGAAAAAGTGGGAAGGATTGTAAAGCACGCTGCCATCCAGCAGGATGAGGTTCTGGTCGGGCGAGCCGCCGCGAATATAAAGTCCACTCGAAATTTCGCTCGAGGTCTGCACACCCGGTAGAAACTGCAGAATACGGAAAAGATCGGCCTCTCCTACTTTCGGCAAGTTCGCGACTTGCTGCGGCTGAAGCGACACGCGCGAGACCTGCGGCTCCTGGCGCTGTTTCTCCGCATTGCTCTCGACCGTTACCTCCTGATTGCTCACGCTCTGCGGCTGCAAGCTGAACGAGCGACGACGGTCCTCGCCATCGCGAAAGGTCATCTTTTCTTCAACGGTACGATACCCGAGCGAAGAGACCTCGACCGTATACGGTCCACCCGCCGGCACGCGCAGCGAGTAAAATCCACTCTTGTTCGAATTGGCGCCAATATGCAGCGCACGTATGCGTACCGTTGCCCCAATGATCGTCTCGCCGGTGGTGGAATCGCGAATAAACCCGGACAGTACTGCCGAGCTGGAATCGGCAGTAACACCAGTATTGGATGCTCTCACAGAGGACGATCCGATAAATAGGAAGCCGATACTAAAAAATAGAGAGAGTATTCGCAAGTGCTATCAGAGTAATGGCCGGTGACAGACTGATGGCCGGCGAAGCCGACGTAAGGAATGAACGCTTGTCTGTGACGTTCATCTCGTTAGTTTATTGTAATTTACAGGGCATTACGCTATGCCCTGCACATCCACATCGACGATGACCTTTACGTGAGGTGAGGCAAAGCGTTTCTGGTATTCGTCCAGGGCGCCGGTAATAAGACGCCGGATCTTCTCACCGTTCGGATCGTGTGTCTTAAAGTCTTTGATAAGCAAATGCCATCGAAATTCGCCACGAAGTTTTGCGATGGTTGGCGGTGCCGGACCAATCCGTTCGTAAAAAGAACCGCGCTCCGGAAAGAGCGTGGCAAAGCGTTCAGCGCGCTCTTTGGTGGCAGCCTCATGCAGGCCGCGAAATTCGATCAAGATAAGCCTACTGAACGGAGGATAATGCAGCGCCTCGCGATCAGCCATTTCGGAATTGAAGAACGCTTCATAATCATGTGCGACTGCCATCTCAATAGCCGCGTTCGTTGGCTGCAGTGTTTGAATGAGCACTTCTCCGGCAAGCTCTGCACTGCGGCCCGCACGACCGGAGACTTGTGTCAAAAGTTGGAACGTCCGTTCGCTCGATCGAAAGTCCGGTATGTTGAGGCTCGTATCGGCGCTTACAACACCCACTAATGTGACGCGCGGAAAATCGAGACCCTTGGCGACCATCTGTGTACCAAGAAGAATATCCGCTTCACCGCTTGCAAAAGCGGTAAGTATCTTATTGTACGATCCTTTTCGAGCGGTCGTGTCTAAGTCCATACGAACGAGCTTCGCATCCGGAAAGGCTTTCTGAATATCTTCTTCGACGCGTTGTGTACCCGTCCCCCCAAGTCGAAGTGTTTCGCTGCCGCAGGTCGAGCACGTTGTTCGCTTCGGCGCGAAATAGCCACAGTAATGGCAGCGTAGTTGGTCGCGAACGCGATGATACGTCATCGTGACCGAACAGTTCGGGCACATCTCCGGCGTGCCACAGGTGAGGCACTCCAGGTAGGTAGAAAATCCACGCCGGTTTTGAAAGAGGACAATTCCTTCCTTCCGTTCGATGCGCTGTTTCATCGCGTCTCGCAACTCTGGTGTGAGTGCCGTTTTTGCCTTGGCAAAATCGCGTCGGTTCTCTGCGCTTCGAAGATCGACGATCTTAACTTTCGGCAACGCTGCCTGCTTTGCGCGTTCCGTAAGGCGGATCAGCTCATACTTACCTTCACGCGCATTGTAATAGGATTCGATGCTGGGTGTCGCACTACCAAGAACCGCAACTGCGCCGAGCATCGACGCACGAACGACGGCTGCATCGCGAGCATGATAGCGTGGAGATTTATCATACTGCTTATAGGTAGCCTCATGCTCTTCATCGACGATGATAAGCTTAAGGCCATGCACGGGCGCAAAGACGGCGCTACGCGCGCCAATAGCAAGCTTTGTTCTTCCCAGTGTAAGAGAGCGCCACGCTGCATACCGCTCACCGATGGACATGCGGGAATGCAATACTGCAACGTCAGTATCGCTCGAAATACTAAGGCGGCGTTTAAAGCGATCGATGAGCTGTGGTGTAAGTGCAATTTCGGGCACGAGAATGAGAACGCCGTTGCCTTCGCTTAATACTTTGCGGGCAAGCGAAATATAGACCTCGGTTTTGCCCGAGCCGGTTACACCATGAAGAAGGAAATTCTTAGCGGTGTTATTATCTAACGCTTTCGAGATAGCTTCGACTGCATGTTGCTGTTCGATGGTCAATACTATCTTCGAAATGTCGTCCTCACTTATTTCTGGCGTAGCGTGCAGATCGGGTACTTGTTTTTCGCGCTGCTTTGTGACGACGTAGCCCTTCTCTTTTAGTGCTCGAAACGTACTTTGCGATGCACCGGACTTCTTCAGTAAGAGTGCCGCGGGCATTGCGCTATCCGGCGCAAGTTGTGCTTGCTGGATCAAGGCGAGCAAAATATTCGCTTGACGTGGAGCTTCCTTTTCCAGCTTATTAAGTGCTTCACCAAGTGCCTCGGAATCGAGCGACAGATCGGGAGAAAGCTCGACGACCGTTTCCTTCTTTATAGATGCTTTCTTTGTTAGCGAACGCTCGACCTGAACAAGACCTGCTTCTTCCAAGGAATGAAGACTACTATACAGACTTTTAGATACGGTCAGCTTTCCCAAACGATCGATCGATAGCCCATCGGGATGCTGCTTCAACTCCCGAAGAATTCTTTCCCGCTTTCCCGTGATCTCCTCGACACCGTTCAAAAAGCCTTCCGCTAAATAAACACGCGCTTTCGATTCCGGCTTTAACCCCTCCGGCAGCGCTGCGGCGAGCACTTCACCCCATGATGTAAGATAGTATTTGGCGATCCATTTGGTCCAGGCAAGAAAATCCTCATCGAAGACTGGCTCTGGATCGAGCACGTCTGTTATAGGACGCAGCTTAATGTTCTTGGGCTGCTCGGTCGTAATGCTTACAAGAACACCGGTCTTTTCATGCTTTCCAAGTGGCACCAATACGCGTGAGCCGACACGAGCACGACCAGCGAGATCGTTCGGTATCGAATAGGTAAGACCTTCGCTTCCGCCAGAATGGAATTTGAAGGGAAGGGAAAGCGCGACTACACCAAAACGAGTAGGACGATCGTCGGAAGAGGTTAAAACACGCGCCATGGATGTAAGAAAGAACGACAGAGGAACACGTTCATTCCTTTAGCCCTCTTTCTTTTTCTCCTCTTTTGCAACATGCTCTATAATGAGTTGCCGCATTTTTTCTTCGACCTGTTGGTGTGCCGTGCCTTTGACGATGAGCTCCAGTTGTGGGCAAAAAGCAGAATATACTTGTTCGCCCTGACGGCGAATGAGGATCTCGTACTCTTTATCTCCAACGCGCATGTGGTCTCCTACCAGTGATTGTTTAGCCTTTTGCTACTATTTCTTCCTGACCGAGCTCTTCTTTAGGTTCATCTCCAATAAGCTCTGCTGCGATCTTAATACCTTTTAGAACAAGGTCCGGATCAAAATGCGCAACCATATTGGTGCGGCCTTGAATAAGCCGGGAAAGCCCGCCCGTAGCTATAACGATCGGCTGTTCCTTATCAAAAGCAAAATGGTGAAGCCGGTCGACAAATCCTTCTATTTGTGCCAAACCCCCAAAAAGAATACCGGACTGAATACTCTCTACCGTAGTTCGCCCGATGATACTGGAAGGGAAAGAAAGCTCAATGGAAGGCAACTGTGCTGCACGTTGCCCGAGTGCTTCAGCGCCGAGTTCGAGCCCCGGAGCGATCGCTCCACCTAAGTAGGTACCGTCGGATGTCACACAATCGTACGTCGTTGCAGTACCGAGATCGACGACGATGGACGGCCTATGTTCGCGCTCACCCCACAGTTTAAAAGCGGCTAATGCACCCAACAGACGGTCGGTACCTAATTCATCCGGGTTTGGATAGTCGATCTTCATGGGCATATTGCCGCTCGTGATCACGAGAACGGTTGCACTCTCGAAGATCTCGTGAAGCACGACAATCAGTTCATCCGAGGCCCAGGGCACAACGCTGGCAATCGCGATCATTGCCGGATGCGCAATACCGGTAAGTGGAGCATCCAATGCTTCGCGGGTCAGCGCACGGTGCGTAAGCGTCCGAGTGGGTATATCGAAGCGTTTTACAAGGCTTCCACCACCATCGAACAGTCCAAGCGTCGTGGACGTGTTACCGATATCAACTGCGAGTAGCTCCATTGCGGTCTAAGCAACAACTATCAGTGCTTAACCATTCGTGAAGCGAAGAGGATCACCACGAGACCGAGCCGGAATGCGCTTCTATCAAGGAGCCATCCGGACGACGAAGGCGAAGGGAGCCGGCCTCTGTTACACCTTCGAAGTGAAGATCTGTTGCGACGACACCATCGGTGCTCGTTAGTGTAAGGGCGGGAAGCACCATCATCCAATTAAGCTCATTACGAAGGCGTTTGAGCACCGAACTCGATTCGTTGCTTTCTGAAGGAGAAAAATAGAGGCTCAGGCTCAATTCCGCAAGGATCGCATCGCGAACGGTCGTGATCTCGGTATGAATACCCCCTGCACGAAGGGACGTCGCAATATTCTCAAGCTCGGTCGGAAACAGTTGCTGTTTTACATTGACACCAATTCCAATGATCGCGCTTTTCATTTGCAAGCCATTCCACTGTGCCTCGAGCAATAAGCCCGATATTTTTTTACCTCGAAAGAATATATCATTGGGCCATTTAAGACGAAAGGCATGCTCAGGTTCTCCGGCATCCCGGGCAAGGCGCCGCAAGGCGTCCAATACGGCGATCGCGGCGCGATACTGTAGCAGATGCGCTGGCTCCGGAATATCCTTCAGAATGACACTAAAAAGGAGAGAAGCACCCGGTTCATCATTCCACACGCGCCCTGCGCCCCGACCACGTCCTGCCGTTTGATGGCGGGCCTGCACAACATCCCCATGCTCTGCAATTCCTTGCGCAAGCCGTTCGCTCGCTAAGGAATTCGTCGAGTTGACTTCATCGTATTCGATGATGTTCCACATAGTCGGTGGGGAATCCGGGAATAGATGGAAATAAACACGAAGAGGAAAAATGTGATTCACAAAAGCGGGAAAAGTAGTGTTGCATAATGACAAGAGAATAAATTCATGGTAGTGTATAAATTTGGTGGTGCCTTGGGTCGCTCGCGTCGAGGGTTAGATGCGCTGGTAAAGATCGTCCGCGAAGCAGCTCGTCGTGAAACGACGAGAATGCACCGAAGCAAGAGATCGGGAGAGATCCATGGTGTCGTATTGGTCGCCAGTGCGATCGGCCATACGACACGTCACCTCGCTCGGGCGGCAGAACTGGCGGAGGATGGAAGACTCGAAGAAGCCGAAGAACTATTAGGACGTGCCGTTGCACAGCACGAACAATTAGCAATTTCTCTTGGGCTCGGCGAAGACGATCTCTTTGAAGAGTTGGAGTCGATCTTGAGAGATGTCGCTTCGCTTTTAGAAGGCATTACGATCGTTCGCGAGGTGTCGCAGCGCACCCGCGACGCCGTGCTTGCATGTGGCGAACGGTTCGCCATTGCCCTTATTGAAGCGCTCTTAACGTATCACGATCTTCCGGTTCGTACCGTCGATGCAAAAGAAGTTATCGTTACAGACGAAAATTTTGGGTATGCCGCGCCGATCACAGAAGAGGTGTCAAAGGCAGTCCACAAAGTGATCGTCCCGCAACTTAAACGGGGGCATATTGTACTGTTACAAGGATTCGTCGGAGCAACACGCGATGGCATTACGACGACGATGGGAAGTGAAAGCTCGGATCTTACGGCAACGCTTGTTGCAAGCGTACTTCGCGCCGAAGAAGTGGTGATTTGGAAGACACTTCCGGGCCTCTACACAGCCGATCCCGAATTAGTAAAAAGTCCAAAGCTAATAAAGTCATTGAGTTTTGAAGAGGCGGAAGAAATGGGCCGTCGTGGCGCTCGCGTACTCTTTCCCGCCTTTGCGCATCCGCTCACACAGGACGAACACGAGACGATAGTACGCATCGCAACACCCTTTGGTAAATCGTCCCACCACACAGTATTACAACGCGAACCACCTCGTTCAACGGGTACTCGTAGCGGCCTTGCACTTGCGATCGAGCAGCGGTTAATCCCGATCGTCGTTCGAGAAAGTGGCAGATCGGCGGGCGCGGGCGCTCATCAGCGGGAAGCACGAGCGCAAAAAGCGCTGGCACGTGCTGCGATGACCTGGAGATCGCAAAGTGAAACACATGCGCTCATTCGAAGGGAAGACCGGCGTTCCATCGTGAGGGATCTTACAGCCGGCGGTTATTCCATCACCGAAAGCGCTCCCCAAAGTGCTCTTTCGCTTATTTTACGTAAAAGAAGTACGGAAGACG
>Ga0070738_10002926_pt1 | contig 24281 bp, 24 predicted proteins | sample Coa_R2_2_FD_66446 | JGI IMG/M metagenome (GOLD analysis project Ga0070738, IMG submission 66446) | Surface soil microbial communities from Centralia Pennsylvania, which are recovering from an underground coalmine fire - Coalmine... | ecosystem: Environmental > Terrestrial > Soil > Unclassified ... | reverse complement strand
ACCGCCCGCATGGCCCGCTCCGAAGATCCCGAGCAGCGCAAGCGCATCCAGGAGCGCCTGAACTACTGGTATCCCAAGGGCCTGGACATGTTCGGCAACTCGGAGTCGCGTCGCTCGGAGCGCTTCCAGTACTGGGGCCTGAAGCGCCGCACCAACGCCGAGGCCCGCGCCCAGTACATCGCCGAGGTGAACCCGCTCATCGAGGAGATGGGCCTGCAGGTCCCCGACGAGAAGGAAGGGCGCAAGTACTTCTAAGCCTGCTCGAGTTTTTGGAGAGCCTCCCCGTTACGGGGAGGCTCTTTTCGTTTGTAAGAACTGCACAATCAACGGCTGCCAACTTAGGGCGATTCGCCGTTGTGCGGCTGCCATTGGGCACTTAGCATAGAGCCGAGCGCCGGCGCCGCCCGCCTCGACAGCAAGTAGGCACCGACGCTCGTGACTACTATGCAGGAGGCAGTCTACTATGCCCCATCCCAGCGACCCGTCCCCGGGACCGGGAAATCCCCAAACGCCTGATCTGAGCAGGCGCAAGTTTCTCCGGTTCGCCGGCGGCACCGCGGCACTGACGGCGGTCGGCGCTGTCCTGGTTGCGTGCGGCGGCAGCGCGGCACCGGCATCCAGCGCGGCAGCGGCATCCAGCGCGGCAGCGGCGCCATCCAGCGCCGCCTCCGTGGCCTCGGCGGCAGCCAAACCGTCCGTGGCGGCCAGCGCGGCGGCGGTCGCGTCCGCGGGCGCCAGCGGCGGCATCAAGGTTGGCGTGCTGAACTCGCTGAGCGGCACCATGGCTATCAGCGAGGTGGCCGTCAAGAACGCGTCCCTCATGGCTATCGACGAGATCAACAAAGCCGGCGGGGTCATGAAACAGCAGCTGGTGCCGGTCGTCCAGGATGGAGCTTCCGACTGGCCGACATTCGCCGAGAAGACCAAGCTGCTGCTGCAGAACGAGAAGGTGGCCGCCATCTTCGGCTGCTGGACGTCTGCCAGTCGCAAGGCCGTGCTGCCGGTGGTCGAGCAGCTCAATGGCCTGCTGTACTACCCCGTGCAGTATGAGGGGCTGGAGCAGTCCAAGAACATCTTCTACATCGCTGCGCCGCCCAACCAGCAGATCATCCCGGCCGTCACCTACCTGCTCCAGAAGGGCCTCAAGAACATGTACCTGCTCGGGTCGGACTACGTTTTCCCACGCACCGCGAACAAGGTCATCAAGGCGCAGCTCAAGGCCGAGGGTGGCACCACGGTCGCCGAGGATTACACGCCGCTCGGCAGCACCGACTACAGCGCCATCGTCACCAAGATCAAGAACAGCAAGCCGCAGGTGGTGTTCAACACCCTGAACGGCGACAGCAACGTGGCCTTCTTCAAGCAGCTGAAAGCCGCCGGTTTCACGGCTGACACGATGCCGGTGATGTCGGTCAGTGTGGCCGAGGAGGAGGTGGCCGGCATCGGCGTCGACAACTTCAAGGGCCAGCTGACGGCCTGGAACTACTTCCAGAGTCTGCCGGGCGACGCCAACAAGAAATTCGTCGACAACTACAAGCAGGCCTACGGCGCGAATAAGGTGACGGACGACCCGATCGAGCACGCCTACGCGGCCGTCTACCTGTGGGCGAAGCAGGTCGAGAAGGCCGGCTCGACGGACGTCGACAAAGTGCGCGCCGCGGCCGACGGTATCTCCTTTGATTCACCGCAGGGCACCATCACCCTGGACGGCGCGACCCAGCACATCGCCCAGAAGGCGTACATCGGCCAGGCCGGCGACGATGGTCAGTTCAAGGTCCTGTGGGACTCCGGAGATAAGGCGCTGGCGCCCGATCCCTTCCTCAAGACCTATTCCTGGGGCAACACCGTCACGGGAAGCTAAGGACAAGACTGCATGTCACTGGAAAGGAAGCGGGCCCGATGACCCTGATCTTGTCGGGCCTGTTCAACGGTCTCAGCGTCGCGTCAATTCTCCTCCTGGTGGGCATTGGCCTGGCCATCACGTTCGGGTTGATGAACGTCATCAACATGGCTCACGGTCAGTTCATCATGGTGGGCGCGTACGTGGCCTACGTCTGCGGCAACCTGGCCACCCGGGTCGTCGGCGCCGAGAGCGCCGGCAACGCTTTTCTCCTGGCCTTGCCCGCTTCCTTCCTGGTGGCAGCGGTTATCGGCTGGCTGCTCGAACGGGGCCTGATTCGGTTCCTCTACAAGCGCCCCCTGGACACGCTCCTGGCGACCTGGGGCGTCGGGCTCCTGTTCGAGCAAGCGGCCAAGAACATCTTCGGCGCGCCCAATGTCACGGTCCTCGTGCCGAAGTGGCTGGACGGCTCGGTCAATCTCGGCCCCGATATCACCCTGTCCTACGCCCGGCTCTTCATCTTCGGTCTGGCGCTGGTCGCCCTCGGGGCCGTCTACGCCTTCCTATTTAGGACGGATCGCGGACGCCTGGTCCGCGCGGTGATGCAGGACCGCGCCATGGCGGACTGCCTCGGCGTCCGCACCGAGCGCGTCGACGCCTACACGTTTGCCATTGGCGCCGGTTTGGCCGGGCTCGCGGGGGCGGCTTTGTGCCTGCTCGGTCCAGTCGGACCATTCATCGGCACCGACTACATCGTGCAGGCCTTCATGGTTGTCGTCCTGGGCGGCGTTGGCCAGCTGATGGGCACCGTCGGCGCGGCCGCCGCCATCGGCGGGCTGGACTCAGTCTTCAACCTGCAGTACTCAGTCAGCATCGGGCAGGTCATCGTCTTCGCCGCGGTCATCGCCTTCCTCCAGCTCCGGCCATCCGGTTTCGTGCGGACCCGCGCGCGATGAGGCGCGGTCTCGTCATCGCGGCGGTAGTAGGAGCGCTCGCCGTGCTGCTGTTCGTCTTCCCCAACGCACTCGACCCCTTCCGGCTGAATCTATTGGCCAAATACCTGTGCTTCGCTATCGTCGCCATCGGCCTCGACCTCGCCTGGGGCTACGCGGGTCTACTGAGCCTCGGCCAGAGCGTCTTTTTCGGCCTTGGAGCGTACGCCTTCGGGATGTTCCTCAAGATGGAGTCAGCCCACGGCCAGCTGCCCGACTTCATGAGCTGGAGCGGGCTCGACGTACTCCCCGGTTACTGGCGGTTTTTCAAGGATCCGCTTTTTGCAGCGCTGGTGGCCATTCTGCTGCCGGCCGGATGCGCAAGCGGACTGGCGTATCTGCTAAGCCGCAGCCGCATCGGCGGCGTGTACTTTTCGATCATCACGCAGGCGCTGGCGTTCATCGCCACGACCCTGTTCATCGGTCAGCAGCCTTTCACCGGGGGCACCAATGGCCTGACCAACTTCGCGACTATCTTCGGTCAGCCGTTGAAGGACGCGGCGGTGCAAACCCAGCTCTACCGCGCGACCGTTATCGCGCTAGCTCTGTGCCTGGCAATCGGCGCCTGGCTGGCGCGCTCGCGCTTTGGCCGGCTGCTTATCGCCCTGCGAGACGACGAGCAGCGTCTGCGCTTCAGCGGCTACAACCCCGCCGTGCTCAAGGCCGCCGTTTTTGGTGTTGCCGGCGGCATGGCGGGCCTCGGCGGCGCCCTGTTCGCGCCCCAGGTGGGCATCGTCAACCCTGATTCCCTGGGCATCATCCTCGGCATCCAGATGGTCATCTGGGTGGCCGTCGGCGGGCGCGGCACGCTGTGGGGAGCCGTCCTGGGCGCAGTGGCGGTCAACGGCGCGCAGAGTGCCGTCAGCGAGAAGTTTCCCGACCTGTGGCAGTACGCCATCGGCCTGCTGTTTGTCGGGTCCGTGCTGCTGTTCCCGGGCGGTTTAGCAGGGGCCATCAAAGGCATCCCGGGCCTGCTGCGCCGCCGTCCGACAGTGGCCATCCAGCCGGCCGGGGCCGAGAACATCGAGGCCGAAGAGGCTGAGAAGCTCGGGGCCGAATTGGTGCGCGTTTGAGCGGGCCGCTGCTGGACGTCCAGCACGTCAACATCAGTTTCGACGGCATTAAGGTGCTCGACGACCTGAGTCTGAGTCTTGAGCCGGGCGAGCTGCGCTTCCTGATCGGCCCCAACGGCGCCGGCAAAACGACGCTCCTGGACGTGATTTCGGGCAAGACCCGACCACACTCAGGCCATGTTCAGTTCGCCGGGCACAATGCGCTGCGCACCGCCCCAGACCGTCTGGCCCACCTGGGTATGGGCCGCAAATTCCAGACGCCGGCAGTGTTCTCCAGCCTGACCGTTAAGGAGAATCTGGAGGCCGCGGGCAGCTATCGCGACCGCGGCATGGACCTGCTCCTGCCCGCCAAGGCACGTGTCCGCGAACGTCTGGCTGAGGTCATCGAGGTCATTGGCCTGGCTCCACAGTCGCGCATCAAAGCCGGCGTCCTGTCGCACGGCCAGCAGCAATGGCTTGAGATAGGCATGCTGCTGATGCTGCGTCCGAAGCTGCTGCTGCTGGATGAGCCGGTGGCCGGCCTGACACGGGCCGAGCGGGACCGCACCAGCGAGCTGTTGCACAGCATCCGTGACGGCTGCGCCATCCTCATCGTCGAGCACGACATGGCGTTCGTGCGGCAGTTCAATGCCACGGTAACCGTTCTCCACCAGGGACGCGTCCTGGTCGAAGGCCCCATGGAAACCGTTCAGCAGGATGAGCGCGTCATCGAGGTCTACCTGGGCCGCGCTCCCGAGGCCGATGCGGCATGAGCGCATTACTCGAGCTGCAGCAGGTGACTGTCGGCTACGGCGAAGGCACCGTTCTCAGTCACGTCAGCCTCGACCTACCTGCAGGCGGCGCGCTGTGCTTGCTCGGCCGCAACGGCGTCGGCAAGACCACGCTCATGAAAACGGTCATCGGCCTGCTGAGGCCTCGTGCGGGGAAGGTGCTGCTGGCCGGAAAGGACGTCACCGCGGCGCCGCCGCATCAGCGTGCGCGATTCGGCATGGGCTACGTGCCCCAGGGCCGCCTGATGTTCCCGCAGCTCACCGTCCGCGAGAACCTGCTGATCGGCCTAGAGGCGCTCAACGGGGGCGAAAGCGCACTGCATGAGGTGTACGAGCTCTTTCCTGTGCTGAACGACATGGGCGGCCGGCTGGCCGGGATGCTGTCCGGGGGGCAGCAGCAGCAGCTGGCCATCGGTCGCGCCTTGGTAGCGCGGCCCAAGCTGCTCCTGCTCGATGAGCCCACTGAAGGCATTCAGCCATCAATCGTCATCGAAATTCGGTCCGTGCTGCGCCGGATTCGGCAGGAAACCGGCGTGGCGATGCTGCTGGCTGAGCAGTTTCTGGATTTCGCCGCTGGCCTGGCGGACGATTACCTCGTACTGGATGGCGGCGTCGTGGCGCTGGAAAGCAGTGCCGAGCAGTTGGACAGGACCGCGGTGACGGAACTGCTGGCCGTCTGAACCAATGCATTTGACCCCGCGCGAGCAGGAGAAGCTGCTCGTCTTCATGGCCGCGGAGCTGGCCCGAAAGCGCCAGGCACGTGGCCTCAAGCTGAACCACCCTGAGGCGGTCGCGCTGATCTCGAGCGAGCTGCTCGAGGGCGCCCGCGATGGCCGCACCGTGGCCGAGCTCATGAGCTACGGCAAGACGATTCTCAGCCGCGACGACGTTATGGAAGGGGTGCCCGAGATGATCCCCGAGATCCAGATCGAGGCGACGTTTCCGGATGGCACCAAGCTGGTCACCGTGCATCGGCCCATCTCATGATTCCGGGTGAGGTCGTGGCCGCGGAACGCGCCGTCGAGCTCAACGCCGGCCGGCCGCGGGTGTTGCTCGACGTTCGCAATCGCGGAGACCGGCCGATCCAGGTCGGATCGCACGCCCACTTCTTCGAGGTCAACCGTGCGCTGGAATTCGATCGGGCGGCAGCCTATGGCTTCCGGCTGGACATTCCCGCAGGCACCTCGGTGCGCTTCGAGCCGGGTGAGGAGCGTCCGGTGGAACTGGTCGCCCTGGCCGGACGGCGCACCGTCAGCGGCGGGAATCGCCTGGCGCAGGGTCGGTTGGACGACGAAGGTGTTCACGGTGAGGCGCTGACGCAAGCCAGAGGCTATGCCCGCTAGCCAATCCCGCGACGCCTATGCCGCCATGTATGGGCCGACCGTGGGCGACCGCGTCCGGCTGGCCGACACAGAGCTGTTCCTGCGGGTCGAGTCCGACTCGGCGGTCTATGGCGAGGAGGCAACGTTCGGTGGCGGCAAGGTCATCCGCGACGGCATGGGCCAGGGCAACGCCCGGTCGGCGCCCGACCTGGTCATCACCAACGCGCTGATCGTCGACTATTGGGGCATCGCCAAGGCCGACGTTGGCATCAAGGACGGCAGGATTCTGGCCGTCGGCAAGGCTGGCAACGGTGACGTTATGGATGGCGTCACGCCTGAGCTGGAGATCGGCGCCGGGACTGAGATCATCGCCGGCGGAGGGCTGATCTTGACCGCCGGCGGCATCGACACGCACATCCACTTCATCTCGCCGCAGCAGATCACTGAGGCCATCTCATCGGGCGTGACGACCATGATCGGTGGCGGCACCGGCCCCGCAACGGGCACCAACGCCACCACCTGCACGCCCGGCGCCTGGAACATACAGCGCATGCTGCAAGCCGCCGACGCCTATCCCGTGAACCTGGGCTTCCTGGGCAAAGGCAACTCGTCGCGCCCGGAAGCCCTATGGGATCAGATCGAAGCTGGCGCCATCGGCCTGAAGCTGCACGAGGACTGGGGCTCGACGCCCGCGGCGATCGACACCTGCCTGCGCGTCGCCGACGATATGGATGTCCAGGTCGCGATCCACACCGATACCTTGAACGAGATGGGCTTCGTCGAGGACACCATCGCCGCCATCGCGGGCCGGACCATCCACACCTATCACACCGAGGGCGCGGGCGGCGGCCACGCACCGGACATCCTCAAAGTCGCGGGCCTGCCCAACGTCCTCCCGTCGTCCACGAATCCAACGCGACCTTACACGGCCAATACCCTGCAAGAGCACCTTGACATGCTCATGGTGTGCCACCATCTGTCACCGGAGATCCCGGAGGATCTGGCCTTTGCCGAGTCACGCATCCGGCCCGAGACCATCGCCGCCGAGGACATCCTGCACGACCTGGGCGCGATCAGCATGATGAGCTCGGACTCGCAGGCCATGGGACGCGTCGGTGAAGTCATCATGCGCACCTGGCAGACAGCCCACAAGATGAAGGTCCAGCGCGGCCCGCTGGCCGGCGACGACGCTGAGGCCGACAACGCGCGCATCAAGCGCTACGTGGCCAAGTACACCATCAACCCGGCCATCGCCCATGGCATCTCGCAGGTGGTCGGCTCCGTGGAGGCCGGCAAGCTCGCGGATCTGGTGTTGTGGCGTCCGGCCTTCTTCGGCGTCAAGCCGGAGCTGGTGCTGAAGGGCGGCATGATCGCCTGGGCGGCGATGGGCGATCCCAACGCCTCGATCCCAACACCTCAGCCAGTGTTGTACCGGCCCATGTTTGGCGCCGCCGCGAACCATGCCACGTCAGTGACGTTCGTGTCGGCGGTCGCGCTCAAGACGGGCGTCCCCAAACGCCTCGGATTGCGCAAGCTGCCTGTGTCGGTGCGCAATACCCGCAAGCTCGGTAAGCAGCACATGATCCTGAACGACGCCACCCCGAACATCACGGTCGATCCCGAGACATACCGCGTGGAAGCCGACGGCGAATGGCTGACCTGCGAGCCCGCCGCGACCCTGCCCATGGCGCAGCGGTATTTCCTGTTCTGATGGACACTACCCTTCTGGACCTCCTGCAGCTCGCTGATTCCTCATTCCCCAGCGGCAGCTATGCCCACTCGCTGGGGCTCGAATGGCTCTGCCGGCAGCCGGCGTTCAATCTCGAAGCGTCGCTCCGCCTGCGCCTCTCCCAGAACCTCGCGCGCCTCGAGCTGCCAGTCCTTCGAGCGGCGTACGAAGGCCCGAGCGCATCGAAGCTGCTGGAGCTCGATCACCTGATGGACGTCTTAACCCCAGCCACCGAGTTGCGCGAAGCGTCGCGCTCCATCGGGCGAAGCTTCATCCGTGCCGCCGCTCTGCTACGGCCGCAGGGCCTAGCCGCAATCGCCGTCGAGCAGGGTGTGGAGCATCAGCCCGTCGTGTTTGGGGCCGTATTCCAGGATTGGAACCTGCCGTTACCTGACGGGTTGAGCAGCTACGCGCTGCAAGCAGTCCGCCAGCAGCTCTCAGCGGCGCAACGGCTGAGCCTGATCGGGCAGTCGGAAGCTCAACAGCTGTTGCACCGCCTGAAGCCAGCTGCTCTTGCGGCTGTGGAGCGGTCGCGTGGAGTGTCGATGGAGGAGGCCGGTGCGTGCGCGCCATGGTTAGACCTCGCCGGCATCCGCCACCGAGAACTTTCCGGCAGACTGTTCATGTCGTGAGCGCCATTCGCATCGGCATCGGCGGTCCCGTGGGCTCCGGGAAGACCGCCCTGGTCGATACCCTATGCCGCCGGCTCAGCGCTAGCCTGGACATGGCGGTGATCACGAATGACATCTACACCCGCGAAGATGCCGAGTTCCTGGTGCGCGCCGGGTCGCTGCCGGCGGAGCGAATCCGTGGTGTCGAGACGGGCGCCTGCCCCCACTCCGCTGTCCGAGACGACATATCTATCAATCTGAATGCGGTCGAGGATCTGCAGCGAGCCTTTCCACGCTTGGAGCTGTTAGTGATCGAGTCAGGCGGCGACAACCTCACGGCCACTTTCAGCGCGGAGCTGGTCGACTACACCATCTATGTCATCGATGTAGCGGGCGGCGAGAAGATCCCGCGCAAGGGCGGCCCCGCCCAGGCCTATTCAGACCTGCTGGTCATCAACAAGATTGACTTGGCCGACCTGGTAGGTGCGAGGCTGGCGGTCATGGAGCGTGAGGCGCTTGCGCTGCGCGACGGCCGGCCGGTGCTGCTCACAGACTTGCGCCACGGCGTTCGGGTCGATGAGCTGGCCGCCTGGGTGAAGAGCTGTGTGGAGAAGGGACACCGCGCCGCCCCTGCCGGCTTTGGCATGCCTCACACCCACGCCCATTGATCGGCCGTCTACGTTTGCGGGCCGCTTACGAGCACGGTCGCACGGTGCTTCGTGAGGTCTGTTCCGAATTCCCGCTGGTTCTTTCGCGGCCACGGGCGGACGCAGCTGCAGGGTGGCTGTCGCTCATCGTGCTTACGCCCTCGGGGGGGCTGCTCGATGGCGATGCCCTCGAGTCCGATGTCAGGATAGAGGCTGGCGCCAAGCTGCAATTGCGCGCTCAGGCGGCCACCCAGTTACACGCCGGCCGCTCCTCGCAGGCATGGCGCTTCAGCGTCGGTGCGGATGCCAGCCTCGACTACGGACCGCGTGCTCTGGTCCCGCACGCCAGGGCCGAACACCACAGCCGTGTGACAGTTGAGCTGGCTCCGACCGGCTCACTGTTCGTAGCGGAATCCGTGACTCCCGGCCGCTGCCACCTCGGCGAAAGGTTCACTTACGAGGAGCTGCGCCTGGACCTCGACATCAAGCAAGACGGCCTGCTCGTTGCACGCGAGCGCCAAGTTATCCATCCCGAGACCGATGCGCTTGCCTGCCAGTTCGGGCCGTACTCCCACTTCGCGGCAGCGTACCTATTCGGTACAGGCCAGGTGCGTCCACCCACGTGTGATGGCCTGGAGGCTGGTATTACCGGCCTCGCCTATGGCGGGCAGTGTGCCCGTTTGCTGGCCAACCGCGCCATTGACCTCGACCGGGCGCTGGACGATCTGTCTCACCAATGGCGAACGCAGCGATCCGGCCGTGCTTGCGCGCCAAACGGCCAACAGCTGAACCCGAGGACTTAGCGGCCCTTCCAGACGGGCTGGCGCTTCTCTTTGAAGGCGGCCAGGCCTTCGGCCGCGTCTTCGCTGGCGAAGACGCCCCAGAGGGCTTCGCGCTCGAAGGCGAGGGCGCCTTCGAGGGGCAGCTCGATGCCGGCTTTGCTGGCGATCTTGATGTTGCCGACGGCGAAGCTGGCGCCGGTCGCGAGCTTGCGGACGTAGGCGATGGACTCCTCGCGCAGCTTGTCGGCGGGGACCACGCGCTCGACGATGCCCAGCTCCAGGGCCTGCGCCGGGTTGACCGGCTCGCCGGTGAGGGTCATGTGGAGCCCCTTGCCACGGCCGACAAGGCGCTGGAGGCGCTGGGTGCCGCCATTGCCCGGCAGCAGGCCGAGCGTGACTTCGGGCAAGCCAATGCGGTACTCACCCTCGGCTGCGAAGCGGAAGTCGCAGGCCAGCGCGATCTCGAGGCCGCCGCCCAGGGCATGGCCGCTGATGGCCGCGAGGAACACCTTGGGCGTGCGCTCGATCTTCTGGAGCACCTCGTGCATGTGCAGCACGGTCATGGCGCGCTGCATGGGGCTGGTCTCGCGGAACATGTTGATGTCGGCGCCCGCCGAAAAGAACTTCGGCACGTCGCTGACCATGACCACGCCCTTGATGCCGTCGTCGAAGCGGATCTCGTCGACCAGCGCGTCCAACGTGTCGATGAACACGCGGTTGTAGCTGTTGGCCGGGGGTCGGTCGATGTGGAGCAGAGCGACGCCATCGGCCTCGCGGGTAAGGGTGAGCGGAGTCTCGTCGGACACGCAGTTACCTCAAATCTCTTTGGAGTCGGTACCAATTATCCGCCTCTCACGGATAATGGGTGCATGGCACAGATGATCATCAATGGCCAGCAGGTCGGCGCCGCCAGCGGCGAGACCATGCAGGTCATCAATCCAGCAAACCGCCAGGTGGTGGACACCGTCCCCAAAGCCAGCGCCGAGGACACACGCAAGGCCATCGAGGCTGCCGCGGCCGCATTCCCGAAATGGTCGGGCATGCCGGCCCACGAGCGCGCCGCGATCCTGCTGAAGGCGGCGGCGCACGTCCGCGAGCACCTGAAGGAAGTGGCCGAGCTGCTGACGGCCGAGCAGGGCAAGCCCATCCGCGACTCCATGATCGAGGCCGACCGCTTCGCCGCCGGCGTGGAGCAGTACGCCGGACTGGTCGCGGGCGGCCACATCAAAGGCGAGCAGATGTCGCTGCCGCAGTACAAGGCGATGGGCCTGGTCGTCCGCCGGCCTATGGGCGTCACCGGCGCCATCATCCCCTGGAACTTTCCGCTGACGCTGTTCGCCAACAAGATGGCGCCGGCGCTGGCGGTGGGCAACACGGTCGTGGCCAAGCCGGCCAGCACCACGCCGCTCTCCAGCATCCGGCTCACCGAGCTGATGAACGAGGGCGGCCTGCCGGAGGGCGTGCTCAATCTCGTGACCGGGCCGGGGAACGTTGTCGGCGAGGAGCTCATCCGCCACCCGCTGGTGCGCAAGATCGGCTTCACCGGCGAGACGGTGACGGGCCAGCAGGTGATGGCCAGCGCCTCGAAGGAGATCAAGCGCGTGACGCTCGAGCTGGGCGGCAGCGACCCGGCCATCGTCTGCGACGACGCCGACGTGGAGCTGGCGGCCAAGTCGATCGCCATCGGCCGGTTCTTCAACGCGGGCCAGGCGTGCCTGGCGGTCAAGAGGGTGTACGTGCAGGAGCAGGTCGCCGACGAGTTCATCGAGAAGATCTCGGCCCGTGCGTCGCGGCTCAAGGTCGGGCCTGGCATGGACACGTCGTCCCAGATGGGCCCGATGCACACCGAGGGTGGGCGGGCGACCATCGAGGAGCAGATGAAGGACGCGCTGGACCGCGGCGGCAAGGTCGCGGCCGGCGGCGGCCGGCCCAAGGGCGAAGGCTTCGACCAGGGCAACTACTTCTCGCCCACGGTGTTAATCGACGTGCCCGAGGACGCGCGGGTGTGGAAGGAGGAGACCTTCGGTCCCCTGCTGCCGGTGATGGTGGTCAAGGACTTCGAGGAGGCTCTCCGCCGCGCCAACGATACCGAGTACGGCCTCGGCTCCTCCATCTTCACGCGCGACTTCGCCAAAGCACAGCGGGCCATCGACGAGATCCAGGCCGGCTACACCTGGGTGAACTCCATCCAGGTGGCATACGACGAGCTGCCGTTCGGCGGCTGGAAGCACAGCGGCTACGGCAAAGAGCACGGCACGGACGTGCTGGACTACTACACGGAAGAGAAGTCGGTCATCCTCGCAGGCGTCTGATGGCCGAGCTGGTTCTTCGGGAGGATCGCGATGGGCTCGCGATCCTCACCCTGAACCGGCCGGAGAGGCGAAACGCGATGACGCCAGAGCTGATGTCGGCTCTGGCGTCGGCGTTTCGTGAGCCTGCGGAGCGGGCCTTTGTGTTCACCGGCGCGGGAAGCGCGTTCTGCGTGGGAGCGGACCTGAAATGGCTGGGCGCGCTGGACGATCCAGGTGACGGCGTGGCCACGCTGGTCGCCGCGCACCATGAGGTCGTCCGGGCCATGCGGCAGGCCGTGGTGCCCGTGGTCACGGCGGTGAACGGGCCCGCGGCCGGCGGCGGCATGAGCCTGGCGCTCGCGGGCGACTACTGCGTGGCCGCGCCGTCAGCGACGTTCACGGCGGCTTACTTCCGCTTGGGGCTGACGCCGGACGGCGGCAATTCCGCTTTCCTGCCAGCCTTGGTTGGCCGCGCACGGGCGATGGAGTTGCTGCTGACGAACCGCACACTATCGGCCGACGATGCCCTCTCGTGGGGGCTGGTGAATGAGGCCGGTTCACTCGACCGCGCCTGCGAGGTGGCCGCTGGCTTCGCCCCAGTGCCGGCTGAAACACTGCTCACCAGCCGGCGGCTGCTCGACGGCGAGCTCCTGGCGCAGCTGGACCAAGAGCAGAAGGCCGTGGCGACGGCTGCCCGGCGGCCGGGGTTCGCGGAGGCCGTAAGGGCCTTCTTGCGGCGTTAGGCCGGCAGGGCTGCGCGGGTGAGGATGAAGTTCACCGCCTTCATGCTGAGCACCGTTTCGTCCTGCTGATTCAGGACCTCGACCGCGGACATCAGGATGCCGCGATCCGGTTTGGATTCGGAGCGGCGGGCGCTGAGGACGGTGATGCGGACGCGCAGCTCGTCGCCCGGGCGAACAGGGCGCAGCCAGCGCAGCTCGTCGACGCCGGGTGAGCCCAGACTGGCGATGGTGGGCAGGTAGTGGTCCACGATGGGCCGCATCATCAGCGCAGTCGTGTGCCAGCCGCTGGCGATCAGGCCGCCGTACGGACCGGTGCGGGCGAAATCGGGATCCGTGTGGAATGCCTGCGGGTCGTAACGCCGCGCGAAGTCCACGATTTCCGCCTCTGAGACGGTAATGGGGCCGTACTCGTGTACGGCCCCAACCTCGTAGTCCTCGAGGGCGCGCCGCTCCCGCGGCGTCGCGAAGTCGGCGATTACGAGCCCAGCAGGTAGCCCCAGCGCTTGTGGGCGGCTTCGCGCATCTCGCGCGGCGGGAGGTTGACCGCCGGGAACTCATCCCGCCACTCGAACGGACGGCAGGCGTCGATCAGGCCGCGGGAGTTGGTGTAGTCCCTGTTCTTGCGCTGCGTAGGCGTCACCACCGGGTCGAGCGGCGTGCTCCAGGCGCGATGGATGATGTCGATGTCGCTGGCCGGGTCCACGCGGGTGCACATGGCCCACATGACCTCTTCCAGGTTGGTCGGATCGATGTCCTCGTCGACCACGACCACCCAGCGGCCGGCGTAGGCGCCGGCGTGGCACTGCGAGGCCACGTGCAGCGTCTGGCGGGCATGGCCTGGGTAGCGCTGCTTGATGGCCACAACCATGAACAGGCGGCCGCCGCCGACCTCGTGCTGCCAGGCGCCGACCACGTCGGGCACGCCGGCCTTGCGGAGGTCGTCCTCCAGGATGGGCGAGCGCATGATGCAGCGGTAGTGCGACAGCTCGTCGGGCGGCTGCCCGGGAGGCGAGCCCACCAGGATGGGCTGGTTGCGGTAGTACAGCGCCTCGACCTTGAGGACAGGCTCTTCGCGCTCGGCCGAGCCGTAGTAGCCGGTCCATTCACCGAAGGGGCCTTCGGTGCGCATGTCCTGCGCGCTGGCGAAGCCCTCGATCACGATTTCGGCGTCGGCCGGGAAGGGCAGGCCCGTCACCGTGCCGCGGATGCACTTCACGGCGTCGCCGCGGACGCCGCCTACCCAGTCGTACTCGCAGGTGAGCAGCGGCAGCTCGGTGCACGAGGCGAGGAACTGCAGCGGATCCCCGCCGAACACCATCACCACCGGGCAAGGCTCGTTGCGGTCGAAGTACTTCTGGCGGTGCATCCGGCCGTGCTTGCCGGGCGAGATGTAATAGCCGACGTGGTTCTTGTCGTGAATCATCACGCGGTAGGTGCCGGTGTTGATCCATCCGTCGTCGGGGTCGATCGTCACGTCGTAGGAGCCGGTGCCGATGTAGCGGCCGCCGTCGTTCGGGTGCCAGATGGGCGTGGGGAAGATGGTCAGGTCGACGTCGTCGCCGCGGCGGACGTTCTCCATGACCGGGCCGTCGCTCACTTCCACCCAGGGCAGCGGCGCGGATTCGCGGAGCTTGCGCCCCCAGGCGCGGGAGGTCTCGACTTTGGACAGCCCGAGCGGCAGGCCCAGCGTAAGGGCGATGCGGTCGGTGCTGCCGAACAGGTTGACCGCGAGCCGGAAGTCCGGCGCGTAGCCGGGCACCTGGTCGAAGATGGCCGCGGGGCCGCCCTTGCTGTGCTGCAGCACATCAGTGGCGGCGCCGATCTCCTCCTCTGCGTTCGCGCCGTGCACGAACCGCAGCTGGCCCAGCTTGTCCACCTCCTCGAGGAAGCCGCGGAGGCCGTTGTAGGCCACGCCCGGCGGGTTGGTGGTCTGCTCTCTATCGATCGCTATCGCCATACAGGAATCTCCTATTCAGTTAAAAGGCCCCCTTCATCACGAAGGGGGCCTTTTAAGTCTACGTCGTTACTGGACGCGCTGCGGGCGCCAGGAGTCGAAGTGGTCTTCCAGCCGCTTGAACACGGCCGTGACGAACATGCCCGCGGCGGCGATGATGACGACGCCCACGAACACCTTGTCCGTTTGGAACGTGTTGCCGGCGACCGCGATGAGGTAGCCGACGCCAGCGGTGGCGGCATACAGCTCGCCGACGACGACGCCGACCAGCGCGTGGCCGAGGCCGAGGCGGATGCCGCCCAGAATGAACGGCACGGAGCCGGGCAGAGCGATCGTCCTGAATATCTGCATGTCCGAGGCGCCGAAGGAGCGAGCAGCCTTAATGAGCTGCGCGTCCAGGGCGTGCATGCCGGTGATGGTGTTGATCAGGATGGCGAAGATAGCGCCGAGGTAGACGATGGCGATCTTCGAGTTGATGCCGATGCCGAGCCAGATGATCATCAGCGGCAGCAGGGCGACGCGCGGAGTGGCGTAGAAGAAGTTCACGAACGGCTCCAGCACCGCGTTGAACCAGCGGTACCAGCCCATCAGGATGCCGAACGGAATCCCGACGATGATCGCCAACCCGAAGCCGTAGACGAACTCGAGGCCGCTGACCACGATGTCGTGCCCGAGCTCACCGTCGTTGATCAGACGGATGAAGGCCGTGACCACACGGCTGGGGGCGCTGGTGAACAGCGGATTGATTGCTCCGCTGGTTCCGGCCCACTCCCACAGGGCCAGGAACAGGATGACGGCGACGCCACCGAGCGTCAGGTCGCCCCAACGCGTGTAGAACTTCTGGAGAGCATTCGGTTCGTGAAGCTCGTCCTCTTCGCCGATGAAAACGTTTTCGTCGATCGGCCTGGCTAAAGCCATTTTTCTGTTTCGTCCCTTTCTCTGTTAACTTGACCTGAGCCGAATATTGCGGGGATTATAGGGAACGCCTTGCGTTTTGGCTAGTGCCGAATTTCACCCCTCTGGAGTAATACATGGCAGTGACCACAGATGCGCCATCATACCTTGGCCTGGCCCCCGGTGTCAGGCGAGCAGCCCTCAATAATTACGATTCCCCGCAGTTAGAACGCGACCAGCTCCTGAACGAAGTTCGCGCCGGGCGCGCCCACGAGGACCTGCGCGACTGGCTGCAAATGGTCGACGTGGCCGGCGAGCTGCGTGTGCTCGAGGGCGTCGACTGGGAAGAGAATATCGGGCGCATCACGGAGATGCTGCACCACACCGACGGCGCCCCCGCGGTGCTGTTCGACAAAATCCCCGGCTATCCAGATGGGTACCGCTTGCTCGTGAACGCCCAGGGTGAGCGCAGCCGTCTGGCCGCGACCCTGGGCCTGCCTATAAATATCGGCGTTGTCGACCTCATGGACGCCTGGGAAAAGAAGATGGACAGCGTGGTGCCGGTGCCCCCGAGCATGGTCGACCGCGGCTCCATCTGCGAGAACATCCTTGAGGGCGACGCCGTGGATATGTTCAAGTTCCCGACGCCCAAATGGCACGAGGAGGACGGCGGTCGCTACATCGGCACAGGCGACAACGTCATCACTCAGGATCCGGACGACGGCTCCATCAACGTGGGCACCTACCGGGTGATGATCCACGACAAGAACCACACCGGCTTGTACATCTCGCCGGGCAAGGGCGGCCGCATCCATCGCGACAAGTACTTCGAGCGCGGCCAGGACATGCCGGCGGTGGTCGTGCTGGGCGCCGATCCGTACCTGTTCCTGGCGTCCTGCCTCGAGATCCGGCCCGGCCTCAGCGAAATCGAGTGGGTAGGCGGCATGCGCGGCAAGCCGATGGCCTGCATCCACGGTAAGTACACCAACCTGCCGATTCCGGCCGACGCGGAAATTGCCATCGAGGGGTACCTGAAGCACGACGAGAAGCGGCTGGAGGGCCCCTTCGGCGAATGGACCGGCTACTACGCCTCGGCCGAGCGCCAGGAGCCGGTCTTCGAGGTCAAGGCCATCTACCACCGCAACAACCCCATCTTGCTGGGCGTGCCGCCGGAGAAGCCGCCGTACGAGGCGCATCGCTTCCGCCAGTACCTGCGCAGCGCCAATCTGCGGCGTGAGCTGAAGCTGGCCGGCGTGCCGGACGTGGCCGCGGCCTGGTGCCACGGCGTGGGCGGCTGCCGCCTGCTGAACGTCGTGGCCATCAAGCAGCGCTATCCCGGCCATGCCCGCCAGGCGGGCCACGTGGCGGCGATGTGCCGCACCGGCGCCTATCTCGGCCGCATCGTCATCGTAGTGGACGAGGACATCGACGTCTCGGACCTGAACGAGGTGATGTGGGCGGTGGCAACGCGGTCTGACCCGGAGCGCTCGTTCGACATCATCAAGCGGGCGTGGTCGGGGCCGCTCGACCCGGCTATCCGGCCGGACATCAAGGGCCACAACAGCCGAGTCATCATCGACGCCTGCCGGCCGTTCGAGTGGCGTGATCAGTTCCCGCCGGCGATCGGCCCCTCACCCGAGCAGAAGCGCATCACCCGCGACCGCTGGAGCTGGATACTGAACGCTTAGGCGACTGTCCCGCCGGCGTACAGCGCCTCAATGCGAGCCTCCTCGTAGCCCAGCTCGTGGAGGATGTCGCGGGTGTGCTGGCCGAGCGCCGGCGCGGGCGTTCCCACCTCTCCGGCACGCCCGGAGAGGTGGACCGGCACGGAGGGTGTGACCAGCGCGCCCGCGGCGGGGTGGTCCTGGCGGGCCAGCATGCCGTTGGCCCAGGGCTGTTCCCGCTGGAGCGTCTCGGCGCGGGTCAGCACCGGCGCGAAGGGGACGTTCTCGGGCGTGAGGCGCTCCTCCCATTCGGCCAGCGGCCGTGTGGCGAAGGTCGACGCGAGCACGTCCTTGGAAATGGCGCCGTCTGAGGGCGGCAAGTCGAGGGCGCGCGCGAGGGCCGCCCAGTCCTCGCGCGTCAGCGGCATGACGACGACGTGCCGTCCATCGGAGGTTCGGTAGGCGTTATTCGACGAAGGCGTGGCGAACAGCTCACGCCCTTCCGGCGCGATGAAGTGCAGCGACTGCATGGCGATCTGGGCGTCGAGCTGGGACGTCTCCACCTTCTGGCCCTGGCCGGTGCGCTCTCGAGCCAGCAGCGCCAGCGCGATGCCATAGGCCAGCAGCGGCGGGATGGCCTCGTCGGCCAGGTAGAACGGCAGCGGCATGGGCGTGCCGTCGGCGTCGCGGTTGCTGTCCATGATGCCGGTGAAAGCCTGGTGCAGCCGGTCGTATCCGAGGCGCAGGGCCATGCCGCCATGCGGACCCCAGCCGGTGATGCTGGCGTATACCAGCCGCGGGTTCAGCTCGCGCATGGCCTCATACCCATAGCCCAGCCGCTCGGCCTGGCCCGGCTGCCAGGCCACCAGCATCACGTCGGCGCGCTTGACCAGCGCCTGAGCCACATCGCGGCCGGCGGGCGTGCGGATGTCCAGCACGATGCTGCGCTTGCCGCGGTTCAGCAGCAGGAAGGGGTTGCTGAAGGGCTCGGCGTGGCGATCGTGCCCACCCCTGGGCGGCTCGATCTTGATGACCTCCGCGCCCTGGTCGGCCAGGTACATGCCAGTGCCCGGCCCGGCGAAGTGCTGGGTGAAGTCGATGACCCGAATCCCCTCTAGGGCTCCGGGCATGAAGTGCCTTTCATGGTGCGATAGTATTGCCCGGCCCATGAGCACGCCAGAGACGATCGACGCCGCTACCCAGCTCGAGCACCTCACGATGGCCGTCGAGCTGTCGCGCGTGGCGGTGCCCGATGTCCTGCTCCCGGAAGATGGATTCCTCGCCGTTGGCGGCGTGCGCCTGCACTACCTGGATTGGGGTGATCCCGGCGGCCGGCCGATCCTGTTCCTGCACGGCGCACGCCTGTCGGCGCACACCTGGGACGTGGTGTGCCTGGCCCTGCGGAACCGTTACCGATGCATCGCGCTGGATGCACGCGGCCACGGCGATTCCGATTGGGCGGACCTGGAGGGCTACACCGCCGAGAACCACGTCGGCGACGTGGAGGGCGTGGTCGAGCAGCTCGGCCTGGACCAGTTCGTCCTGGTCGGCCATTCCATGGGCGGCGGGACGGCGCTGGCCTACGCCGGCCGCCACGCCGCCAAGCTGAAGGCGCTGGTCATCGTGGATACAGGCCCTGCCGAGCGGCCCGGTGTGATGCGCCCGGGCGTGCAGCGCATGCACGATTTCGTGAACGGGCCGGCCGAGTTCGAGACGCTGGAGGAGGTGGTGGAGCGAGCGCTGGCGTTCAATCCGGCGCGCGATCGCCGCCTGCTGCGCCGCAGCCTGCTGAACAACATGCGCCGCCTGCCGAACGGCCACTGGGCCTGGAAGTACCACCGCGAAGGCCTCGGTCGCCGCTCGCCCGATCAGATGGAAGCGCGCCGCCAGATGCTGCTGGATGCCGTGCCGCGCATCAGCTGTCCCACGCTTGTGCTGAGGGGCGGCATCAGCGATATGTTCACGGACGAGGATGCCGCCCGGCTGGCCGCTCAGCTCCCCGATGGCCGCTGGCACATGGTGCCAAACGCGGGCCACACCATCCAGGGTGACAACCCTAAGGGCCTCCTCGAGGCTTTGGAGCCCTTTCTGACCGAAGTCGGCGCTTAGGTCGATCGCGCTTCGCGCGAGCGACCCCAAATAAAGCAGTGGCATGTGGGGACACCCCACACCCCGGCAGGGACTGCGTCCCTGCACCTGCTTAGCCTACGGCGATGCCGTTTTTGGCCATGTACTCCGGCAGGTGCCACTCCATGGTGTGGGGCTCGTAGTCGGCGAAGCCCGCGCTGCGGGGGACGCCACCCATGAAGTGGAAGCAGTTGGTGTCGTAGTCGTACCAGTCGTCGCCACGGCCCTTGATGTCGAACCACTTCTGGCCCGCGGGGCTGCCGTGGCGTGAGGTGCGCGCCGGCAGGTCCGGTCCGGCGCCGATGAACTGGCGCTTCTCGCGGTCCCACTCCCACTCGGGCACGCTGGCCCACATCCTCTCGTAGTTCGGCCAGAAGTCCTCGTCGCGGACAACCAGCGCCGCGTGCGTGGCCACCAGCTTGCCCCAGCCGCCGGTGCGCTGGTGGATCGTGTCGGTCTGCTTGTAGATCACGCGCGCTCCGCCCACGAGAGGCAGCACCAGCGTGTCCTTCTCTGTATCGGCGTTGCTGGCCGGCTCGACCGCGCAGTAGGTGTCGAAGTGGTCGGCCGCCCGCTGCAGATCGCGTGATTCCAGCAGCACGTGGCTGATGCGCCCGACGCCGACTGGCGTCTCGTAGGCCATCGCGCCGTCCGGCAGGTGGTCGGGCGCCCAGAACTCGAACTGGTTCCCGTCCGGGTCCTCCCAGACGATGGAGATGCCCGGCTCGCCCTCGGCCGAGGTGCGCACCGGGTCCAGGTGCGGCACGCCGTATTCGTCCAGCCGCCGCAGGTGCTTGTCCACGTCCGCCTGGCGGATGTAGAGCCCCTGTCGGGGAAAGCCCTTGCCCAGGCCCGGCGAGGGTTCCAGCGGCTCCGAGACGGCCATGGCGCCGTGATGGCAGCAGGGCGTGATGTCCTGGAAGGCGATCACCCGCCGCCCCTCCGGGCCCACCACCTCCGGCGGCTTGGCGCCGATGACCTTGGTCATGAAGGCGGTCCAGCGGTCGACGTCGGGGCTGGCCACCACATAGTGGTCAATCCAGTACACGGTTCCGGGGCGCGGGCTGTCGCTCATGGCGAAATTCTCCTCCTGCGGGTGCGGCGCTCAGATTTGTGGGCTCATGGTACCGCGCCGGCGTGAACCTGCACGTGCGCGTGAAAGTCATGGCCCGCCGTTTCGGGGCCCGCCAGCGTGACGACGACGGCCGCGGCCGCGGTGAGGGCGGCGAAGGGCAGCATGGCCACGAGCTGTCCCTGCGTGGCGATCAGCGCGCCCAGCACCAGCGGCGCCAGCATCGCGCCCAACCGGCCGGCGCCCAGCGCCCAGCCGACGCCTAGGCCTCGCACGGATGTGGGATACAGCTCGGCCGCGTAGGTCAGGCAGACGGGCCAGATGCATTGGCCTGCCAGGCCCAGCGCCAGCCCAGCGACCAGCAGCCAGCTTCCGGAGGTGCCGGCGCCCAGCAGCCCGCAGGCGGCGGCCATGATCGCCAGCCCGGGAATCACCAGCGGGCGCCGTCCGAGCCGGTCGATGATCAGCAGCACCAGCGCGGCGCCGCCCAGCATCGCCAGCGCGACGAAGCTGCCCTTCCCGGCGGGATCCGGGTCGCCGATCGAGGCGAACAGGGTCGGCAGCCACAGCACCGGACCGAACCAGGCGGCGAAGACGGCCAGCCACAGCAGCCACAGCACGCCCGTCTGCCGCCGCAAGGCGGGCCGCCACAAGGTTGCCGGCCCAGTCGCCAGCCCAGACCAGGGTGCCCGCTTCTCCGCGCTCGCCCTGCTGGCAAACGGAGGCTCCGCGGGCGGCTGTTCCTTCAGCAGCCAGAGACCAAGCGGCACGAGAACGACCGCCACTCCGCCGAAGCCCATCAGCAGGCGCCAGCTGGCGCCTTGCGCCAGCGCTCTCCCCAGGAAAGCGGCGATCGTCCAGCCGGAGGCGAACATCAGCTCCGTTACGCCGACCATCCGCCCCCGGGAAGCCGTTGGGGCCGCTTCCGTCACCATCGACGTCACCACCGGCGCGCCTCCGCCCTGGCCCAGGCCCGCCAGGAACAGCAGCGTGCAGACAGCGGCCAGGCTGGGGGCCAGCCCCGTCAGGCCCGTGAAGCCGGTCTGAAGGGCGACGCCGATGGCGTAGGTCCGCTTCCGGCCGAGGGTGTCCGACAGGTTCCCGAGCAGCAGGGAGCCGACGAGCTGGCCCACGCCCGCCGAGGCGATGACCAGCGACACCTGGGTCGGCCCGAGCTGCCACTCCGAGCGCATGCCCAGCAGCGCGAAGCTCACCAGGGCGGTGTTCATGCCCATGCTGGCGAAGGCAAGCCCGCCGAAGAGCGTGACGATCCGGTGCGAAGTCATGGGACATCCACCAGTATGAAGGGTGGGGCGGTAGACTGAGCGCCGGTTATGCGCTGGCGAACCCTCTCCCTCGCCCTCTCCCAGGGGGAGAGGGAATCTGAATGGCCGTAGTCCAAGCGCCGCCCGCGGCGCCGCTGGAAGCGAAGGCGTTCTCGTGGGACGCATTCATGTCCACCTACCTGCCGGCGCTGGTGCTGGCCATGGGAACCGGCATCGCCGTGCCGGCCATCCCGCTGCTGGCTGAGTCGTTCAACGTCGGCTTCGGCCTGGCCAGCGGCGTCATCACCTCCTTCCTGTTCGGGGGCATGGTCGGCAGCCTGCCCACGGGCTGGCTCATCGACCGCTGGGGCCGGCGCAAGGTCATGCTCGTCGGCCCGATCCTGACCTCCGCAGTGGCGCTGCTGGTCATGACCGCGCACAGCTTCCCGGAGCTGCTGGCCTACCGCTTCCTCGACGGCTTCGCGGCGCAGATGTGGCTGATGGCCCGGCTGGCGGCCATCGCCGACCGAGCGCAGGCCAACCAGCGCGGCCGCCAGGTGACCTGGATGTACGGCATGGACAATATCGGCAAGCTGGCCGGGCCGGTGGCGGGCGGGTTCATCGCCGCCGCCTGGGGCGTGCGCGCGCCTTTCGGCGCCTACGCCGTGCTGGCGCTGCTGGCGCTCATTCCGGCGCTGCGCTTCGTCGAGCACACTCCGCCTAAGGGATCCGGTGCGGTGCTGCAGCCGATCCGGATCAAATGGGTGCTGAGCCACGTCGTGCTGCCGCGGCTGTCGATCTTCGGCGTCTCCTTCTTCGCGGCTATGGCCCGCGGGCCGATCTTTGCCGACATGCTGCACCTGTACGCGGCCTTCACCTACAACCTGAACGCGGCCGGCGTCGGCCTGCTGGCCTTCGCCGCCAACATGCTGTCGCTGCCGGTCAACCTGGCCGCCGGCTTCATGATGGACAAGGTGGGCCGCAAGCGCACCAACGTGCCCGGCTTCCTGGGCGTCACCATCACCATGCTGGGCTTGGGCGTCACGGCGCTGCTGCACCTGTCGCTGTGGTGGTACGTTGGTGTGTTCCTGGCGGCAGTCGCCTTCCAATCGCTGACCGGCGGCTCGATTCAGACCATCGCCACCGACATGGCGCCGGCGGACGCACGCGGCATCTTCCTGGGCGTGCTGCGCTTCAACAGCCAGCTTGGCACCGTCCTGAGCCCGGTGCTGTTCGCGGTGCTGGCCGAGAGCTCGGGCTACGACTGGGCCTTCGTGTCGGTGGCGGCCGCATCCCTGGCGGTGACTGGACTGCTCGTCTTCTTCATCCCCGAAACCATCAGTAAGGACGACTCATGACCGATACGGTTGGTCGATGCTGCGGCGGACCGTCTCGACCAACTCCGACAGCACGAAGGGCTTGGTCAGGTAATCGAAGGCGCCGATGTCGCGCGCGATGCTGCGCAGCGCCAGCCGCTGGATGCCGCTCACGAGCACGATCGGGACCTGCGCGCCGTAGCGCTCGCGGATGGCAGCCGCCACGGATCGGCCGTCGGTGTCCGGCAGCATCATGTCCAGCAGGATGGCGTGAGGCTGGACCTGCGAGGACCAGTGCACCGCGCCCTCGCCGGTGCCGGCGGTAGCGACGATGAAGCCCGCCCGCTCCAGGCCGGTCCTGATGGCGCGCTGCAGGTTGGCGTCGTCCTCGACCACCAGCACTACTTTGGTTTCGTTCAGGAGGGCGGCCTCCGCTCAACTATAGGGTGCCTACAAAAAGTTACCGGGCTGCCGTGAAACCTGCGTCGGCGTCAGCTCAGGTTGAACAGCCGCTTGGCGTTCAGCGCCAGGACGTTCGCCATGTCCTCCTGGCGCATGCCGGACTCGAGCACGAGGTCCAGCGCGTGGTTCTTGTGGTAGCTCGGCGGCATTGAGTAGTAGGTGCTGCCCAGCACCAGCTTCTCGGAGCCCACCTCTTCGACGAACCTGAGCAGGAACTGCGACGTGCGGGCGTGGGAGTTGTCCCACACGATGTTTGGCGTGCGCTTGGCAATCTCCAGCACCATGGCACTGTGCGCGTTGCCGGCCATGGCGTCCATAGCGATGAAGGTCACTTCCGGGAACTCGTGGGCCAGCCGTTCCAGCCGCCAGGCGGCTTCGAGGTTGGATTCGGCGTTGGTGTGGACGAACGGCACCAACCCGAGCTCGCCGGCCTTCTTGATCAGCGGCCGCATATAGGCGTGGTCCACCGGTACCCCCTGGAAGCGGTTGTGCCAGACCACGCCCTGAAGGCCGAGCTCGTGCTTCATCCGCTCCAGCTCGCCCAGCGAGGCGGGCCCGTGCAGCGGCTCGACGATACCCACCGCCACCGGGAAGCGCTCGGGGTCCAGCTTGCGGTAGGCCGCCACCGTGTCGTTGGAGCGCATGGTGGCCTTGATGCCATCGGCCTGGATGTAGCCGGTGGCCGCCAGGATGAACACGAAGTCGATGTTGTTGGCGGCCATCATGC
>Ga0070738_10002925_pt1 | contig 24284 bp, 20 predicted proteins | sample Coa_R2_2_FD_66446 | JGI IMG/M metagenome (GOLD analysis project Ga0070738, IMG submission 66446) | Surface soil microbial communities from Centralia Pennsylvania, which are recovering from an underground coalmine fire - Coalmine... | ecosystem: Environmental > Terrestrial > Soil > Unclassified ... | reverse complement strand
TAAGTACATCAGATTTTGTTCTTCCACACAACAGGCAATACTCTTCAAGATGTGCTAGTTCTTCTTGTGTTAGTCTACTGAATATACTTTTATTCATGGCATTGTATATCGATATGATATATAATGCTAACAGATCTAAAGAAATACTTCGGTAGTCGGTTGCTGTGAGCCGTCAACAATCACCGCACTTCTAGGGCGGTGAGTATGTCAAGAACTACTTGTACGATCCCGTACTAAGCCAAAGAATGTTGCTCAATTTTCACATCATTTTTAGGAACAAGTTCAACACTACGGAAACCCAACGCAGTTAGTAAATCATTTTCTGGTAACTTGACTGGAGCAGGTTTTTCAGCTTTTCCGGGAGAGGGTAGGGGGTAAGCTGTGGATGCAGCCGTAGAGAAACGAATATTGCCTTCTGTATGTTGAATAACTTGATGAATATGACCACTGAGAACAGTGACAGAAGAAAATCGCGACAATAGTGGTAGTAAATTTGCTGAGTCTGCAGTTGCCCAACCCCACTGCGGATAAATATCATACAAAGGAATGTGGCTAAACACCACTAGCGGTGTATCTGATTTTTGCGCTGCTAAGTTTTTAGAGAGTACATCAAGTTGCGCTTGACCTAACTTGCCTTTTCCTGCTTCACCAAATTCCAGCACATTTGTCAGTGAGACAAAATGCACGCCAGCATCATCCCATGACTGCAAACCTTCTTTTTTGTCGTTTTGGCTGAATGCTTCAGAGTAAGCTTTACCTCCATCGCCAATCGTGTCATGTTCTCCTGGTAGAGTAAACAGTGGTGCTTTCAATTGGGCAAAAAGTTGCTTTGCCTGATCAAACTCTGCAGGTTTAGAAAGGTGGGTGATATCTCCTGTATGGATAACAAACGATGGTTGTGTAGGTAATGCATTGATTGCGTTAATGGCTTTGGTGAGTGTTTCTTTGACGTGTGTGTTTGCCGGTTTATCAAAGCCTATGTGCGTGTCGCTAATTTGGACGAAAGATAAAGCTTTTGAATTAGACAGTTTTTGTTCTTGAGAGTTACCAATCTTACATGAGGTAAGCACACCATTCTCACCCACAACCCACAAAATACCAAGACCAGTCCAGCCAACATGCTCAATAAATTTTCTGCGTTTCATTTTTCTTTCCTCTTAGATATGACAGTGATCGTTCCTTTCATATAAGGATGAATGGAACATAAGTATGGAAAACTACCAGATTTAGTGAAGGTATGTGTCCAAGTTTGTTGTGTATCAAGCGCTTTGGAATCAAAAGAGTGATCAGATGCAGTGACTGTGTGAGGTTCTTCATCTTGATTGACAAATTGCACAGTTTCACCTGTACCTATCTTGAGGTTGTCTGGCATATATTTGAAGTTGAGGATTTTAACAGTAGTGTTGGAGTTTTGGGTTTGGGTGCTGATTTTGGATAGTTCAGTGTGTTGGTTTGTAGATGTTGCAGATTGAGAATTGGGACTGCAAGATGATAATGACAACAAGATGACAAGTAATGCACTGGCAATTGCCATTACGAAATAGGAAATGTATTTCATGGAAGTTCGCTTCTTTGCTTAGGTTTACGTCGTCGGGACAATAAATTTGTCATACTCAGTCCTGTCAAAATTAAGCAAATTAACCCCAGTCCGTTCAAAATGGGGAAAATTGCTGATAGTCCAAAAATTTGAAAAGTATGAACTTTGAGGAGAAATTCAGTTGACTCATTTTGATGGAACCATTCGGTTGTTAATGTCATGGCAACTCCACTGGCTGCAGTGACAATCAGAGGAAGACAGACTGTAATGGCAATGAGTCGATGGTATTTGCGAAATGCTACTCGCATAAATCTTTCGTAATGTGTTCCTACTGTGTTCTGTGCATAATAAATGTAGTAAGTACCTAAACGCTTACTAGCAAAAATTGAGTATGGTTAGTACTAAACTTAGTACTAAATAAAAAATGATCTTTAATGCTGTGTGGGTGAGTATTGAGCGCTCATTCAGATAGCCCAACGATTCCCCTCTAGTTTTCAAGACGAATCAACTTTGATTTTGGATTGAAACTTTTTTTGGCATAAATCCAATCAGCTTTGCCAATCGTTTAACACATAGAAAGATTCAATTGATTTGTTATACAAATGTTGTGAAACAGGTATTTGGACTGTCAAACCTACTATCAACCCAGGTATACTCGTGTGCCAGTATGGAGTCTAGCTCTCCCGATAACCCATCGCCAGAAAAGCTTTCTTTGACAGATGCAGAATTGCTCCATGCTCTCAAGTCTAAACAAGCTTGGGCATTGGGGATTCTCTATGATCGTTATGGAGGTCTTGTCTACGGAATTGGATTGAAAGTTTTGCAAAATCCTCAAGAAGCAGAAGACCTCACCCAAGAAATTTTTTTAGCAATCTGGCGAAATGCAACTATCAATCTTAATACCAGTTCTTTGCTTCCCTATTTGGTGAAGATGACTCGGTCACGGGCGATCGATAAACTTCGGGTTCGTAGTAGAAATATAAACCTGTTACAACGCATTGGTCAAACATTCACAGCAGAATCACCCACTTCAACTCCTTTTGAGGCGGCTTCTCTCACAGAACGATCAAAGTATGTTCGCGATGCTTTAGCGCAACTTCCTGAACAACAACGTCAGGTTCTTGAAATGGCGTATGACCAAGGTCTCAGTCAGTCAAAGATTGCTCAACAGTTGAATAAACCATTGGGAACCGTCAAAACTTTGACACGCCAAGGATTGTTGACACTAAAGCAAATTTTAAAAGGCTATATAGATTGGTGATCCTATGACTGAACCAGAATATATTAATCATATAGAACAGTTAGCAGCGGGTTTTGTCGTAGGGAACCTGGCATCTGAAGAAGCTTTGGAATTTCAACAGCTTCTCCAGGCAAACCCAGAATTGGCAGCAGACGTGGCTCAATTACAAGACGTATTAGAACAAGTATTGTATGGTTTAAACGAAGTACAACCTCCACAACATCTCAAAACTGCTATTCTCTCAGCTGCAACAAGCCCAACCCATCCAACTCAGATATTGAAACAGCGCTCCTTACCATGGCCTAAAATTTTAGGAAGTGTAGCGGCATTATTAGTTCTGTTCTTGGGGATAGATAACTACCGATTGCGACATGACCTCAGGCTTGCTCAAGATATAAACACACTCCTACAGCATTCTGAAACCCATCTGTATCCCCTGCAGGGTGTAAATGCAGCAAGCCATGCTTCTGGTAGCTTTATACTCAACCTCGAGCAACAAAAAGGAATCATTGCTATCAAAAATCTTCCCAATCCACCTGTAGGATATGTTTACCGACTTTGGGCAACTGTTGATGGAGAGAAAATCCCTTGTGGAAAACTCAGTGCTAACTCGCAGGGTAAGATTGTTGAAAAGTTTTCTATGCCTGCAGATTTCTATGATGCAGGAGTCTCAGGTTTCTTCGTGACGCTAGAGTCTTCACCTAACAACCGTTATCCAGTAGGACCGACTGTTGTTAAGAGTATGATTCGTTGAGATTAATGGGGCATGCCTTCCCCATGCCCAACCTTAAAAAATCATCGTTTATTCTCACCGATCTACCTAACTGTGAACTTTGCTGAAGAAATGTAGAAATTGAAAGAACTATAATTAATATGACTTTATAGTTATAAAGAAAGTTAGTTGAGTAACAGAGCAATCATGGTAAATACCCTACCTCAGTCTGCCCCCAAACAACCAAAAGCCGGAGTTAAAGATCCAAGCGAAGAAACGATACTGACTCCCCGGTTTTACACTACAGACTTTGAAACTGCTGCTAGTCTGGATTTGTCTGCGCAGGAAACTGAGTTAGAAGCAATGCTCCAAGAAATGCGGGCAGACTACAATCGTCACCATTTTGTCCGCGATGAGACATTTGAGCAGTCGTGGGAACACATTGACGAAGAGGCACGCCGCTCCTTTATGGAATATCTGGAACGTTCCTGCATTTCAGAGTTTTCTGGGTTTCTGTTGTTCAAAGAACTATCCCGGAGGCTGAAAGGTCGCAATCCACTTTTGGCTGAAATGTTTCAGTTGATGGCTCGTGATGAGGCGCGTCACGCTGGATTTCTTAACAAAGCAATGGGCGATTTTAAACTCTCGCTCGACCTGGCTCACGTCACTAAAACCCGTACCTATACGTTTTTCCCGATTGAGTGGGTAATCTACACTGTTTACCTATCAGAAAAAATTGGTTACTGGCGTTATATCATTATCTATCGCCATTTGCAAAAACACCCAGAGAACCAATTCTACCCCATTTTCCGCTACTTTGAGAGCTGGTGTCAGGACGAAAATCGTCACGGAGACATATTCAAAGCGTTGTTACGTTCACAACCGCAACTCTGGAAAACCTGGAAAGCTAGACTATGGAGCCGCTTTTTCCTGTTATCGGTCTTTGCTACCCACACGCTAACGGTTCACGAACGCTCTGGCTTTTACCATTCACTGGGACTCGATGCAACGGAGTTTGATCGTCAAGTGGTCTGCAACACAAACGAAACGGCTGGTCGCGCTTTTCCCGTAATGCTGAATACCGAACATCCAGATTTTTTCCCACGTTTGCAACGCTGCTCGGACTACAACTTGAAATTGGTGGAGATTGACTGCAGTACTCAACCCAAATTTGTAAAACTTATCCGCAAACTTCCTTTAGTAACCGCAATTATTTGGAATCTGCTACTGCTTTATCTAATTAAACCAATTGATGCTGAGGCATTACGGGAAACAGTTCGTTAATTGACTGGTGCAAGCAAGTATATGACCCTGAACGGTTTCTTTTCTAGGATCTTGCACTATTCAACGCCTTTAAACCCACTCCGTAATTAGCATCGAGTTTCAAGCGCTCTATTGAGGTTATATGCTGCGCTGATCAAAGATAGATGTGTTAAAGCTAGAGGAAAATTTCCTAAAGCCCTACCACTAGGATCTGTTTCCTCAGCAAAAAGCCCCAAATGGTTGGCATGACCTAGCATATCCTCAAAAATGAGTCGAGCTTCATCAAGGCGATCGCTATCTACTTTTCCAGCTCGGGCTAATGCTTCAACTAGCCAAAACGTACAGAGATTGAAGGTTCCTTCTTCTCCTGTCAAACCATCAGGTGATGCTTCTACATTGTATCGATATACCAGGCTATTGTAGACTAACCCTCCTCGCTCTGGAGATTGATTAATGGCATCGATAGTATCCAGCATTCGCGGATCTGTTGGTGAGAGAAAGAATACCAAGGGCATGATCAGGTTAGAAGCATCTAGAGTATCACTGCCGTAAGATTGCACAAAAGCTTGACGGGATGCATTCCATCCATGAGCCATGATATCTTCGTAGATTTCGTCTCGAACCAAAAGCCACCTCTGCCTATCAGCAGGAAAAGAGCGTTTATCAGCTAGACGTAAAGCTCGATCCACTGCTACCCAGCACATAAGCTTAGAATATACGAAGTTTCTGTCTTTACCTCGCACTTCCCACAAGCCACGGTCTTGACGTTGCCAGTTGTCACAAACCCAGTTGATGAGCCCACGTAGTTCAGTCCACATACCATACGATATTGGCGATACATGTTTGTTGTAAAGATATACTGAGTCCATCAACTCGCCATAAATATCCATTTGTAACTGGTTGTAAGCACCGTTACCGATACGAACTGGACTAGAGCCTTTGTAACCTTCCAAATCATCTAGGATCTCCTCACTTAAGTTGCAACGACCATCAATTCCATACATAGGTTGCAGGGAACCGTCAGGGTTACGCTTCTGGCAAAGACAACCCATCCAATTCATGAATTTACTTGCCTCTTGGGTGAAACCGAGTCGCAACAACGCATAAACAGTAAAAGCCGCATCCCGAATCCAAGTGTAGCGATAATCCCAATTACGTTCGCCACCAATCCTTTCTGGTAAACTGCAGGTAGGCGATGCAATAATTGCTCCTGTCGGTTCATAGGTGAGTAGCTTCAACACCAACGCTGAACGGTGGACAATCTCACGCCACCGACCTCTGTAAGTGCATTGCCCAAGCCAGTGACGCCAGTACTCAACAGTTTGTTTAAACAAAGCATCTGCTTGTGACTGAGAGAGGGGAAATCCACAAGAACCTTCTGCTTTGCTTGGAGGACGCAGTACAAATACGGCTGTCTCTCCTGAGTCAATGGTAAATTTGGCTTGAACCCCGCTGCCTTTTAGTTGTAGTGGGATATCTGTCGAAAGTCCAAGACTAAAGGAAGGCGAATCAAACAACGCGCCACAAGAACTGATTGTGGTTTGGTGCTGATCTCGCGCGTAGTTAAAAGCAGGACAGCATTCCATAATGAAATCCATTTTCCCACGGATCGCCCTGACACGCCTGATTAACCACTGAAAGCCTGGGTCTTGTTTTTTTATCCCCACAGGCATAAAGTCTGTGATTTCTCCAACTCCTTCTGATGTGAGAAAGCGAGTCACTAGAACATTAGTTTCTGGCCAGTAAAATTGCTTGTGCGTCACTTCGTCCGTTATGGGTGAAATTTTAAAGTATCCACCTTTGGATGCATCGAGTAACGCTGCAAATACACTGGGTGAGTCATGGGAAGGAAAACAAAACCAGTCAATTGACCCATTCAGCCCCACCAAAGCAGTTGTATACATGTTGCCTATGAGACCATAGTTATGGATCGGCTGATATCCCATGACGTTACTCCTTAGCTATAACTGCAAACAAAGATCTCAATGATTTATTGGCTACAAACAACATTTACAAATCCTAATATTAGTAAACATTGGAAGCCTGATGAGGGAGTCTGCCTGTGGTAATAATGTCTAAGCCCAATTAGCTATCAATTATCAGGAAGGCTAGATAGAAACCCTTAAAGATGTGCCTCAGATCTCTTAAAAAAGCTAGGCTAGACTTTGGACTCAGTTATAAAAACAATGAATTTTAGTACTGCCTTACCCACTTTTGTCATTACACTTCGAGAAGGAGTAGAAGCTGCCCTAGTCGTCGGAATAGTGCTGGCTTTGTTGAATAAAGCCCAACAATCTCGCCTCAACCCTTGGGTATATGCTGGTGTTGGCGTTGGTATTGCTGTTAGTGCTTTGATTGGTTTGCTATTCAACTGGCTGATTCAAACGCTGAGCACAATTAATCCTCAGTACACAGCAGTGGTCAAGCCTATCTTGGGAAGTGTGTTTAGCATCCTAGCAATTGTCATGCTCAGCTGGATGCTCATCTGGATGACCAAACAGGCTAAATCGATGAAGGCTCAAGTTGAGGGAGCAGTACAATCAGCTTTACAACAGGACTCAAATGCTGGTTGGGGAGTTTTTAGTTTGATTTTAGTGGCTGTTGTTCGTGAAGGCTTTGAAACTGTCTTGTTTATTTCTGCTAACTTTCAACAGGGACTCATTCCCAGTATTGGCGCGATCGCTGGTATTGCAGTGGCAGCAGCAATAGGGGTGCTTTTATTTAAATGGGGCATCAAAATTAATATTCGCCAATTTTTCCAGGTTATGGGCGTTTTTTTGGTTTTGATTGTTGCTGGATTAGTCGTAACAACATTGAGAAACATTGACAAAGCTGTTGCCATTGTTAACCTCAGTCATCGTGCTTCAGAAAACTTCTGCTTCTATTACGATCACTTTAGCGAAATTCACTCTTGTATTTTAGGTCCAATTGTTTGGAATACGGCCAATATCCTACCGGAAAAACAGTTTCCTGGCATTATTCTAAAATCGCTATTGGGCTATAGAGAACATCTGTATCTCGTGCAAGCAATAGCATATTTTATATTTTTATTAACCGTAGGAGGTCTGTATTTCCGCAGCATCACACCAGCAAATACTCCTAGCAATAAAAATCAGCCAGTAACACCAAAACTATAAAGTTAAGTAAGAAAAATCAACGACAAAGATAATCCCAAATATGTGATTCATTTGTTCCCGCAAGTATGGGCATAGTTTTTTCCTGCTGCTCATTAGATACTGTCAGCAAACGACCCTCGGAAGAATATGATTGCACTGCTAGTAGTTTCACTGTTTTTTCTCGACAAGCTATTGAGTAGTGAATTTTTTGACTTTTATCTTTATTTGCATAAAACACCCACGATTGATAATCACCATTTTTTTCTTGGATTGAGTCTACGTCTACATACGGGGACATTCCATCTGACTGGGCGCTAATCGGTATCCAAGTTTCTGCACGGACAGGTAACACAGAAAATAAAGTAACAAAGGAAGAGAGTACGAATTTCTTTAACATACTAATTCATCAGTGTGAGTAAGTGATAGCTTAACTTGTGAAAGTTTTAAATGTAATCAGAAAATATAGGGAGATAACCAACAAACAAAAAACTGAGATTATCACTTAGAAAATACGAATTAATATGGAAATTCTATTTAAGTACTAAATTTGTCAATTCTAGAGACCAGATTGCTGCATATAGCAGTCCTAAATGAGTTGTAAAAATCAACAAAAAATTTGATATAGTTATGTTACTTACGTAAATGAAAACGTGACCCTTTCAAGGTCACGTGACAAAATTCCCTAATAACAAAAGTACTAAGCTATGAAAAACTCAAAAGCGTAAATGCACACCTGTATACTCGATATTCTAGAGATTTAAACAATATAAAGGCATTCGTATTATTTCGGATGTTTGGCGAAGTGTTTTCAATTTTGTACGTATTATCAGTGAATAAAACCACTACAAACTAACAATGAACAACGCTCGTGTTCAGCAGTTATTTATCTATCCAATCAAAGGTTTATCACCACAGAGGTATGATCGCTTGCCACTAGAAGCTGGACATGGCATACCTGGCGATCGCACTTTTGCCTTGATGTATCAAGAAGATCCAACTTATCGCTTCTCTACAAATGTACCGTGGATGAAGAAGCAAAACTTTATCATGCAAAATGATTGGCCAGGACTGGCGGCTTTAGATTGCTACTATGACGAAACTATTGGTACTCTAACAGTCAAGCGCAAAGGCGTAGAGTTATTGGTAGCAGATACATTAAGTGCAACTGGGCGTGATCGCATTGCGACCTTTTTCACCGGATATCTTGCTGGGATTTATCCTAGTCAAACGGCCAGACACCCTAACCGTGCACCCTTACAGCTTGTAGGCGAGTTTAATAAAACACGCTATCCTGATAGAGAAATCGTACACATTTCCCTCGTTAGCCGAGCAACCATTGATCATTTGAGTGAGTTAGCACAACAGCCAGTGGATGTCTGCCGTTTTCGCCCCAATATTGTTGTAGAAGGTGTACCTGCTTGGGGAGAATTTGACTGGGTAGGAAAAGAAATGCAACTTGGGACAGCGCGAATTGCCATTACAGCCCGGATTAACCGCTGCTTAAATATTCAAGTCAACCCACAGACAGGAGAACGAGACATTGCACTGCTTTCTCTACTGCAAAAGCATTTTCACCATACCCAAACAGGTGTTTTAGCAAAGATCATTACCAGTGGGAGTGTAGCTCTCGGCGACCAAATAGTATCTTTTTAGGTACTAGCTTACTTAAAAGTGCATACTAGACACACTTATTGTACTTTTGTAACCTAATGACAACCGCTTACAACAAAAGGTGTCGTTATGGCTGAAGTAACACAGATTACCACACTAGATAATGGACCATTCATAGTTAAAGGTGCTGTTGAAGTCTTGGATGCTCAAGGCAACTTGTTTCCCTCAGAACGAGAGGTGATTGCGCTTTGTCGTTGTGGTGGCTCAACTACGAAGCCATTTTGTGATGGTGCTCATGCTAAGCTTGGTTTCCAATCAGCCGAAAGAGCACTTGGACAGGCGTCAGTCGAGGGTTAAAGATGAAATTGTAGAGATGTTGCAGCGCAACGTCTCTACAGAGAAATCAATTGTCACTGCCATGAGATGATGGCAACATAGTCATGCCGTTGATACTTTCAGCAGATTGAGACTGAAGCTCTTCTGGTTTCATCCCTAAAAATAAGTGATCAAGAGTAGCTTGTGCTGAAATATCTCTACTTGCTTCTAGAACTGCTTGATTGCTTCTTGTAACCCATCGGACTTGCATCACTGAATAGGCGGAAATGACAGCCAAAAAAGAGCAAGTTGATTTCACTAACGGTGTATTAATATATCCCCCAATCAAATAGATCCCACATCCAGCAATCAATCCAGCTAGCGCTCCTCTAGCTGAGCGATGATAGTCATCAAGCCATTTTTGTTGTTGAGCCAGATAAATTCTAGACATTAGCGAACTCCTAAAGATATTCCAAGACAAATTAAGAACCAACGGTAAACCAAAGACCAGCGCACTTTTGACACTGTGTCAATTTTGAGGATGTAAACAGAGAAAATAACTGCGATCGCCCAGATGACAGAAACAATCATGGGTACACCTGGAAACTGAATCAATGATTTACCCACAGAACCCACAAATGTACTAGCAGCTAACCATAGCAGTATATCCGTGAGCACATCAGGAATTCTGGCAGGTACACCTAGTTGATTGAGGATATACCAATTAAACTCAGCTGCTGGATGAGTTCTACGATCCTGAATATCAAGCTGTTGTATTCGCCTGCCACCAAATGCACTAGGCAAATCAATATTTATCTGCTGCTTATTGTTTCCTTGTTGCTCATCATTCATGACAATAGACCTCCCTAATGTTTTGTAAAAACTGTTTGCTTACCGTTCCCAATAATTGCGTCATCATGTTTGTGTCTATTCAATTGGTAGTAAAACTGCATAAACCTTTCTAATCTTTTAGGTTCAGCATTACACCATCTTCTAAAGCATCTTTTGACAGTTGCTTCCCAACGCTTGTGTTCTTGTTGAGCACGATGTCTGAGATCCTGCACAAACTGCTTTTTTTCCTCCAGTTCTTGCACCAGTTCTTTCAAAGCGACTTTGGTGGCTTCTGCTTGTTGTTGTGCTGCTAACTTTCTTTTTTGAGCCTGTTGCCAAGCTAATTCTTGCTGCTGCACTTTCTCTGTGCTTAACTCCAATAGATATTCATTGTGAGAGCGAATGTCCTCCAAAGCCGTACCCCAAGCTAAGCCAACATTGATCACAGCGGCAATTCCTGCACCCATATAAGCTGAAACCTGAATGAGGAATTGTTTTTGCAACTCTGGAGATAGCATACTGATGAGTCCTGGTCCGGCAAATGCGATTTCTAAAAAGATGATCACCAAACTCAGCCATACAGCACTGTCTCCAGAAAAGATACGCGACCAAAAAGCCACTGGGTTAGCATAGCGCTTGTCATCGTAGAAACTCCGTTTGGGTTCGTCACTGCGGGTAGCTTTCACCCAACGAATCACCATCAGCTTTGCACCAACCGTGAGACAAATAGCTCCCAGCAACGCCAAGTTAAACGAAGGTAGTTGTTCAGCAGTCAGATTCTGTACTTCATCAATGTGTAGTGTTTCTGCAATCCCTGAAAAGAGCATGAGAGATAACCCAATTGATAGCAGCCACTCCCAGCTATTAGCAGTATGCATGTATGTCTGCTTTTGGCTCCTAGGACTTTCCTCAAAGTTATGTGCAGAGATCGCTTCTAAATCTGCCAGTTTTGCCGCTATTTCCTTTTTTTGCAGGCGAAGCTCATCAAGAGCGATCGCTTCCTTACGAGCTTCTGCAGCAGCTGGAGCAACATTGGCATACCACTGTGCTAACAATTGAGGTTCCAAGGTATCCAAAAATATAGCCAGAGGTCGGGTATGGGGATTGTCGAATAAACTCTCGACCTCCCAATTTCCCCACCGCCAAGGAATTTGGGGACTGTCGAAGTTCATCAAACTTCTAAACCAGTGAAACAACCAATTGAAAAATCTCATCTATTTTGTTCCTATCACTTAATCAGTTGATGCCACTCTGATTGGCTTGTACTTGCAAATTGCACATAAGGCTTTAAAGGTGAAATAGCAGCAGACATGAGCAGACGGTTTTCCGGTGAAAGACCAATGATGGCAATATGCATATTAGTAGTGTGAGCTTGAGCAAGCTTTTGGCAAATCTGACGAATGGCTACTAAAGATGAAGAATTGCCAGATCCTTTGGTAACGATTAATCCAAAGACATGTTTCTGTTTATTTTGCTCAACTTCATCTTTAAAACGTTGAAAGGCTTGAATCAAAGCATGGTCAGACGATGGTGTTGTTTTAACTTGTTTGCTCAAGTCTTCCAAAGCCCGACGCTTTGCTGATTGGGAATACAAGTTTTGCACGTTTTCTCCCACAAAGACATCAACCGCCGTCCATTGGTTTTTAGTCCGCCGCGCTAGACTGTAGAGAATATTTTGGCTAAGTTCAGCAGTTTCTGGCGAGTTAGTTTCTAGTGCAATGTATGCCTTGGAATTGAACACTCCTGGCTGCTGACCAGCAACAGCAGTGTTCTTTTGGTAAATGAATCTGCCTGCAGCAATCATGGCAGCGATCGCCAAAACAATGAATAGTTTGTTTTTCATAAAGCATTTCTCCACAACAAAAAACCAATCTAAACAAAAAGCCGGGAAGTGCTTGAATCACCTCACCGGCTTGTAAACTTCTCGTTTATCGAAAGCCAAATGTTCTAGTCAATGCAGATATTCTGTTGTACTAACCCAATCCGCAACAAAAGAGCCAAAACTCATGTCAATACAGCAAGCCAGCCTTTTCTCCCTTCCCTTGTCCCCCTTGTCCTCCTTGTCCCCCTTGTCCCCCTTGTCTCCCTTGTCTCCCTTGTCTCCCCTGTCCTCCTCCTTGTCCCTTTGCTCGTCGGCAGTTGCTCTTGACCCCCAAAACCGCCTGCTCCCTCCACTCACTCCCTCGGCTCTCTCTGATATAGCCTCCATCCGATCCAAGCTTCTAAGATTTGATCGTATATTTGTTGAACTCTTTTAAGCTCATCTCTGGTTAGACAATAGCGTTGGCTCACGTGTCCTCCTAGTTCAACGATGGTTTGGTATTTTCCCTGCTTACTACGAGCCGTGAAATCACCATGTTGTGTGATTGCCAAAGTTTCCATCAGCAGAAGGTTGATATGAGCAAACACTGGATGTAACTCAATTAAGTGAGGCTGTTCTGAATAAGCTTGTAACTTTCCTTGCTTTTGGCCCAGAACATTAGGTAATCCTTCAGGAGGTTTATCTTCAATTTTCAAGTATACTTTCGTAACATTAGAAACGCCGAAAATTGTAGGAGATTGTGAGAAGGTCATATCAAGTTGCTCCGTAGGGTTCACCATTCATCCTGACTGTAATCACCCGATTTAGGCATTGAAAGCTACAAACCGCTAATATTCAAGTCGTCCTCACGTATTTATACTCTATCTCTCACAAGAGTATATTTCAATGTATTTTGCTGTATTTTACTCAATCTCTTCCTTAAGATATAGATTTTTTGTAAAGCATTTTATAGTTTTTGTATGACTATTTCTCACATTGATATAATTAAATAGTAGTACATTATACAAAAAGTTGAATAAAGCCATTTAACAGACAAAACTCAAAATTAGGTAAAGTCAGGTATTCAATATATCTGATCACTCTCTATGCAGAGACTACTTAGGTAAGTAAGTGTCAAAATCTTGTCATCGAGTCTGACTGTTAAACATGTTAAGATAACATAACATTAAGAAAGTGTATTAAGTTATAAACAAATTGGTGAACTCTCATCTTTATCTGTGAAATAGAGAGAAAAACAAGAATCCTATCATGCCGTAAAGTCAAGAGAAATTCTGTTTTCTTTAGATAGTTCATACTATAAAACTTAGCTCACATACTAATATGTTGTGAGAAGGGAGTACAGATACAATGGAGAGTACGGCCAATATGTCTCAGCTTCCAGAAGGTTTCATCACTGAGGTTGCAACCAGATATGGTGTTACTCAAACAGAGCTAGATGCTTTGCTGATGGCATTAAATGACTGCTCAGGGGCGCAGATAGCTGTCAGATTGCAGATCTCTCAAGCAGCTGTGAGAAAGAGACTAGGAGAAAGCTACCGCAAATTTGGCATAGAGGGCAGTGGTAATAAAAAACTCAATAACCTCAAGCAAAATCTGTTAACTCAATACCAAGCAGTTAGTGCAACATCGTTTGAGGACTGGGGTGAAGCAGTTGATGTTGATGGTTTTTGGGGTCGAGAAGCGGAAATTTTAAAGTTAGAGCAGTGGATTGTAGGCGATGATTCACAGTTTTGTCGATTAGTGGCAGTGCTAGGGATAGGGGGTGTTGGTAAGACAGTCCTTGCCGCTAGAGTTGCCAAAAAAGTCCAAAGAAATTTTGACTTCCTCTTTTGGCGATCGCTTCATAATGCTCCATCTTTAAGTGATATTCTCACACAACTACTGCAATTCCTACCTAAAGATGCTGAACCTGAGTTGCCAGACAACGAGAATAGCAAAATATTGCGGGTAATTGATGCCTTGAAAAAGCATCGATGTTTAGTGATTTTCGATAAAGTAGAAGCCGTACTCCGCAGTGGCGAAGGCAGAACTTACGAAAGGGCAGGAGAGTACGAACAAGGGTATGAGAAATACGGCTATTTATTTAAAAAGGTGGCAGAAGCTGGACATAAGAGTTGTCTGTTGCTAATTGGTAGAGAAAAGCCCAAGCAAGTCGCATTACTGGAAGGAAAAAACTTGCCTGTGAAGGTGTTAAACCTTGGAGGCTTAAACCTTGAAGAAGCTAGGGCAATGTTGTACGATAAAGGGTTTTCTTGTTCAGATGCTCAGTTGAGGGAACTAGTAAATCGGTATTCTGGTAATCCTTTAGCATTAAAAATCGTTGCTACTACGGTCTATGATTTGTTTAGCAATAATATTACTGAGTTTTTAAATCAAATTCAGCAAGAAACAGCAGTTTACGGAGATTTTCGCGCTATTTTAGATAAGCAATTTAATCGCCTGTCAGAATTGGAAAAACAACTCATGTACTGGCTGGCAATTCATCGTGAAAATGTGTCTCTGATAGAACTTAAAGATGACCTACTGACAATAGAAGAATCGGCAGTCAGTGTATTAGAAGCCGTAGAGTCTTTGTTACGTCGCTCTCTCATTGAAAAAGAGTCAGATTCTGGTAGATTTCGTCAGCAGTTTGTGGTAATGGAGTATGTCACTGAGCAATTTATCGAAAAGGTTGTTCAGGAAATGCGTCAAGGAAATTGCTTAGGATTTTTTGACAACTATTCACTGATGAAGGCGCGATCGCTCGATTATATTCGCAAAACACAACAGCGACTCATTCTTGAACCAGTTACAAAGAGGCTAGCTAGTGCATTTGGCAGCAAAGAACTAGAGTCTCACTTACGTAGAATGCTGGCTAACTTGCAACAACACTCTCCTCTACAGAGAGGATATGCCGCTGGCAACCTGATCAATATGCTGCGTCAACTTCAAATTAATCAGCCACAAATAGATTTAAGTGGACGTGATTTTTCTAATCTAACGATTTGTCAGGCATATCTTAAAGATGTCAATTTACAAGATACTAGCTTTACAAATGCTAACCTAACTGGTTCGGCATTTGCTGAAACAATGTCAAGTATCGCATCAGTGAGATTCAGCCCCGATGGAGAGTACTTTGCTACAGGTGTGCTGAATGGAGAAGTTCGTCTTTGGCGAACTTCAGACATTAGACAACTTCGCATTTATAGAGGACACACAGGTTTGGTCTGGGCATTTTCTTTTAGCCTGGATAGTAAAACCCTAGCTAGTGGTAGTGCAGATTACACTATTAGGCTCTGGGATGTACATACAGGCGAATGTCTTCGAACACTCAAAGAACATACTAACCAAGTATACTCACTTGCCTTTCACCCTGAAGGTGATACCTTAGCAAGTGCTGGTGAAGACCAAACCATTAAACTGTGGGATGTGAATACTGGAGATTGCGTAAAAACTCTCAAGGGTCATACTGGCTGGGTAGGTTCAATTGCTTTCAGTCCTACTTGTGAGGATACTCTTGCTAGTAGCAGTGCTGACGGTACAATCAAGCTTTGGAACATCAACACAGGTGAATGCCTAAAAACTCTTAAAGGACACACTGGTAAAGTTTATTCAGTTAATTTTCATCCAGATGGGCAATTCCTGGCTAGTGGTAGCGAAGATCAGAGTGTCAAATTGTGGGATATTTCCTCAGGAACGTCTTGGAAAACTCTCAAGGGACATAGCAAAAAAGTTTACTCTGTCCGCTTTAGTCCAGATGGAAACATCCTTGCTAGTAGTGGCGAAGACAGAACAATCAAGTTATGGGACGTCTATACAAGTAAGCATTTAAGAAATTTACTAGGACATACTAGCCAAGTATGGGCGATCGCTTTCAGTCCTGATGGACAGACACTGATCAGTGGTAGTGATGATCAAACAGCAAGGTTGTGGGATGTGGCGACAGGAAATTGCCTCAATGTGTTGCAAGGCTATACTCGTGGTGTCTATTCAGTAGCATTTAACCCTGATAGTGACATCTTAGCAAGTGGCAGTGATGACCATACAATTAGGCTATGGGATGTGCGGACGGGTGAATGTTACACAATAGGGGAACATCAAGGACGCATCCGCTCAGTTACCTGTAGTCCAAATGGACAACTTCTAGCTAGTGGTGGTGCTGATAATCATGTCAAACTTTGGGAAATTGCAGACATTACCAATCGCAAATGCATTAAAACATTAGAAGGACATACAAATTGGGTATGGTCAGTCGCTTTCAGTCCTAATGGCCAAACCCTAGCCAGCAGCAGTGAAGATCAAACCATTCGAGTGTGGGACATTTACACAGGCGAGTGTTTGCAAGTCTTTGAAGGGCACAGCCATTGGGTGTGGACAGTAGCATTTAGTCCTAATGGGCAAACACTAGCAAGTGGTAGTGTTGACAGCACGGTCAAGCTTTGGGATATCTGTACAGGTGAATGTATTCAGACTTTAGGAGACCATCAAGACTTAGTGAGGTCAGTAGCCTTTAGTCCAGATGGGAAAATTCTAGCCAGTGGTAGCGAAGACCAAACTGTGAGACTTTGGGATCTCAGTAGCTATAAATGTCAAATCCTACAAGGACATAGTAAACCAGTTTACTCAGTGGCTTTTAGTCCTGAGGGACAGACTCTGGCAACTGGTAGTGGTGACGAAACCATCAAGCTATGGCAAGTTAGTACAGGTGTGTGTTTAGATACACTGACTCGTGGACATACAGCAGCGATTCGTTCAGTTGCCTTTAGTGCCGATGGTCAGCTTTTAGCTAGTGGTAGTGAAGACGAAAATATTCAACTTTGGGATGTAAACAAGTGCACTCGAGTACGCCAGATGAAGTCTGATCGACTTTACGAACGTATGGAAATTACAGGTATTACTGGTCTGACAGATGCAGAAAAAGCTTCTTTGAAAGCTTTGGGTGCAGTGGAACAAGTTGAGAGAGCATTCCATTAAAGATTATGTTGGTCTGTAAGATAATGAGTAGCAATTGCCTAGCTATGATCAATGAAAAAAAGCTACAGACAATCCTCAACACCTCGTATGCTGAAGTCAGATGGAGGCTTTAATGTTATACGTAAAGGTGTTTCTAACAACCATTGGCGTGATCTATACCATTTTTTACACACTGTTTCTTGGCCTAAGTTTCTGGCTGTCGTTAGTGTAGTCTATCTTCTTGTTAACACCTTATTCGCCCTGGCCTACACAGTAGGAGGTGGTGTTGAGAATGCACGCAAAGGTAACTTTTTTGACGCGTTTTTCTTCAGCGTGCAAACCATGGCATCTATTGGCTATGGAGCAATGTATCCTAAAAGTCTTTATGCCAATATTTTAGTGACTGTTGAAGCATTAATAGGTCTTTTGTGGATAGCGATGGCGACTGGACTCATGTTTGCTCGGTTCTCTGTTGCTAAGGCACGCGTGATGTTTAGTCGTGTAGCAGTCATTGTTCCATACAATGGCGTGCCAACCCTGATGTTTCGTGTAGCAAACGAACGCCAAAACTTGATTTTAGAAGCACAAGTTCGCTTAACCTTGGTACGTAGCGAAATTTCTAAAGAAGGGGATGTGATGCGTCGATTTTATGACATGTCACTGGTTCGCAGTTATTCCCCTCTCTTCTCCCTTAGCTGGACTGTGATGCATACAATTGATGAAGATAGTCCTCTTTATGGAGTCACTCCGGAGGTAATGATTGAAAATGAGATGGAACTCTTAGTGACTTTTACTGGACTTGATGAGACTGTTTCCCAGACTATCCATACCCGTCACTCATTTATTCCACAGGAAATTCTCTGGAATATGCGGTTTGTCGATATTATCTCGAAAACACGAGACGGCAAACGCAGTATTGATTATTCCCGCTTTCATGATGTAAAAGCACTGGAGGATTAGGTTGGGGGAAGGGGATAAGGGAAGGGGGATAAGGGAAGGGGGACAAGGGGGACAAGGGAGACAAGGGGGACAAGGGAGATAAGGGAAGGAGGACAAGGGAGACAAGGGTGATATTCTATACTATGCCCTGCATTCGCAAGTCTCGTTACATATTTTTGTGCGAGAAAAGAATAAATGCATTTGCCAAACTAACCAAGATCCCACTCGCCATGCTCCCATTGAAAGGTGTTCTACTGATGATTGTGGGGATAGCTCAAAGGTAGTTTGGTCATAGTGTAACCATTGGACTGGTAAATGTCCTATTGGTGTTTCAGGAGATAATTCAAAACTGAGTTGATCATATTCCAACCAGTTTCCCTGTTTTCGCCAACCAAGGCGATCGCCAAGTCTCTTTTCTGTTTCATAGTCTACTTGACCACCTATAGCGCTCCAAATACCTTGCTGAACACTGAAACCGAAATAACCATGGCTATGTTCTTGCCACAGTTGATCTATAGTTTGGAGGTCTTTACACGAAAAGTTATCAATATCTTCCTTGTAAACTTCATTCCAATAACTCTTACCTAAGACTTTTAGCATTAATTGAGTGGTTTCAATGTCTGCTTCTTTCCACTTATGCTGCGCTAGTAACTCCTGAAGTTTAGTATAGTCAACCTTATTTTTATTTTTAACTTCTTTTGTTAAAGGAGTATTGTCATTAGTCAGTCTTATTAATTGGGTTTCTTGAACAGCAGTGAGAGAAGTTATAGGAACCAAGCTTGTTTTTCCTATTTCTATATATTGTCTTTGTTCAGTAAGTTGATTAGAAATGTATTTAGAAATTGAGTCAATGTCTTTATCTACAGAAAAGGAATTATCCAATAAGTCAAAACTATTGTTTTGAGAATTTAATAATTGACATTGAATAAGAGCATCTTTTAATTTTTCTTTCTTTTCATAACTGGAAACCATAAAATCTAGAAAAGTTTCAGAAATGCTATTATTTTCTTTATTAATCAATAAAATTGACTGGGATTTTAAAATATTATCTGCTAAATTTTTAATATCTCCAACAGCCGTATAAAAATCCTCGTCTACTTTCACGACTTCATCTATTAGCAATTGAAATGGACTAAAGTGCTCTTGTAAATATTTTTCAAAATTGATTGCAGTCTCAGCTATTTCTACTATTTCTTGACGTACTTTTTGAGCTTTTCTTTGATATTCATAAATCTCTTGATAAATTGTCAATTCTTGAGCTACTTGCTGAATAACTTGTTTTTGAGTTTTGGTATTTTCTGTTAAACTTTTAAGTCCTTCACTAAGCAATTTTATTTTTTCTAGCATTAAAAAACAAGCATTGCTTAATAATAAAAGAGCTTTAAAGTTTTCTTGTCTTTCCCATTTTAATTCATCAAGTATTTTTTGATTGTTATGATTTTTGGTCTCTAAGTTTTTTCTTTCTTTATCTAAGATTTTAATTTCAATATATTTTTGTATGAACAACTTTTTTAAATCATCAGTTAGGAGCAGCAAGAAAGATTGATAACTATCTTCATAATTCTCTAGAAAATTAATAAGGTGAGTATAATCTTTTATTAAGAATTGGCTTTCTTGTAAAAGTTTTTTTTGATTAATTTCCTCTTTCCACTTGATAATTCCCCAAAAATGGTAATACCGAACGCCTTCTTGAATTAATCTGCGACGTTCTTTAATTTTTCGCTGGATAGCTTTTAAGCTAGCATTTTTCAGAACAGGTAGTTTGTAAATTCGTTCATAAATCGTAATTTTTTTGTAAGTGACTAGTTGCCTTTGCTGTTTAGTAAGCATGACCTCGATTTAAAAAAAGATTCTGTTGCAAAAGTTCGGAGCTTATTTACCAATTTTTCTATTCAACATTAGAACTACCAATTTTACTTCTAACAGATCATGAAGAGTTTTTACAACAGAAACCTAAACTCTAACCCATTTCAACACATCAGGGTCTTTGTTATAGCGATAGGTTACACCATCCTCAGTAGTAATGGACTTGCCAAGGCTTGCCTTGCTTCTAATAGTGCTAATTGAAGAGCCTGTTAATTTTTGCATTTCCTTATGAGAAAGCCCTTCACTTGTGCTGATTTCTAATTGACTTACAGATTGCTCCTGGGTTGAAACATCTATTGTAATTGGAAGATTTTCAGGATCACTAGTTTCTGTTACCTCTCTAATTTCTTCTCCTCTGCTTCCCTGTACCTCTGCTCCAGTTTCTTCAGAAGCATCAGCATTAAGTTCTCTAACTCTCTGCAGTCGATAATCCTGTACAGTCAAAAGTCGCCAACTAGAATTTTGTGAAAGTTCTAGAACCCATTGATGATAATTAAACAGACTCTCTCTATGCCCTACACTGATAAATGTTGTTCTCGTTGCTTGCAATTGTTCATATAAATTTCCTTCATTTTTCAAATCCAAGGCGCTGGTTGCTTCATCCAAGATGGTAAAGCTAGGATGAGTCACTAACAATCGTGCAAAAGCAAGGCGTTGTTGTTCTCCCAAGGATAAGATATTTTCCCAAGGAACTTCTGAATCAAAGCCATCGATGCGAGTCAGCAAGTTTTGCAGGTTGACTTGTTGCAAAACATCTTCGAGTTCTTGATCACTCATTTGACGAGTTCTATGAGGATAGAGTAACTGTTCGCGCAAAGTTCCCAAGATGATATAGGGACGTTGAGGCAAAAATAAGACTTCTTTTAAAGGAGGTCGCACCAGACGACCAGTTCCGGCATTCCACAAACCAGCGATCGCTCTTAACAGAGAACTTTTGCCTCGACCACTAGGTCCAACAATTAATAAACCTTCTCCTGGTTGAACAGCAAGTGACAAATCTTCGACAATTACTTGTTCATAGTTTGGTGTTTGTAAGGTAACATGCTCAAAAGCCAAACGGTTTTCTTCTATTGTTTTGATGGTACTCACGTTTTCTGGCTGTTGGGTCACTGCTTCCAACGCACCCGAGAACTCTGCCAAACGCTCAACATAACTGGAAAACCGTCCTGAAGTTGCAAATTCTCTAATTAATTCTGCCATAGCAGTAGCAAACAAATTACAAGCTATACTGGCTTGGCTGATTTCTCCAAAATCAATTTCACCTCTAATTTGTAAAGGTCCGAATACTATAAATGGAAATATTTGAATAACAGCTTGATAACCTCTATTAAAAATATCCTGGGTTCTCTCCCAATTAATTTTGCGTTTAGTACTTTTAAGAATATGATTAAATCTTCGTATAACTATGTTTGATTCTTGATTTTCTCCTTGAAAAAAAGCTATTGATTCAGCGTGATTACGCACATGAGTTAGAGCATAAGTATAGTCTGCTTCAGCGGCACGTTCTTCTTGATTGATTTTATTCAATTCTTGAGCTAAATAAATACCAATTAAATTACCTATAAGTGTATATACAATTAAGACAATTGCAACAAATTTAGAAAGAGACCAGAGAATTATGAGAAAAGTACTCATTTCTAGCACTTTCTCTAAAAAAGTAGCCGAAAAACTAAGAGCATTTTTGGTAAGAGGTGCAAGTTCTTGAGAAATTCGCTGATCTGGATTGTCTATATCAGATTTAAAGTTTATTTTATAATAAGCACGATTACTTAAATATTTTTTTAGAATAAAACTATTTAGCCATTGGTACCAATCAAGAGCAATTTGTTTTCTAAGAAATCTAGAAAAACCTAATAAAAGTGATACTAGAGTAAGGGCAGCACCATAAACAAGCAATGTTTGGGTTAGCTTAGAAATATCTTTTTCTTCAAGGATGACATCTAGTAAATAACGACCAACAAAGCTATTAAACGCAGTCACACCCACTAGAAGAATGATTAGTAATATCAAGAGAATGAGCATTAACCATGAACGAATCACATCCGAAAATGCTCTTCCTTCGGCCTCTGTTGGGTACCAGTAAGGGCCTATGAATGCCTGGAGATTCTTCCAAAATTGATTAAAACCTAGAGAAGAACTCTTTTTGGGTGTTTGATTAATAGAAGTCTTAGATTGCATAATTAAAAAATTAGTTGAAGCTCTTGAGGCTAAGTGATAGTCTGGATTTTTGTTAATCTCCTCCCTAGTTGTTTATCGCATCAATTATGAGGAGTAGAAGAGTTTGTAGTCAGGACTTTAGTCCTTGGCTCTAAGAGCACGCTTTGTGCTCACTACGAACCCCGCAAAACTCATGCGATGAATCACTAGTTACACTCATCATTGCCATGTGTAATTCTGTGGCTAATGTTTTGACATTGGGCTCATAAAGCATTCGACCGTGATTTCCAGGTACAGATATTACCTTGACGGGTTTTTGAGTATAAGCTTGCCATCCCCAATCTGGTAGACTGTAGTCAGAAATAGCTTGGAGTTCTTGTAAAACCATCCCATGAACTTCTTGAGCGCGAAACAAAACTATCGGGGCAGAAATTCGATGATTAGGCTGATAATTTGCGTAATTGCGTGTCAGCACTTGCATCACTTTCATATTGGTTTTGAGTAAAGAAAGAGTTGAGTGTTCCGGTAGGACGTTATATCGATATAAATACTCTGCTGCCAAATCCCAACGGGCTTGATCGTCAGGTTGAGCAGCTAAATCATCGTATTTCAAACCTAAATAAACTCCCTTTATTGCTTCAGTCCGTTGAATCAATTGCCAAATCCAATCAATATCTGTTTTATTAGTGAAATACTGAGGATAAGAAACCAGTGCTGCATCAAAGATAGCTAGTAAACCAACTTTTTCACCTTGCTGTTCTAGCTGGGATGCCATTTCAAAAGCAACAGCACAACCTGAAGAGTATCCTGCTAGTATGTATGGACCTTGGGCTTGCTGTTGACGTAATGGCTCAATTAGTTGACTCGCATGAGTTGCCACTGAGTCCGGAAGTGCCCTAAGTCCTTCTCGTCCTGGAGCATCGAGTCCATACACTGGTCGTTCAGTTCCTAAATTGATTGCCAAATCTCGAAAATAGAAGCCGTGTCCATTTGCGCCAGAGACACAAAATAGAGGGGTTACATTTCCTAGGGGTTGAAGCAAAAGTAAATCGGGATGTGATTGTTGAATCCCAATGTTATTGAGTTTTTGTGCTAGTTGTGCAATGGTAGGATTCTCAAATAAACTGCTCAAGGCAAGTTGTTGCTTAAAAACCTGTTCAATATTATTGAGCAGTTTCATTGCCAATAAAGAATGACCACCCAAGTCGAAAAAGTTATCATGAATTCCTATTTCTTGACGTTCGAGCACAGCAGACCATACCTGTGCTAATAATTTTTCAACTTCATTGCGTGGGGCTTCGTATACACCTTCAACCCTATTATTAGGAGTAGGTAAAGCTTTACGGTCAATTTTGCCATTGGGAGTTAAAGGCAAGCCATCAAGTACCAGAATCTGAGTTGGTATCATGTAATCGGGCAGACGAGATTTGAGATAATTTTTTAATTTGTTAGACAAATCAGTGGTCATTCCCGTTACATAAGCAATTAAACTCTGGTTACTCTCAGTTTTATATAAAGTAACAATCGCTTCTTTAACCAAAGGATGTTCTAACAAAATCGATTCAATTTCACCAAGCTCAATCCTAAAGCCGCGCAGTTTAATTTGCTCATCAATACGACTCAGAAACTCAATGTTTCCATCTTCTCTCCATCTTGCTAGATCACCAGTTTTGTAAACTCGCTTAACTTTACCAAATAAATCAACTTTAATAAATTTTTGGGCTGTTAAATCTGGATGGTTAAGGTAGCCGCGCGCCAACCCAGCACCAGCTATGTATAATTCTCCTGGTACATCTACGGGTACAGGTTGTAAGTTTTGGTCCAGTAAATAGATTTGCGTATTGGCTATGGGACGACCAATGGAGATTTTTTGCTCACTCTCAGTGCATTTTGCGATTGTGGCACAGACGGTAGCTTCTGTTGGACCATAAGCGTTGAAGAAG
>Ga0070738_10002921_pt1 | contig 24334 bp, 19 predicted proteins | sample Coa_R2_2_FD_66446 | JGI IMG/M metagenome (GOLD analysis project Ga0070738, IMG submission 66446) | Surface soil microbial communities from Centralia Pennsylvania, which are recovering from an underground coalmine fire - Coalmine... | ecosystem: Environmental > Terrestrial > Soil > Unclassified ... | reverse complement strand
TCGAAGAAACCTTCCACCCACAGATGCACCACCCACCAGCGCCAGTATTCGGCCATGCTCAGGTGGGTATGCTTCCAGATACCGAGGCCGGCCGCGTAGAACGAGGCGATGGCCAAGCTGCTGACGAGGAACAGAGTCAACAGCGAGCGATGCTCACCGGGTCGCCGCAGCGCCGGCAACAAACCTCGCGTCATCAGGGCCAGCCAAATGAACAGGCCGGCCAAGAGGAACAGCTGCCAGAAACGGCCGAGATCAACGTATTCGTAACCCTGATGGCCGAACCAGAACCAGGCATCGCCATGCAGTTTTTGTTGGACGCTCAGCCATTCGCCGGCCAAAGAGCCGACCACGATAACAAGCAATGCGGCGAAGAGGACATCGACAAGAAAGCGCTGACCCTTCGGCTCGCGCCCGCCAACGGCTGGGGCCACGAAGAGGCCGGTGGCGAGCCAGGCCGTGGCAATCCAGAAGATGCCTAGCTGCGTGTGCCAGGTGCGGACGACGGCATAGGGCAGGATCTGGTCCAGCGGGATGCCGTAGAAGCCGGAGCCTTCGACTCCGTAGTGTGCAGTGATGCCGCCGAGTCCGATCTGAGCCAGGAACAGAGCACCGACGACGAAGAAATACTTGAGCGTCGCCTTCTGCGACGGCGTGGCGCGATAGCCGAGCAGTGGGTCGTGCGCGGGAACCTCGACCTCGCCGTTCTCCTCGCGGGGCAACGAGCCGAAATACCACGCCATGCCGCCGATACCCGCTAGCAAGAGAACGAAGCTAAACAAGCTCCACAGCACGGCATCAGAAGTTGGTTCGTTGCCGATGAGTGGCTCGTGCGGCCAATTCTGCGTGTAGCTGATCGCGAGATCAGGACGATTCGTCGCGCAGCTCCAGGCGGTCCAGAAAAAGAACGCGCTCATCGCAAGTTGCCGATGCGCGTCTGTGAGGGCGCCTTTGGGAATGGCGTACTCCCCGCGTCCGTTGCCAAAGACATCGGAATAATGGTCGGCATTGGACTCGAAAGCCTGCGCTCGCAAATCCGAGATTGTGAGAGTTTTCGTGTCCTCATTATAGGTATTGGTACGGATGCTCGCCTTGAGTCGTTCGCGGAGCGCGGCCTGATCTTCTGCGGACAGGGCAGCGTAGCTGTCCGCGCCTTTATCTTCGGCCCAGTGATCGAGGATGAAGACCAGCTCGCGGTGCAGATAATCGGCGGACCAGTCGGGAGCAACGTAGGCACCGTGGCCCCAGATCGTGCCAATCTGCTGTCCACCCAGCGACTGCCAAACGTTCTGTCCCTCGCGGATCAAATCGCCGTCGAAGAGAACCTTGCCGTCCGGCGTACAGACTTTCTCGGGAATGGGCGGCGCCATCGACGCGATGCGAAATCCATAGCCTCCCAGCACCGCGAACGAGGCAACCATGACGAAGGCAAAAGCAATCCACAAACGTTTGAACGAGCGCGGACCATCTTTCATGTCAAACAACTCCTAAGGGAAGAGAGAGTTCATAGCGACGCTGCACCGACGAGCACACGTCGAGCGGAGGGAGAAAGCAAATCGGGTGCCAGAGAGTTACGTGGTAGGGGGAGAAGAGAAAATTCCAGACTTTCTGGAGGTCTTTGTCCGAAATATTTCTGACTTTGTGTCAGGAAGGCCCTGAAGTGTGCTAATCCGCACAGAGTTCCTAACCGTCAGCTTCTATTGGATCGACGTCGACGACCCGCCTCTACTCGATGATCGCGCCCGAAAATCGGTGGCAGACAGATAGAGACGTCGTATAGAGTGATTTCATGAAAACATTACCGCCAATAGCCGAGATGGAGCGGGCATACCTGAACCGGGACGCTTCGTACAACGGACTTTTCTTCGTGGGAGTTCGCACCACGGGAGTCTTCTGCCGTCCTTCGTGCCGGGTTCGCAGTCCGCATCCCAAAAACGTCGAGTATTTCCCGACCGCTGCCGAGGCGCTCTTCGCCGGCTACCGGCCATGCAAGCGTTGCCGGCCCATGACTACCGACGATCAACCGGAGTGGGTTGGTCCGCTTCTTGAGGAAGTCGAGAATAACCCGACAGTGAGAATCACCGAGGCGGATCTGCGGGCGAGGGGGATCGATCCCGCGACGGTTCGCCGTCATTTTCTGAGGTACTACGGCATGACATTCCAGGCGTACACCCGAGCCAGACGGCTCTCCAGTGCGTTCACGAGCATCCGCAACGGCAGCTCTCTGGACGACACGATCTTCACAAGCGGCTACGAGTCGCACAGCGGCTTCCGCGATGCCTTCTCCAAACTCTTCGGCTGCCCACCGGGCGATTGCCGCGACCGAAGCTCCGTGTTTCTGACGTGGTTATCCAGCCCGCTCGGCCCTCTCGTGGCCGGCGCCACGGATGAGGGAGTGTGTTTGCTGGAGTTTACCGACCGCCGGATGCTGGAAACTCAATTCGAGTCCGTACGGAAGCTGTTCCGGCTGCCGGTTATTCCCGGCACGAACAATCACCTGGAGCGACTGGAGAACGAACTGACTGGCTACTTCGCCGGCAAGCTCCGCTCCTTTACGGTTCCGCTGGTGTATCCCGGCACGCCATTCCAGCGGCGAGTCTGGGAGCAGCTTTTGCTCGTCCCCTATGGCGAGACTCGGTCGTACCAGGAATTGGCCTCGGCCGCCGGCAACGCCGCGGCGGTGCGTGCGGTGGGTCGCGCCAACGGTCTCAACCGCATTGCCATCGTGATACCCTGTCATCGCATCGTCAACAAGAACGGCGATCTCGGCGGGTACGGAGGCGGACTACGGCGCAAGCAGTTCTTGCTCAACCTGGAACAGGTCGGAATGGAAAGGCTTGCCTAGTCCTTTCTTGGTGAGCGTGGTTGCTCGATGCCTTTCAGGTATGCACCGCGTCGAACAGGACAAGGGCGTGCGGTCCAAAAAAGAGGACGGGCATCCACGCCGCCAGCGCCGGATTGAGATACTCGTTGTCGCCGAGCATCTTGCAAGCGTAGCAGGAGGCGAAGAACACACCGCACAGCACGAGACACATCCCGGAACTGATAATGACGTTGCGGTTCTGATCGCGAAGGATCACCGACAGACCAAGCAATACCAACACCATTCCCAGGAGCGGCCGGGTCAGGCGGGTGTGAAAAAGCACCGCCATCGATGCCAGGCGCGTCGATTCAGGACGCTGCAGCTCGTCGTAGAGTTGCGGCGTCGAGGCCATCACGAACCAATTGGGATTGCGCGTTACCGCCTCGAAATCAACATCGCGCGTGTGCAGGAAATAGCGACCGCTATCACGCTGATCGAGAATGCCCGGAATGGGCTGAACTTCCATCGGCCGAGTGCCGACCAACTCCCACCCGCCCTGCCTTGGACCAGGGCCGGGGACATAACGCGCCTCCGAAGCCGAGAGATGAATCAGCTGGCCGCCTTGCGGATCGAGGATAGTGACGCAGAAGCTGGTTACGGAGTGGTCGCTACGGACCGCCCGGTCGCCGGTGATGTGGATGCCGTTGGAATCATACACCGAACGCACGGGCACGCTTTTTTCGCCGGCCGGATCGTCTTTGTCCAACGCCAGCTTGTCGGCGATCCGTGGGATAACTAACTCCTGGTTAAGAACCGTAAGACTGAGCATGAAGAAAGCGGACATCAGCACCGGCAGGACGATTCGCCGTGTCGAGACGCCGCAGGACAACAGCGGCACTTGCTCGTTGTTGCGCTGCATCCACGCCACGGTGAACATGGCTGCTAGAAGGACGATCGCCTCGCAAAGCCGGTCGAATATTTGCGCCACCTTGTAGGTATAGTAGGTGAAGATGCGCAATAGCGATTCCCAGAGTCCCTTATTGTGATGCGTGAAATCGTCGAGATTGGTAAACAGATCCACGACGACGTACAGGCTGAGCAAGCTGGCCAGGCAAACGATGTACGATTTGAAATAGCCACGAATCATCTGCCGATCGATTAGCTTGATGATCATGGTTAGGCATCCATCTAGAGGACCAGAGTTCCGAGCCGCGCACGTAGCGTAGCGGAGTAAGCGGCGGCCGCTTACTCCGCTACGCTACGTGCGCGGCTCGATTTCAGTGCTTCGTGCGTGGTTCGAATTCCTGGTTGATACGTCAACACGAACTGTTTCACATAATCGTTGGCGGACGTACAAACCCAAGGACCGAATCCTTGCGCTTTCATGTCGAGAAACGCCTGGTCCTGTGTCCAGCCCTGATACTCCATGCGATAAATGGCCGTCAAAATACCAGTGCGGTGCAACCCGGCGTGACAGTGAATCAGCACCGGATAGCTCGACGGATCGTCCAGGATACTTAACAGCTGGTCGATGGACGGCGGACGATTCTCCGGGATGAGTTGGCGAGGCAAGAGCGTCGGCATCAGGTGAATGTAGCGCACGCCTAGTTGCCTGCACAGATCGCTCTCCTTGATGGTCCGCTTACTCCAAAAGCTCAGATCGATATCCGGATCGGGATATTCGTCCTGCACATTGATGATAGTGCGAAGGTGAAAGCGCTCGACCGCGTCGGCAAAGCCGTCCGCGGTCATCTGCCCGCTGCGATAGACTCGGCCCGGATCGACGACGCGCAGCCGTTTGTGTGTGTCGTAGACGCAGCGAAAATAGACGATCGGCGCGACGACAATCACGATGAACAGCGCCGTCGCCACCGACCAGCGTATCACGCCTGCCATGCCTCGCGCTCCTTTTCGGAGGGATGCCCACAACCAATGCCCGGAGCAGAATGCAGAATGCGGAATAGAAAGGCAAGACCGATTCGCGCATTTCACATTCGATTCCTCACTCGCCTACCGCCGACAAGATGGACGCGGTCGGTCTGGGCGCGCGAATGGCCAGCGGGCGGATGTTCGTCTCACAAATCGGCAACGACGTATCGCGCAGGCGAGGCAGTTCAACCAATGCCGGTTCCGTGTTGGCGGCGCTCGATGTGGAGCGTCCGGGTAAATGCAGCGTCGTCGTCTGCGCCATTCCTACATTTCCCATCAGATCGATGGCCATCGCTCGCACGCACAGATTGGCCGGCGCACACGGCGGCATGACCCATTCGTAATGTCCGTTATTCTCCAGGGTCGCGGCGAAAGGGAACCACGGGCCTTCCGGTCGTTCGGAATAGAGCAGAGTGATTGGCCGGGCACCGAAGTTGCGATCCTTGGCGTTCCAGCGGACGACCAGAGTAGGTGTTTTCTCCTCGGCGTTCATGTCCACGCCGATCAACTGTACGACCGGCTTGGTTCGATCGACGGCTACCCATATCTGCGGCGGCTCACCCACCGGCGGCTGGTCCTTCGTGAGTTCGCCTTTGCCGCGAGCGATCATCGTGAAGCCGTAAAGTCCTTCGTCCTTGACATCCACGACCAACGACGACGGAGATCGTTTTATCGCTTCGTACTTCTTCCAGTTGCGCTGATCGGTCGTTCCCCAGATTTCGAGGTCGGCCTTGGCGGTCGAGGCGGTATCCTTGACTTCGTAATGGAACGTGATGCGTTTGCTGTTGATCAGCCGCAGCAAACCCAGATTGATCGGAGGCGACTCCGGCTCGTCCGACTTCGGCATCGTCTCCACCGAGGACGGTTTGGCAGAGGCCGATTTGCTCATGTTTTTGTCGGTGACATCCTTGGTCTCGGTATAAGACGCTTTGACAAGCGTATCCTCGCTCTTGTCGGTTTTGGCGGCCGGCCTTGAGGAAGGAGCTTTGGCCGAATTCATCGCGGATGCGGAGTTGTCTCCACTACTGCTCTTATTTGCCGCCGTGGCGTTTTGCGACGAGTTCCCGCTTGATCGCGTCGTGTTCGTGCTGGATGAGTAGGAAACCGAACCCCGATCCCAGGACACTGTTTGCACGGCTTTGCCGTCGGCCCCCGCCCAACCAACTTGATTCGTCTGCTGCCACGCTTGCGATTGAGCCGGTGCTCTTCGAGGCGATCCATAGGGAGCCTCGTCAATTGGGTCTGGATCGACGGCCATGCAGCCGCCCGTAACGGCCAACAGGATGAAGGTCATCGCCACGCGATTCATCTGCCTCTCCCCTCCTCGGCGGATCCAAACGTCGGGCGAATCGACCATGCCGAGGGACATTTACCCCAATTCCTTGACTGCCACGCGGACAATGAATTGTCGCATCGAGCATTTCGGGAATCGATCTGCTGGCTCAAAATAGCGTGAAGTCGGCACTTCTCATAGCCAACAAGGTGATGGAGGTCAAGGTGAATCACACTTGCAAAACACCCGTACGAAATGGACGTCCCTCATCGTGACGAGTCGCGATCGCCAACGCCGTCAAGAGTGCCTCCCGCGACTCAGCCGGAGCGATAATGCGATCAACCCAGAGCCGGGCCGCTCCATAGCGAACATCCGTTTGTTCTTGATAACTCGCCTCAATGGTACGCCGCAGTTCCTCCAATTCTTCGGCGTCCGGCTCGTGGCCGGTGCGCCGCATGGCGTTTATGGAAATGTCGAGGAGCGTACTCGCCGCCTGGTCGGCGCCCATGACGGCGCAGCGAGCCGTCGGCCAGGCCAGCACGAAACGCGGATCGAACGCTTTGCCGCACAGGGCATAATTGCCGGCCCCAAAGGAACCGCCCAAAATCAACGTGATTTTCGGCACTACGCTGTTGGCAATGACGTTGACCAGCTTCGCTCCGGCACGAATGATCCCCGCCTGCTCCGAATCGCGACCCACCATGAACCCGTTCACATCTTGCAAAAACAGAATCGGCATCCGGCTCTGATTGCAATCCATGATGAAACGCGCCCCCTTGTCGGCGCTATCGACGTAGAGGACGCCTCCATATTGCAACGGCCCGCTGGCCGGCCGGCAGCGTTTGTGTTGATTGGCCACCACACCCACCGCTATGCCGCCAAGCCGGCCATATCCGCACACCAAGGTCTGCCCATACTCCGCCTTGTACTCATCAAACGGTGCCTCATCGAGCAGGCACGGCAGTAGATCGCGCACATCGTATTCCTGTCGCGGATTCGCGGGAAACAGATGCAGGAGATCCGATGTTGGGCGGCCTGGTGTGATATCCCCCCTCACCCCCAACCCCTCTCCCCAACGGGGAGAGGGGAGAAGAACGTCTCCCCTCTCCCCGTTGGGGAGAGGGGTTGGGGGTGAGGGGAGTTCCACCGGCAACGTGTCGATGAGACGACGTAAGCGATCGAGGCAGGCGGCATCGTCTTTTTCGCGAAAATCGATGGTGCCGGATATGCTGGCGTGCATGGCCGCCCCGCCCAATTCCTCGCTGGTGACATTCTGGCCGATGGCCGCCTTGACCAGCGCTGGACCCGCAAGATACAGCCCGCTGCCTTCGGTCATGAGCAGCTTATCGCAGAGCACGGGCAGATAACCGCCGCCGGCCACGCAGTTGCCGAGAATGGCCGCGAACTGCGGCACACCCATCGCCGAAATCACGGCGTTGTTACGGAATATGCGGCCAAAATCGTCTTCATCGGGAAACACTTCGTCTTGCAGCGGCAAAAAGACGCCGGCACTATCCACGAGATAAACCAAGGGCAGCCGATTATCCATCGCGATGCGCTGGGCACGCAGCACTTTTTTGCAGGTCATGGGGAAGAATGCGCCAGCCTTGACTGTGGCATCGTTGGCGATAATCATGACATGCCGGCCGCACACGCTGCCGATGCCCGTGACCACGCCGGCCGCGGGCGCTCCGCCCCACTCGCGGTACATCCCCCACGCTGCCCATAATCCCAGCTCGAAGAACGCAGTGCCCGGATCGAGCAAACGCTCGATGCGTTCGCGTGCCGTAAGCCGCCCCTTGGCATGCTGGCGCTCAATGGCGCGCCGTCCGCCGCCCTGACGGATTTGCTCTTCTTCTCGTTGGATGCTTTCGATCAGCTGTTCCAGTTCGTTGCTCATAGCCAAATTCCCATCGTCTCGGCCGATTGCGGCTTTGCGTCTGGCTTCCGTTCCAAGTATACATGCTATCGCACCCTGGCGATGGTGGCGTCTCGCCCTCTATACTGATCGGCAGGTCCGACGAGGTTATCAAAGATGACGCACGACGAGGCATTCCTGGAGGCGATCCGCGAGCATCCCGACGACGATGCACCGCGGCTGATCTACGCCGATTGGCTGGAGGAACACGGGCAACCTGAACGTGCCGAATTCATCCGAGTGCAGTGCGAACGTGCGCGCTTGCCAGAAGGCTCGCCGCGCTGGTTTGAGCTACTCGCTCGCGAAGATTCTCTGTCCGTGAAGTATCTCTGGGACTGGGCCGGCCCGCTGATGAATTCTCTCTCATGCTCATGGACTTCTGAGCGCGGCTTCGTCGAATACGTGGAGTGCGATGCCTCGTGTTTTCTCGAGCGAGGGGAAGAGTTATTTCGATGCGCACCCATTCGCAAGGCGTGTCTGAATCAAGCAGCCGGCTGGATACGGAAGCTGGCCGACTCGCCAATGCTTGACAATCTCGAATCTATCCGCCTGGCCGATGTTAATAGTGCGGAAGCCTTACAGACCTTCGGCTTTTCGCCCCACTTGAGACGATTAACCACACTGAGCTTGAAACACAATTTCATCCGTTCGGAAGGAGTTGCGGCCCTCAGGCAGACGCCGCTGTTCCGTCAATTACGCTCCCTTGACCTCAGCGACAATTTTCTTGGGGCCACGGGAATTGAGTATCTGGTCGATACGCTGGATCACCTCCGGCTAACCGAGTTGAATCTGGATACAAACAATCTTGGCTCCGCGGGTTTGCAAGCTCTCTCATCCGCACGATCGTTTTATCGTGGTCTGAGACGGCTGAGTGTCAGCAACAACGAGGTATCGGCGCCAGGGATTCGCGCCCTGGCTCATGCGGGCGGAAACCTTGCCGAGCTGCACATCGGCTGCAACCCGCTTGGGAACGATGGCATCCGTGAACTCGCTCAGTCGAGTGCTTTCGCCGATCTTACGATTCTCGATCTGGAACGATCGCGATTGGGCAGCGACAGCGCGGCCGCATTGGCCCAATCGTCCTATCTGAATCGTTTGACTGACTTGAACCTCGCAGGCAACCACATCAGGACGAAAGGTGCGATCGCGCTCGCGTCGTCTACCGGCTTGGCCCGGATCCATGTGCTGAAACTTTCAGCCAACGAAATCGGCGACGACGGAGCCAAGGCGTTAGCGAATTCTCCTCACCTGGCGAATTTGCGTGCCTTGTACTTGGGAGCAAATGGCTTGCGGTCCTGGGGAGTCCGCGATCTAGTCATGTCGCCCCATCTGAGCAACTTGCACACACTCGATCTGCACGGCAACAAGCTCCGGGATGAAGGAGCGCAAGTGATCGCACGTTGGTCGCGTCTGGCCCGGCTGACAACCCTCCTTCTCCGCAACAACCACATCGGTGATGTGGGGGCGAAAGAGCTTGCTACCTCAGCGAATCTTCCGAGCTTGCGTGAACTCGATCTCAGCAACAATGACATGACTACGGATGGCCTCGCCCTGCTGCAAGCGAGCCAACTGCAAGAGCGTCTGGTATCCCTTAATCTGGGCGACAACGACATTCTTCAAGTTGCCGGCCATCATCCTTCCTCTGACTCTGGATAATCTATGCCACCACTCCGAATCCTTGTCCTGGGCGCTCACCCTGACGACGCCGACTTCAAAGCCGGCGGCACCGCCGCGCGCTGGCGGCGGCTCGGCCACGAAGTCAAATTCGTCAGTCTCACCGACGGCGGCGCTGGCCATCACAAGCTGAGCGGCGAAGAGCTTGTAACCCGTCGCCGCGCAGAGGCGCAGGCGGCCGGAGCCATCATCGGCGCTACCTATGATGTGCTCGATAACCCCGACGGCGCGCTACAGCCGACCCTCGAAGCGCGACATCAAATCATTCGCCTCATCCGCTCGTTCAAACCCGATCTCGTTCTGACGCACCGGCCGAACGATTATCACCCTGATCATCGCTACACCTCGGTGTTGGTGCAGGATGCGGCTTACCTTCTCACGGTGCCGGCCGTTTGTCCCGAGACGCCGCACCTCCAGCGAGATCCGGTTATCCTCTATCTCAGCGACGATTTCAAAAAACCGATTCCATTCAGCGCCGATATCGTCGTGGACATCGGCGCGGACATGAACGCACTTATTGATATGCTCCACTGTCACGTATCACAATTCTACGAATGGCTCCCGTACAACGGCGGCTACGCGGATCAGGTTCCGGACGGCGACGCGGCCCGGCGCGCGTGGCTCAAGGAGTGGATGCAACGCCGGCTCCGTCCCTTGGCCGACCGCCACCGCGATGCCGTGGTGCGGACCTACGGAGTCGAGCAGGGCCACAAAATCGAGTACATCGAAGCGTTCGAGGTCTCGGAGTACGGCTCGCCGCTCGACGACGCTGCCCGCGGTCGACTGTTCCCGTTTCTGCCGACGGTCGCACCGTTGGGTGGAACGGCCCCGGTCGAGGATTGGAGCGATTTGCGAGACGATGAATAGCGAAAGCACTTTACCGAAAATCGATTAAGGGGCCCAGCTCGGCGCGGCATGCTTCACGGTGGACGACTCGCTAAGTTAAGAACTCCGATATTGTTCCTGCATTGTTCCGGATCGAATTGCGAACAAGGAGAAAACATGAAGCGGTTCGTCGTTAGCTGCATTCTCTTCGCAGGAATGGCCAGCGCGGTACTAAGCCAAGATGCTTCCGCCGGCGATGCGGAAAGGCTTCAAGGTGAATGGTTGCTCGCATCCGTCGAGATTCATGGGAAAACGCTCCCCGCGTCAGCGGGGAAGGGCGGCAGCATCGTTTTCGCCAAGGACGGCAAGGTGATCATGAAAGATCCGGGAAAACCTGACAAAAACGGGACGTACAAGATTGACGCGGGCAAAACTCCGAAGCAGCTCGATCTCATCCTGGTCAAGGGCGGCAAAGACAGCGAGGAAAGGAAGGGCATTTACGAACTGAACGACGATGAGCTTAAAATCGGGTTCTCGAGGTTCGGTCCCAAGGGTAATCGTCCCGATGGATTCAAAGGAGACAAAATCGTTATCCTTAACCTAAAACGCCAAAAAACGTGATCGAGACTCCAACATGCAAGCACTTATCTTGTGTGGTTGACCGTATCCCTGAAAGTTTCGTATAGTTGGGTAAGAGAAAATGTACTTCGGGGTCGATTGGGTCAAACCACGAGCGGGGGTCAGTCCATTGGCCAAAAACGAAGATGAAAAGAACCAGGAGATTCTTGGTTTCTTTGGGATCGGACTCGATAACAAGGACGGCCATCAACGCCTGACGCGCAGTGAACATTTCCTGCTGATCGGCGGCTCGGCGGAAACGCACGAACGCATGCAGGATACCGCGATTCGTTTCGACGAGGCCCTGCGCAAGAAGGGCAAGACGCTCCAGGAAGCCGCGCCTGACGAAGCACTTGACTTGTTGCGCGAATCGCTGGATGGTTAGAGGATGGTCTGGTTTAGCCGCGACGCGCTGCGGAGCGCTCCGCTGCACGTCGCGGCTAAACCAAATAGAGATTGAAACCGTTTTCCATTTCTCCAGGTATGTTCCTTCGAGTCGACGGCATGGGCAGCCACCGTGAATCCCGACGATGACGCGAACCTGGTTCGGCGCTGCCTACGAGGCGACGACGAGGCCATCCATCAGCTGGTGAATCGGTTCCAGGCCGAGGTCTTCGGTTTGTGCGTGCGGCTGCTCTGCCATCGCCACGACGCCGAGGACGTGACCCAAGAAGTTTTCTTGCGCATTTTCCGAGGCTTGCGCGGCTGGGACTCGCGACGGCCGCTTAAGCCGTGGATCATGAGCATCGCCGTCAACCGCTGCCGGACCTGGCTGAGCCAACGCGGAAAACGGCCAGAACTGGTTGATTATTTGCAAGATACACTGCCCGGTCCCCCACCCGACGACTCCGGCGAGCTGGTCCAGGAAATCCAAATGGCCGTCGCCGAGCTGCGTCTGGAGTATCGCACCGCCTTTGTGCTCTACCACGAGCAGGGGCAGCCGTATGAGGACATCGCGCGGGTGATGGACCGCCCGGTTGGCACCATCAAGACCTGGCTACATCGCGCAAGGATGGAGATCCTAATGCACCTGCGCCGTCGCGGCATGGTAGCCGGCGGCGCTGAGGAACACTCGGCCGCCCGCTTGCCGGAAAGCCGGAGAGAACAAGCATGAATTGTGATGTCGCACACGACCTGTTGCAGCAATGCCTCGACGGCATGCCGATCGAGTCACCGGAATGGCTGGATCATCTGCGCCAGTGCAGCGATTGCCGGTCGCTTGCCAATGCGGCCCGGCGCTTACAGGATGGTCTCCATCGTTGGACCGCCCCTCTGCCGCCTCCCGGTCTGGCCGAGCGGATCGCCGAGCGCGTGTTACTTGATCGCCGTCGAGTGCGCCGCCGAATGCGGCGACGATACGCTGTTAGTCTCGCCCTTGCGGCGACAGTGATCCTGGCTCTGACACTTCGGCTCGATTGGCGAGGTAAACCAAGCGGAACTGAACCCCTTCCGCGCGAGTCGGCGTCTTTGACTCCCAGCCGCAGCCCTGGAACCAACGACGAACCAAGGGACAAGTTATCGCCGACCCTGAGCGAGTCAGCTGCTGAGGTCGGCGAAGTCTTCACCGGGTTGAGAAATCAGACGGCCGATGAGACGCTCGGCCAGACGCGGCGCTGGGTATCGAATGTGCCAAGCCCAGCCTTGCCGAAGTTCGATCTCACGGCGATGGGGTCGCCTACCCGGCCCTTGCGCGAGGCTGGCGAGGGCGTCTCGCAAGGACTCGAACCCGTGACGAAGTCCGCCCGCCGCGCTGTCGATCTGTTCTTGCGCGAACTGCCGATGGAAGAAATGACCAACTAACCACAGAGTCACAGAGAACACAGAGAAAAACAAAGAAAGATAAACAATAAAATAGAGGTCTCCTATGCGTTCCAATTATACTCCACCTGCTCTCCTTTTCTGTGTTTTTCTCTGTGTTCTCTGTGACTCTGTGGTTAGTTCTTCCTTGCAAGCAGCCGCCCCGCGTGAGGAATTGCTCCGACTCGTGCCGGATTCCATCGGTTTCTGCTTCCTTGTCCAGGATCTCCGCGGACATGCCGCGGCACTGCGTGACTCTCCCTTCGTCGAACAATTGAGCCGCTCTCCGGTCGCTGTCAAGATCCGCAATAGCGAGGACATGAAAAAACTCGACCGCTTCGAGTCCAAAATGAAAGAGAAGCTCGGACTCGATTGGACGCGCCTGCGCGACGACATTCTTGGCGATGCCTTGGTGCTGGGCTACCGGCCGGGTCCGCCTGGGGAACCGGAGAAAGAGGAGGGGTTTTTGCTCCTCCGCGCCCGCAACGAAAAAGTCCTCACCGAGCTTATCGAGCGGGTCAACAAGGTTCAGAAAGAAGAGGGCGAGCTAAAAGATCTCGAAAAACGCCGACATAACGGCATCGTGTATTATCGCCGGCTCGAACACGAGAATCGCACCCAGCGCGATAAACCGCCCATGTTCTATCACGTCCACGGGCCGATTCTCGCGCTGACCTCGCAGGAGAGCATGATACGACAGATTATCGACTGCGACCGGGACCGTTCGTCCGACAGCGTACCGGAAGCGACGCGGCGACTGCGCGAGCTGGATGCGGAGCGCGCCTTGATGGCGGTGTGGATCAATCCCCGCGCTTTCGATGCCGATTTAGATGCCAAGGCAGCTACCTCGCTGTCCGAGGGCTGTGCCGCCGTCAAACACTTCGCGCAGTATTGGAAGGCGCTGGACAGCGTCGTCCTTTCACTGTCGCCGGACGATCGGGACATCATCAACCTGTCGCTCGGCGTGCGCGCACGCCTGGAGGCGATGCCGCCGGCAGCCCGGCGTATGTTCCGCGAAGGAGCGACGGCCAGCGAAGTCTGGAAGCGTTTCCCGAACTCGGCCCTGCTCGCCGCCGGCAGCCGCATCGACGGTGCGGCCCTGCTTGAAGTGTTCGGCGGCTTCTTGGCGACGGAGACTCGGCAAACGATAAAGGCCACGCTGAATTTGAAGCTCGGCGCCTTGCTGGGCGAGGAAGATTTCGCCCGCGATTTTCTGCCGGCATTTGGGCCAGACTGGGGGCTTTGTGTCACCGCACCCAGCGCTCAGGACAAGAACTGGATGCCGCAGGCGCTCTTTGCTCTCCGCGTGGCTCCTACTCGGACTAAGAAATCTGTCGAGACTAAGCTGCTGGCCGCGCTGGATTTCGCGGCCCGTCTGGTTATCTTCGGCCACAACAATGAACACCCGGACGCGCCCCTAGCGCTCAAGAATGGCGAGGCGGACGGTCAAGAAATTCGGTACCTGGCCGGCGAACGCGGCTTGCCGGCTGGACTACGACCATCCTATGCTCTCCTCCACGGTTATCTCGTCCTGTCCAGTTCGCTCGACACCTTGACCCGTTTCGCACACAAGACGACCGCATCCTCGACTCCGATCACCCCTCAAGAGAAAACGCAGGTGTCGGATTCCGCCAGCCCTCCCTTTCCCTTGCTCCGCATCTCCTTCAAGGATTGGCGGACTTATTTGAGAGAACGCCGGGAGCCGATCGTTCAGTTCCTTGTCGAGAACGAGAAGGTGGGCCGCGAAGCTGCCGAGCGCCAGCTGGATGGATTGCTCGCCGGCTTTCAGTTCGTCGAGCGCATCGAGCTGCGTCAACGTGTGGCTCCCAGCCAGGTTATTTTCACCCTGAGTGTGAAAACCACCTACGCGCTGCAAAAGTAACCATCAAGGACCGCTTTCTCCTCTCGCATCTTGCCCCGCGAGCGCTCGTACCGTATCGTCACATCACGTCATTCTCGCTTTCTCTTCTTGAATAAGGACGGTGACGAATGAAAGGGTCTCGACTCTTTGTGACAGGGTTCGCGGGATTCGTTTTCTCCCTCAGTGCCGTCGTTCTACTTACTCCGGCCGCGCAATATGCACCACCTCCCTCGGTCAAACCGAGTGAGGATCTGCTCAAAAAAATCGAGGAACTCAAGGACAAGCTCGACGGTGAATTGCGTCTGCTCCGTCGCGTGGGGATTCAGGATCCTTTTCTGGCGGACATCGAAGTTTACCTGAAAGCGGCGGCGTGGATCACTCAGCACAACGAGTTTTACGACAAAGAGTCTGGCCAATGGACCGTCGAGGCGCTGGAGCGGGGCTTGCTCCGTTCCACCCTGTTGAGACAAGGGGGTTCCCCGTGGTATCAAGAAACCGGCACGCCCGTCATCCACGGTTATCGCTCGCAGATCGACGGCTCTGTGCAGCCCTATGCGGTCACTTTGCCCGTCGAATACGGCAAGGAGATGAAGAAATGGCGCTTGGAAGTCGTGCTGCATGGCCGCAATAATCGCTTGACCGAAGTGAGTTTTCTCCATCAGTTCAATGGCGGCAAACCGGCTCCCAAAGATCAGGATTACATCCGACTCGACGTATACGGCCGGGGGAACAACGGCTATCGTTGGGCGGGCGAACGCGATGTCATCGAGGCGGTTCAGCACTTTCTCGTGGTGGAACAGAAGTTAAACCGTGCCGCGCTCCTCGATAACAAGCGCAGCGTGCTGCGTGGCTTTTCGATGGGCGGCGCCGGCGTTTGGCACCTGGGGCTGCACTATCCCGATCAATGGTGCGTCATGAGCCCCGGTGCCGGTTTCACCACCACGCACGGCTACCTCAAAGATCTGCCGGACAAGCTGCCGTCTTACCAGGAAAACTGTCTGTCCATTTACGACTCCGTTGATTACGCCGAAAACGTCTTTGATGTGCCTGTCGTCGCGTACGGCGGCGAAAAGGACCCACAGCTACAAGCCGCTCGAAACATTGAGGAACGGCTTAAGAAAATGAACCTCTCGATGAAACTGTTGGTCGCGCCCGGCCTGGCCCATCAATTCCCGGCCGAATGGCAGAAGAAAATGGCCGAGGCACGAAGCGATCACACCGCCAAGGGACGAGAGGAGTATCCGCCGCGCGTGCGCTTCGTGACGTATACCCTCAAATATTCCAGCTGTTACTGGGTGACGATCGTTGGACTCCAGCGCCACTACGAACGTGCATTCGTCGATGCGGAACATAGCGAGGATGGCTTCAAAATCAAAACCAGCAATGTTCGCATCCTCCGTCTCCAGCTGCCGCAAGGATCTACGCGCCAGAAGATCACGGTTCAGATCGATGGCCAGGAGGTTGGCGTCCTACCGTATCTGCCGTCGGCGAATTCGCCTGCATTGTTCGTCCATTTAGAGCGCCGCGGCGATCGTTGGCAGCCCGCGTTACCGGAGAGGATCGATACCGAGCAAACCCGCAAGCCTATGAAGGCTCCTGGGTTGCAAGGACCGATCGACGATGCCTTTACCGCGCCTTTCCTCTGCGTGCGCGGCACCGGCACTCCCTGGCACGAGGCTACGGAGGAGTACGCCAGAGCCGACCTGGAACGCTTCCGCAGGGAATGGTCGAATTATTTTCGCGGTGAGCTGCCCATCAAGGATGACGTAGAAGTCGAGCCGATGGACATTGCCTCTAGGCACCTTATTCTCTTCGGTGATCCGTCATCGAACAGCCTCATCGCTCAGGTTCAGGATGGCTTACCCTTCAAATGGACCAAAGAGAAAATCACCTGGGACGGCAAAGATTATGCGGCCGGTGAACATGTGCCGGTACTGATCTACCCCAGCCCGCTCTCGATAACGCATTACGTTGTGCTGAATTCGGGCCACACCTTTCATGCGGCCGACTTCCAGGGCAGCAATGCTCTGCTTTACCCTCGCCTGGGCGATTACGCGATCCTGAAATTGGCGGGCGATAAGAAGGCTCCTCTCTCCGCCGAGGTGAGCAAGGCGGGATTGTTCGATGACTTCTGGAAGACATCTCCGCGAGAGAAGTGATGCTCCTGGCTTGTCATCCGCAATTGTCGATGATCTCTTGCCAGCCTCTGGGCGATCAGGCCGTGCTGGCGTCCTTCGCCGCCGAAGCCGACGCACTGCACTGGGCCGCGGCCGTGCGTCGCCTGGCGGCGCCGTGGCTTGTCGAGGTCGTGCAGGCCTACCGAAGCGTGGCCGTTTACTTCGACCTGGAACAAACCACTCTCGCCGCTGTCACAGGCGCGCTCGACGACCTCTCGCGGACCGGCTTACCCGACGTGTCCAGGGAAACGCGCCTTCATGACATTCCGTGCTGTTACGAATTGCAGCTCGATTTATCGCGCATCGCAGCCGCGACTGGACTGAAGGAGGATGAAATCATCGACTTGCATTCCTCCACGGAGTACACAGTCTACGCGATCGGATTCTGCCCGGGATTCCCATATCTGGGCTATCTTCCACCGCCGTTATGCGGCGTCCCTCGCTTGCATGCTCCGCGGCTCAGGGTTGAGGCAGGAAGTGTGGGGCTAACGGGGCGACAAACGGGCATTTACACGGAGGCGCGTCCGGGAGGATGGAACATCATTGGCCGCACGCCGCTAGAGTTAGTGTGCGTGGCCGACGGCTACTTCCCTCTGCGCACCGGCGATCGCGTGCGCTTCGTGCGCATCGATGAAGGCGCGTTTCATCGGCTGAAAGGACAGCGGTTGTGAATGATGGCGCTCCCGGTTGAGTGATCGACCCGCGCCAGAAAAAGGGACACCAGGGACGCCAAGGACACAAAAAAAGCAGCACGAATCGCTACCCCTCGCCGTCGCGCTTACGCCATCTTAACGTACTCCTCGCGATGCGGCACGCCCACATCCGGAAAGCCCATTTTCCGTAAATCGGCGGCCAGCGCCTCGGCCTGCGGTAGCTCTCCGTGAACGAGCCGGATTTTACCCGTCTCTCCCAGCGCCGGAGCGAGCAGGGCCAGGAAATCATCGTGATCGGCGTGGCCGGAGAAGCCATTTATCGAGACCACCTCGGCCCACTTGTTCCAATTGCGACCATGAAAGCGAACCGTCGGCCGCATTTGCAACAACTGAGCGCCCAGCGAATTGGGTGCCTGGTAACTAACCAGCACGATGCCGCAACGCGGGTCGTCAAGGTGCAGGCGCAAATGCTGCATGATGCGGCCACCGTCGCACATGCCGCCGGAGGCGACGAGAACACATGGCTCCTGCAACATGCTCACTTCGCGCGCTTCTTCCGGCGAACGAAAATAATGCACCGGCGGCAAGCCGGCGGCGGGCAGATGCTCAAAGGCGTCGCCATATCTTTGATAGACCCCAGCGATCTCGGCCGCCAGCGGGCTATCGACGTAAATGGGCAATCGTGGCAAGATGCCGTCGCGCATCCAGCGCTGCAGGAAGTGCAAGACGATCTGCGTGCGGCCCAGGCTGAAGGCGGGGATCAACACTTTTCCGCCCCGCTCCAGAATGCCGCGGACCACTCTACTCATCTTGGCCGCCATCGTTTCCAAGGTGTCGTGGCGGCGACCGCCGTAGGTACTCTCGCAGAGAATCAGATCCGCGGCCGGCACCGGCGGCGGTGGACGCAGGAACGGCACACCGCGCCGTCCCAGGTCGCCGGTGAACGTCAAGCGATGCGTACGGCCTGCGTGGTTGAAGGTCAGAACCGTGATGGCCGAACCGAGAATATGGCCGGCATCCACGAATCGCAATTGCACGTCGCCGCTGAAAGCAAATTCATGTTCATAGGGGATGGGAATACAGTGATCGATGGCCCTGCTTGCATCACCGGACGGATCGACTTCTCGACCGTCTCGCCGGTCAAGCGTCCCGATGCTCATCCCACTATTGGCGAGCACCGCATGGTCCTCGTGGATTCGACTGGCGTCGGCAAGCATGATGGCGGCCAGATCGCGTGTCGCCGGCGTGCAATAGATGGGACCGCGAAAGCCCTGTCGCATGAGGCTGGGTAAATTACCACAGTGATCGATATGGGCGTGGCTAAGAATCACGGCATCCAGGGTGGCGGGATCGAACGGGAAGGGGAAATTGTGCCGCCGCCCCTCTTCACGCCGGCCGCGCACCAGGCCGCAATCGAGAAGAAGACGCTGTGTCCCGATCTCGACCAGATGCATGGAGCCGGTAACGGATTGTGCGGCCCCCCAGAATGTCACGGAAGGTTCAGTCATGTGGGGCGTAGAATACGATATCATGTCTTTATTATAAAGAGCGAGACAAGGGCGCGGATCGCAGTAGGTAGATACCCATGAGATTCCGGATCATTGTCCTCATCTTTGTTATCGTAAGGACGCCTTTGCTCACGGCGGCGGAGCCTGCGGACGCGGCGATCGATGCGATTCTTCGCAAAACGCGCGACTTTTGGCACGCCCCCGGCATCGCCGCGGCTGTCGTCCGCAACGATAAACTGGAGTACCTCAACGGAGTTGGTGTGCGCGAGCTGGGCCGTGACAAGCCCGTGACGGCGGACACCTTGTTTGCCATCGGTTCCTGCACAAAGGCATTCACCGCCACGGCCCTTGCGATCCTCGTCGAGGAGGGCAAAGCCAAATGGGACGACCTGGTTCGGATGCATCTGCCGTGGTTCCGTCTGGACGATATGCTCGCCGACCGCGACGTTCGCCTGGACGATCTGCTCTGCCATCGCATCGGCCTGGCCAGCCATGACATGTTGTGGTATGGCGCGCCCTGGAGCATCAAGGAGAGCGTGCGTCGTATGGCTTTCCTCGAACGCCATACCTCCTTTCGCTCAACTTACGAGTACAATAATCTCGCTTATCTCGCCGCCGGTCTCGCTATCGAAGCGATCGCCCAGCGGCCGTGGCACATCTTTGTCCAGGAACGACTGTTTAAACCTCTCCAGATGAGAGATGCGGTTTTCACCAGCGGCGAAGCGCTAAGATCGCCCAACCACGCCAGACCGCATGGCCACGACGACTCCGGTAAAGTCACGGTCATCCCCTGGTACGCCGACGACAAGCAAATCCGCGCCTCCGGCTCGATCAAAGCCAGTGTACGCGACCTGAGCCAATGGCTGCGATTCCAACTCGCTCATGGGAAATTCGACGACAAGCAGCTGATCTCCGCCGCTGCGCTAGAGGAGACACACACGCCGCGGATTCCGGTGCCGTTGAGCGCCGCCGAACGCGCCGCCGGGGCGACACAGGCCAGTTACGCGCTCGGCTGGCACATCAGCGAGTATCGTGGCCACGCCATCCATCAGCACGGCGGCGCCGTCGCCGGCTTCCGTGCGCGCCTCATCTTGGTGCCACGCCAAAAGCTGGGCTTGGTCGTGCTGACGAATTTGGAGGACATGGAAGTCGTCGCTGCGGCCGGCAACAACCTGCTCGATTTTCTCCTCGGCCTGGAGAAAAAGGACTGGGATACCTTCTTCTCCAAAGAACTGGAGAAAGCGAAAAAAGCCGAGCAGGAACGCCTGGACAAACGCCTTGCGGGGCAAGTGCGTGGCACGAAAAGCAAAGAGTTGGATATGTACGTTGGAAGGTACGCCGAACCCGCCTACGGAACAGTGGCGATCACGCGGAACGGTGGCTCGCTTGAATTGCGGTGGAGCAGTTATCAGCTTCCGCTGACGCATTTCCATTACGATACCTTCCTGACGCCGAAGCAGCATCCATCTTTGCCAGCGGCCCTGCGCGCGGAGACAGTCGTATTCGAGATGAATGAGGATGCAGAGATGTCCGTCCTGCGCTTCCTGGGCCGCAAGTTCACGCGGGATCAGAAGCGCAAGGGGGAACGCCGATGAGGTTCCTCGTTCCCAAGCTCCGCTTACGAGCAGGAAGCACAAGCGAAAAAATGTAAGCAAACTGCGCTCTCGCTGCACTACATTGTTAGAGGCTTCGAGAGGAGAATTCGCATGTCCGAGGGACAGCGATCGACGCTCCTCGCTTACCTGCGCCGCCTCGTCGGCGCCGCGGCAAACGACGGCAGCGACACCGAGTTGCTGGATCGGTTCGCCATCGGACGCGATGAGACTGCTTTTGAAGCGCTGTTACATCGGCATGGACCGATGGTCTGGAACGTCTGCCGGCGCGTTCTTGCCGACGAGCACGCCGCCGAGGATGCGTTTCAAGCCACGTTTTTGGTGCTGGTGCGCAAAGCACGGTCGGTAAGCAAGAAAGCGTCGATCCGCAGCTGGCTGCACGGAGTCGCTTTGCGAGTGGCCCTGCGCGCTCGCCAGCAAGAGCAACTGCGCCGCTGCCGGGAACGGGAGACGCCGACCCGTCATCTTGCCGAAGCATCCTGTCAGGACGTGCAGCCGATCCTCGATGAGGAGATCCAGCGTTTGCCGGAGAAGTATCGTCTGCCGATCATCCTCTGCTATCTCGAAGGCCAGACCAACGATGAGGCCGCGCGATTGCTGAACTGTCCGCGCGGCACCATCGCCATGCGCCTGGCGCGAGCGCGCGATCGACTGCGTTCCCGGCTAATCCGCCGAGGAGTGACGTTATCGGCAGGAACACTGACCGCAATTCTGACTGACAATGCCATGTCAGCGACCGTGCCGCCGCTGTTGCTGGCGCAGACTACGAAAGCCGCGCTGTTCGGCGCGGCATCGGGTTCGATTATCACGTTGACGGAAGGAGTGTTGCACGCCATGTTTATGAGCAAATTGAAGTTGATCACGGCGTTCGCTCTCGTGATGGCAGTAATAGGCGGTGCCGGAGCCGGCGCGTACATTCTGCGCGCTCAGGCTCCCCCTGTTCAGGTTCGTCCTTCAAAACCGTTAGAAATCCCGGGGTCGACGGAAATATTTGAAGAAGATCGAGATCGCGATAAAAAACCTCAAGATGACGATAAAAGACTGAGCGAGTTTTTGAAAAGGCTGAATGAGGAAGTGCTGGATAAGAACTCAGCCGGCAAGCCAGAGGAGCGTTTCCAAAAGCTTCTCCAAACACGGCGCGACATGGCGGAGCAAGCGTTCCAGGTTCGCTACGAGTTGTATCAAGCTGGTGCAAATGAACCCGGCACTGGTAATCCGGTAACCCTCCAATTCGTGATCGATGCCGCTCAGAAATTGCTGAATGCAGAACTAGAATTGAAGAAGAAGAAAGCCGAACGTTTGATGGCCTATGAAAAGCATCGGAAATTCATGAATGAGGTCGCTAAAACAACGGCAGCGCAATACAAGGTAGGCCGCGTTAGTAAGGCGGCATTGGCGTCTGCCCTCTACGAACAATTAAACGCCCAGATCGAGTTGGAGCGCGAAAAAGCGCGATAAAGTCGCACATCATGGCGCATCCACGAACACGGCATCCCGCGGCACCCAGCCGAGCTCACTGCCGGATAGTTCGATCTGCAGCCAGCCGCCACGCTCGAATAGCAAGCGGCCCTCGACGCCACGATTGACCGGCGTGTCGTAGCGTGGGGGAAACGTCGTACTGTTGCCGCGACGCAGTAGTACGCCATCCCGCGCGATCACGACCAGCGGATGCGTCTCGCTCTCTCGCCGCTCGCTCGCGCGGAGGATCAACCAAACCGACAGTACGCCTGCCAATGCCAGAGCGGTCAGGCTGGTGAACAGCAAGCGTTCCCGCAGCACCATCCGCCAGCGCGTCAAGCCCAGGCAACCCAGGACGTAGCAGACCATTGCCGCGAGCATCAACCAACCGGAGCCGACGTGCGGCAGCCACGGCGGTCGCTCGGTGCTTCGCGGCCGGCCCAGGTCGCCGGATGCCGGATAGACGACGTGCTCGCGCGCTTCGGCGAGACTTTCGCGCAAGCCGGCATCATTCGGCGCCAGACGTAGACCACGGTGATACGCCAGGATGGCACCCGGCAGATCGCCGGCAAGAAGATAGGCGTTGCCGAGATTGCGATACAACGCGGCGTTGGCGAGGCCGCGCTGGCGCAGCTCCTCGAAATAGCCGGCGGCGTTGCGGAAATGCGGCTGGGCCTGGTCGCGAGCTTGCCGCAGTCTCACTCCCTCCTCAAACTCCGCCTCGGCGCGTTCGAGCACTTCAGAATCGAGTAGCCCCGCAGCTAACACAGGCTCGGCATGGAGAAGCAGCGTAATCAGGATTGGGGCGTAGGACACGTTTCCTCCTCCACAGCCAGGATGAGCTGAATGGCGGAATCGTGCAATTCGACCTGTGCAACCGCGGTTCCGCCATCGGCCGGTAGAAAGCGAGCGCGATCGCATACATCGAAGAAGTGGCTGGCTCGCTGGGTCAGAGTTGGTGAAAAGTCGTGTTGCGCGAACAACAGTGCGATCTCATGAGGCGTCGGCTCGGCGATGGTCAAATCCAACCGTTGGTGAAGATAGTTGGCCACGATCGACGTAGTAATCGCGGCGCGGGCCTGGGGGTCGAGTCGTCGCAGGGAATCCAGCGCCTGGACAGCGCGGCGTGCGGCACTGCTGCGCTGCTGGCTCGCCACTCGTGCCGCATCTGGGTAGAGCCGCCGCCAAAGAAGATACCAGGCGAGACAACCAAGCGGCGGCACGAGCAACATAGCCAGAATCGAGCCAGGTCGCGGCGGCGTCCACGGCGTCTGTCGCTCCAGAACGGCTGGCCCCGTCGCCAATACGAATGCCCTCTCCGGCGCCTGGATCGGCACTTGCACCTTTTCATGCGGAAGGACGTGAATCGGAATGGGATCGGTGTAGAGGACCTGAAAGCCCTTGCTGGCGGTCCGCAAGTACGGATTGAAATAGACGAATGGCAGACTCGGAATCGCACGGACCTCCGTGCGGCGCGGCTTCAAGCGATAAGTAAACTCCCAGGTGCGATCGTCGGGCCGCGCTGCCTCCTCGCTGGGGTCTTCGATGTAGAATTGTTCGGCGAACTCGGGGAGTTGACGAAGATCGAGCCGCTGCGGCGGCCGTCGCGCCGGACGTACCGCTCGCACGGACACAGTGAACGTGAGAGGCGTTTCGGCCTCCACCGTCGTCGGCTCGGCGCGTGCTTGCGCTTCGAACCAGCCGCTTGCCTCGCTGAACGGCAAATCGACCGGCCGGCCCACAACGGGAACTTCGTTCGCTTCCCCCTCTTCGCTCCCTTCGGCCTGCGGATCCAAGCTAAAGCTGCACAGCAGGATTGAGAGAATCAGCCACGGATAAACACGGATTAACACAGGAAAAAAAAGCCGGACAATACTACTTATCGTCTTATCCGAGTTCATCTGCGTTCATCTGTGGCTAATTCGACTCGATGATTCTTACCAATCTTTAACGCCCTTGGCGGAGGCTTCTTCGCCGCGGCGATGATGGAGCTGCCGCTCCTGATGAACTTTCTTGGCTGCCAGTTCGAGATGCTCGACGGCGACTTGCGGAGACAGCGGCGGAGCATCAGCTTGGTCGGGGATGGGCGGTAAATTGCCCTTGCCCGGCTGCTGCGGCTCGTTGTTCTTCGCGGTATCTTTCCCTTGATCCTGAGCGGTGTCTCCGGGAGTGGGTTGGATTTCCGCGTTGCCATCGTCGCCGGAAAGATTGGCCTGCATGGGCATGGGCA
>Ga0070738_10002917_pt1 | contig 24350 bp, 24 predicted proteins | sample Coa_R2_2_FD_66446 | JGI IMG/M metagenome (GOLD analysis project Ga0070738, IMG submission 66446) | Surface soil microbial communities from Centralia Pennsylvania, which are recovering from an underground coalmine fire - Coalmine... | ecosystem: Environmental > Terrestrial > Soil > Unclassified ... | reverse complement strand
CCGGAAGGCTCTCCGGCTGGAGAAGCGCGGAGACAAGAATGTTGGTGTCGATAACGACCCGAATCATTGGCCGGGCTTTTGCTTGCGCCGGTCACGACGTGCGGCGGCGATTTCAGCGTCGATTTCTTTCATAGTCAGTTTGTCGAGGCCATGCCGCTTCGCGCTGTCCCATGACTTTTCGAGCCAGTCCGGGGGAGGGGCGAAGGTCTTCACGTAGTCGGTCACGCTCAGAATGAGCACAGCGGGCTCACCATTCCGCTCCACCAAAAAGCGGTCGTTGTTTTCGACGGCGCGATTCATGATCTGGCCGAGTTGAGTTCGGGCGGTGAGGGCTGAGATTTTTCGGGTCATAGTGATTGATTAATTAATTAATCAAAGATAGCACGATAAGAGAGCGTGGTCAACTTGTTGGAACGATTTGCCAGTAAGCTTCTGCGGCTTCGGGTGTTACGACTTCACGATAATGAGCGAAGAGCATCGCTGTCGTCGTATGGCCCATTTGCAGGGCTAGCGCCGGAGCGTCCTGAAACTTGGCGAGATGGAAGCTCGCGAAACTGTGCCGGAGTGCATTGGTCGGCCATTTGCCGATTCCTGCGCGGCGTTGGGCAGCTTCCCGCAGCTTCCGCGAGTTCGGCGGCTGGACGCGACCACTCGACCGCGCCAAAGGCGCGAGCCAGGCTTTGAGGTTCGGCTGAATCGTCACAAGGCGGCGGCTGGCGGTTTTCGATTTCAATGCAGTGACTTCGATGAAGTTCCGGTCGAGCCTGACTTCTTTCCAGTCGAGCCGTGAAATCTCCGCATGACGCAAGCCGGCGAACGCGCCGATGGCAAGGGAAGGGAGAATCGACGGCTCGGCGGCGTCCAACAGCGCACTAACCTGCTCAGGCGTGAAAACTTCAATCGGCGCGTCAGGCGTCTTTGGTTTCGCGATCTTTGCAATCGGGTTTTCAGTGGCGTAGTTGCGCACTAGCGCGTAGGCAAACAACGTATAGAGCACACGGCGGTAATTGATGCGGCTTACCGGCGACAGTCCCAGCGCGCGCAGCCAGTCGTCACATTCGCTCGTGGTGATCGTCGCGACAATCCGCTTCCCGAACTTGCGCTGAAACCGCTCCAACTGCCACCGGAAGTTGTACATTGTCGTCTTCCGCCGTCCGTCGAGTTCCTTGTCTTGCAGGAAACCCGCGACCAGCTCGTCAACACTGCAACTGCGGTTCACGCTTTCAAGATGCTTGGTGTAGAACTCAGCGGCCTCGGCAATCGTCTTGCCGTACCCGGCCAGCTTGTCATGCGCATCGAGGGCCATGTAGTGCAAGCGCGGGTCAATTCCAACGGCGCGCGAGCCAAGATTTTCGACTTGGATTTCGACCTGGTGTACGAACGACTCGGCGTCGGCTTTCGTCTCGAAGAAGCGGCGAACCCGCTTGCCGTCGACATAGTGGCCGGATATCGTCCACTTGAATTTCGGATGATGACGATACGGCACAACAGTCATTTTGCGCGCACGTTTTCGCCTCATGGTGATCATGGTGGAACGGTGCCACGCGTCGGCTTAACTGTCAACAAAACTGTCAATAGAAGCGATTTTGGAGCATCGAGCGACCATGACTATCAACGCTTAGAACTGAAAACAAAAGACTTGCACTCATAGCTCAACTGGATAGAGCATCGGTCTTCGGATTCGCACAAGATTCTATTACAGAAAGATTTACAGATGAACAGAGGCGCACGTTGACGCACGAAAACGCACCCGGAGCCCTGCTATCTGTCAACGGCTGTCAATGGCGACTTCGCTGTCAACGTTGCCAGCTAAAAACCGATGCGAAAACTGTTGACCGTTGGTTGACAGATTTCCGGCTCGTTTTCAGGGTGTTAGACACCTCGCCTAACTGTCGCGCTTCGGTCTTTGCAGTGAGGTCGAACCGATGAGCCCATCGGTCTGCTGTCGCGTGTGTGTACGTTTGCATTCAGCCCCTTTTCCCTCATATGAGGACAAGGCGTTCGCGGTCGCCCGGAGCGGTCAACCCCGAGCGAAGCGAGCCGGAGGGAAGGGTTGACGGCGAGGACGACCGCATAAACTTTCAGGTGAGGGAAAGGGGCAGTTTGGTCAATGACACCATCCCTAAGCCTCTGGCTTAGGTTTCGTGAAGTACGCCATGCAGTCCCGCCCCTTGAACGCGCAAAGGTGAGCCGATAGACACAATGAATCACTTTTCATGCACCAAGGCTATGGTAGGTTCAGAATCAGTCGGTTCTTACAAGGCAGACAATGGAACCCCTTATACTAAAAGCCCTCGATGCTAAACGAGAATCACGGTCGATCGAATTCAAAGAATCGTTTGACCCTGATTCGACCCGTGAATGCTGTGAGATCGTTAAGGATCTCGTTGCCTTGGCTAACTCAGGTGGTGGGGTAATTGTCTTTGGGATCGATAATGATGGACAGCCCTCGGAAGCGGATCTTTCGCCGTTGACGGCCCTTGACCCGGCCAGAATCGGCGACTTGGTAAGAAAATATGTTGAAGTACCGTTTGGCGACTTTGAAATCCGCCATGCTGTGAAGGGCGAACATGAAGTTGTCGCATGGCTGATTGGTGCGGCGCATACACCAATGGTTTTCGCGAAGCCCGGTACCTATCCGGATGGAAAGGGCCAACGCGCTGCCTTCGGCCAAGGAACCGTGTATTTCCGACACGGGGCCAAAAGCGAACCAGGTACCACCGATGATTTGGCGCGCGCTCTTGATCGTCGCGTGGAGCAGATCAGGCGAGAATGGATTGCGGGGGTGCGTAAGGTTGTAAAAGCTCCGGCGGGGTCCGTTGTTAACGTTCTTCCTCAAGATATTAGAGATACTGGTGCCCCCGATGCAACGGCCATTCGCATCACTGAAGATCCTGCTGCGCCAGCATATAGGGTTATCAACCCGGATATTTCGCATCCCTTTCGGCAGAAAGAACTAATTCAGGAAGTGAAGCGGCGCTTGCCAAAGGGCATCGAATTTAATTCTTTCGACGTATACGCGCTTCGACGGGTGCACAGCATTGATGGGAAGGCCGATCTCTGTCATCAGCCGAAGTTTGGGTCACGACAATACAGCGAGAAGCTGGCAGAGTGGATACAAGGTCAACACAAGGCCGATCCCGATTTTTTTCAAAAAGCTCGCTTGGCGTTGGCAAAGCCCTAATTCGGTTAGGGGTGTGACCTCGATTTCTCTAGGAGTTCTTTTGCGGCTCTTAGGTCTTCAACATCGACAATGTTGTAGCGCCGCTCCATTGAATCCGTCCGGTGGCCGGTGATGCGCATACGCACTACTTGAGGCACTCCGGCCCGACGCATGTTGCGGACGGCGGTGCGGCGCAGATCGTGGAACTTGAGGTCAGGGATGCCCGCAGAGGCGCAAGCGGTCTGCCATGTGCGACGAAAATTCTTGATGGGTTCACCAATTCGATTGAACACGAATGGGCATCCATTCGTGTTGTCGTGCGCGCATTTGAGCCATTTGCGCATGTCGCCTTTCAGAATCGGCACGGCGCGACTGTAACCGCTTTTGGTTTCTTCTGCGTTGAGGGTGATGAAGCCCTGCTTCCAATCCACTTGATCCTACTGCCATGCCAAAAGTTCTCCGAGCCGAACGCCGGTGAAGTAGGCGGTTACGAACAGCGGCTTCAGATCATCCGGCAGAGCGTCGCGCAGCTTGGCGTATTGTTCATCGGTCAGAAATCCTTGCCGCGCATTGTTCTCCCTGACCATTGGAAAGTAGGGAAGGGCGTTTACTTTTGGCGGCGTGCATTTGCGACCTAGGTTGAGCGCGATGCGCAGGATGGAAAGCTCGCGGTTGCACGTCGTTTCCGATCTTCCTTCACCGACCCGCTGTCTCCTGTAGTCCCTCAGCGTTTCCGTGGTTAGCCTAGCGACTCGGATGTTGCCGAAGTAGGGCCGGATGTTCGCCTCGATGCACCACGTCCAGATTTTGGCCGTAGATTCCTTTACGTTCGTCTTGGCGTGCTCAAGGAGATCGTCAAGCAGCTCGCCGCACGTGATCCGGTCGGCAGCGGCGTTGATTATTTCGCCGCGCGCTTTCTTGCCAAGAATCTGATCTCTCAGCCGCTTCGCAACATGGATGTCGGTAGAACGGGACGACTTCTGAACCTGCCTACCGTTGATCCAGTAGGAGAGATACCAGATTTCGCCGCGTTTGAAGAGCGTGCCGGAACCGTACGAGCTTCGTGGCATGGCCGAATCTTACCACGGAAACCGTTAGCACGACCATTGCAGGGCAGAGACGCAAAAGCCGCTCTGAATGAGGAACGGCTTCTATATTGTTGAAATCTTTGGTGCGGATGAGAGGACTTGAACCTCCACTCCCTTGCGAGAACTAGAACCTGAATCTAGCGCGTCTGCCAATTCCGCCACATCCGCACGAATGCTGGGTTCCTTTATTCTACCTCGGCGACGAGCGTAATTCCAGAATCAGCCGCATCACCAGTCCTTCGATCTGTGCGGCGACAGTTCGATAAACTTCTTCATGCAGTCCGATGGGGTCCTGGACCGTCCAGTCGATCACGTGCGCGCCGGGGATGGACAGCCGGGTTCCGCTCATGTTGACGATCACGTCGAACGGGTATCGCGAAACCATGTCGAGGCCCTTCGGAAAATGTCCGTCGATGTGCAGATTCTTTTCGCTGAGCACCTGCTTGGTCAGCGGGGCGATCATCGCGGCCGGGCTCACGCCCGCGCTGTGAGGATCGATGACGTCGGATCCGTACGCCCGCGCGAAGGCCTCCGCCATTTGGCTGCGGCACGAATTTCCGATGCACACGAACAGCACGCGCCTTTTTGCCGCAGGCTCGGGAGGTTTAGTGGCCGGCACAGGAACGGCAGCTCGCTCCGGGCGGGGAACTGCGATCCGTCCCCCCAACTTCGGGCGGCCGCCTCTTACGCCGCCGCGGCGGGTTGGGTCTGACGGTACCATTCGAGCGTTCTTTTCAATCCTTCCTCAATCGTGAACTGCGGATCGTGGCCCAGGTCGGCCTTCGCGAGGGTTGTGTCCGCCATTGAGTGGCGCACGTCGCCGGCGCGAGGCTCGCCGTACTTCGCGTCGAGCTTCACTCCTTCCATCTTCTGCAAAAGATCCCAGATAAAATTCAGAGTGAAGCGGCCCCCGTTGCCGGCGTTGTACATTTTTCCCGCGGCGCGATCGGAATGCGCGGCTTTGATACACAGCGCGGCCACGTCCTCAACGTAGGTGAAGTCGCGGGATTGCTCGCCGTCGCCGTAGATGGTCGGCGACGTCCGGCCCAGAAGGTGTTTCATAAAAAGCGACAGGACGCCGGAATATGGGCTCGACGGGTCCTGCCGCGGGCCGTAGACGTTGAAAAATCGCAACGCTACTGTTTCCAGCCCAAAACAGGAATGGAACACAGACGCATAGTTTTCTCCCAGCAACTTCTGCACTGCATAAGGAGATTTCGGACGGGGCGCCATCGTTTCAACTTTGGGCAGTGTTTCGCTGTCACCGTAGGCGGAAGAAGAAGCGGCGTAGACCACTCGACGAACCTTGGCCCGCGCGGCTGCGAGAAATACGTAGAACGTGCCGTCGATATTGACCTCGTGCGACGGAATCGGATCGTCGATCGAACGCGGAACCGACGGAATCGCGGCGAGATGATATACGGCATCGGCTCCGCGCATCGGCGCCGCGATCGCTTCCGGATTGCGGATATCGGCGTTTACAAACTCGATACGATCGCGGACTTCGGAAAGATTTTTTTCATGACCGGTGAGCAGATTATCGATCACCGTCACGGCCGACCCCGATTCCAACAGTTTTCTGACCAGCGTGGATCCGATAAATCCCGCGCCTCCGGTGACTACGCTTTTCGCCATCGATTTCAGTTTAGCTGTTGAGCTTCGCAGACGCCTGCGGCCCCGCGATAATGTTTCGTTCCTGTTAAAGGTGCCTGCGAACTGTGATAAGATTCCGTTCTGCCAATTCAACACGTTCAGGGAGTTTCCTCGAGTGAGAACCTACGAAACGAACGATATCCGGAACGTCGCCCTCGTTGGACACGGACATTCCGGTAAGACTTCAATGGCCGCCGGGTTTCTCTTTTCCAGCGGCGGAACGAATCGGTTGACGAGAGCCGATGAAGGCAACACCATCACCGACTATGACGATGAGGAGGTCGCCAGAAAGATCACGATTTCCACAAGCGTCGCAGCGGTGGAGTGGAACAAGAAGAAGATCAATCTGCTCGATACGCCTGGCTTCAACATCTTTATTAACGACACCAAAGCGTCGATGATTGCGGCGGACGCCGCGCTGGTCCTGGTGGATGGCGTCGCCGGCGTCGAGGTGCAGACGGAGAAGGTCTGGTCCTTCGCCAATGATTTCGCTCTGCCCAGGGCGATTGTGATCAATAAGCTCGATCGCGAACGGTCGAGTTTCGATCGCGCTCTGGCGAGCGTTCAGGAGTTTTTTGGCCGCACGGCTGTGCCGATTCATTTGCCGATCGGCTCGGAGCGCGATTTCAAGGGCGTGGTCGATCTGGTGCGCATGAAGTCGTACCTGTACGCCAACGACGGCGACGGCAAGGGCAAGGAAGGCGAGATTCCGGCGGACATGGCCGACGCGGCGAAGGCAGGGCACGAGGCTCTGGTTGAGATGGTCGCCGAAGGCAACGATGAACTGCTCGAAGAGTTTTTCGAAAAGGGCACGCTGCCGGTGGAGCACATTCTCGACGGGCTGCGCGAGGCGGTTCGCAGCGGCCGCATTTATCCGGTGATGTGCGCGTCGGCTTTGCACAACGTCGGGAGCGATCTGATTCTCAACTTCATCAATGAGAATTTTCCGGCACCGGCGGACCGCGGCCCGTGGAAGGGCTTGCTTAACGGAAAGGAAGTGGAGCGGCCGGTGAAGGATTCCGAGCCCGTCTCGGCTTACGTGTTCAAGACGGTGGCCGATCCGTTCGCCGGTCGAGTATCGTACTTTAAGGTCGTTTCCGGAATCGTGAAGAACGACGCGAACCTGGTGAATGTTCGCACCGGCGGCGGGGAGCGCCTTTCGCACATCGGCGCCCTGATGGGCAAAACGATCCCCCCCGTGACGGATCTCCACGCCGGCGATATCGGCGGCGTGGCCAAGCTGAAAGAGACGTTGACCGGCGATACGCTCGCCGACAAGGCGTCGCAGATTGCGTATCCCGCGGTTCAATTGCCGGAGCCCTCGATCGCATACGCGATCGCGGCCAAGACGCGCAACGACGAAGATCGCATGGGCAACGCCATCCAGAAGATTCTTGAAGAAGACAAATCGCTCCGGTTTTATCGTGATCCGCAAACGAAGGAATTCCTGCTTGCCGGAAGCGGACAGCAGCACGTCGAGATTATCGTCAGCCGTTTGAAGAAGCGCTACGGCGTCGACGTTGAACTGCACGCCCCAAAGATTCCCTACCGCGAGACAATTCGCGGCAAAGCCGACGTGCAGGGCCGCCACAAGAAGCAGACCGGCGGCCACGGGCAGTTCGGGGACTGCTGGATCAAGATGGAACCGCTGCCTCGCGGCGGAAAATTTGCCTTCGAAAACGAAGTCTTCGGCGGAGCGATTCCCAAGAACTTCATACCCGCGATCGAGAAAGGAATCGTTGAAACGGCCGAGAAAGGTTTTCTGGCCGGATATCCCGTGGTCGACTTCAAGGTGATTGTTTACGACGGCTCGTATCACGACGTAGATTCGTCGGAAATGTCGTTCAAACTCGCCGCGCGCAAGGCGTTCAAAGCGGCAATGGAGGCCGCGAAGCCGGCGATCCTGGAACCCATCATGAATGTTGAAGTTCAGGCTCCGGTAGAGTACGCGGGCGACCTGATGGGCGACATGAACGGCCGCCGCGGACGCATCTCAGGCATGGACACGAAGGGCGGCACGCAGATCATCAAAGCTCAGGTGCCGATGGCGGAGATGCTGAATTATCAGAACGATCTGATCTCGATGACGCAGGGCCGGGCATCCTTCACGATGGAGTTCGATCATTACGACTTCGTCCCCGCTCTACAGGCTGAAAAAATCATCGCGGCGGCGAAGGCTGCGAAAACAGGCGAAGAGGAAGAAGAGGAATAACGCCGCGCGGGCCGGGAGTGTCCGTGCCGTTTTGTCTTTGCTGCGAGTCGCCTCGAAAACGCGAAATGCGCGAATCCACGCGCATATCAAGCTACCGCTCCGGCGTCACGGTGAAGTCGTCGTAGTAGATCACGCTGTCGGTTTTCGACCACACCCCAACCTTCCCCGCCACCGGTTCGGCGAGCGTGTAGTCCAACAGCTTGCGATCGTTCAAATAACCTTCGAGCTTCGTTCCCTTCACGACGATCTTCATCGAATACCACTGATGCATATTCAGCGGCCATTCTTCCGTGCCTCGCTTCACGAATTTGCGGACACCCTTATTGAACGTCCACAACACCAGGTTGTCTTCCTTGCCGTTGAAGCGGACCGTTAGATAATCGCCGTTCGGCTTTACGTTGAAGAGGATCCCGGCGCACTGATCGAGGACCCCGTCGACGATTTGAAACTTCATGCTGATCTCGCCGTCGCGGAAGTCGTCGATGCCCTGTGCCACCGCGTAGGGATAGTATGCGAAGGCCTTGACATTATCGATGAATTCTTCATGCCGCGATCCGTAGATCGCGCGCGCCTTGTCGGCCAAGCCGCCCGCGGGTTGGCCGTTCTTCCATTTGCGGCCGTCGACCATCAGGACACTGCGTCCGCCTTCTTGCGCCACAAACCAGTCGCCCACGATCGGCAGAAAATGCTTTGGCTCGGCGCCGGCCTTTTCCTGCGCGACGTCAATATGGATAACTTTGGACGAGTCCGCCGCGAAAACAGCGGCAGTGGCAGCCAGCACAAGCAGGAATCGCATATTCAGGATCTCTTGCGGAATTCTATCAGTGCCGCGGCCATTACGACAAAAGGCCAGAAGAAATAGTAGATCCACGCGGCGCCTGTGGGCCGTCCCGCCAGAGGATGCCCCTTATAAGCATCCCTGTCGGGCGCGGGCGCGGCGATGCCTGCTAGCTTGAAGATCGTCTCCAGTACGATGGGTTCGGTCGTCGAACGCAGCATCGTCTTGCGGCCGCCGATTTCATACCAGACCTCGCCGTAGTGGTCCCCTTCGAATAGCCCGGAGCGTGTCCTGGCCGAATAATCGATCGCCACGACGGGGAGAATCCGCTCCAGTTTGCTCAGGACGTTCCGATCGAGGTCGCTCAGGCGAGGATCCTCGGGCGCGAGATTTACGGTCACGCGCAGCGGGTCGCGGATTTTCCGCAGAGCTTCTTCCTCCCGCTCGGAGAACGAGTTGCGGCGATTCTCGCTGAGATCCCACGCGGACCGCGGAAGAGACCCGAGCAACAGTGCCACTCCGCTCAAGCCCATTACTCCGGCAACTTTCATCCAACGCCCTCGGACATCGCGAAGCCAGGCTCCGGCAAGCGCGAATCCCGCAACGCCGATCAGGAGCATCACGATCGCCGTGTTCAAACGGAGCAATCCCTGTTCGAAGAATCGAAGAGCCGCTGTTGGCGTGTAGGCCGCGATCGTACGCAGCCATCCGCCGCGTCCTTCGGCCACGAACTCCAGAGCCCAGGTTCCGACGGTGAACCCCAGCGTGGCGATCGCCGCGCTGGCGGCGGTTTTCGCTACGGCAGCCGCCGCAACCGCGATCCCGGAACTCAGAATCACGCGAAGCAGGTGACCGAGGAGTAGATTCAGAGTCTCAGGCGCAGAAAGCGCTCCGCCATACAATTTCCAGAGCCCCAGCGCGATGAGCCCCGGAATCCATGCGGCCATCCACCCGGTCAGTAGCGCGATTCCCTTTGCCATGAGCATCGAGGTCATTCCCGCTGGCGATTGCAGCATCAGTTTCCATGCTCCGCTTTCTTTCTCCGCCGATACCAGACGGATCGCGACGAATGGAAACAGCAGCGTCACGGCGATATCGTAAGCTCCGAAGGTCGGCGCCAGAATTCCGTCGAGCGGAGAAAGGCCCTGCGCCAACGCTCCGGGCGCGCTCGCTTCTGCATAGGAGTTCACTGCGGTGATGAAGGCATGGCCCACCAATGGTCCGATCATGAGGAGCAGCAGCCAGTACGCGCGCGACGCGGCAAGCTCGCGAAGTTCCTTGCCGATTAATTTAGGTAAGAGCAAGGAAAATCTCCTCCAGCCCGCCATCGGCGAGCCCGGCCTGTTGCCGCAGTTCGGCTAGAGTCCCCTGCCCGACCACTCGTCCGCTGCTCAGAAGAATGAGCCGATCACAGACGCGAGCCGCGTCATTCAACTGATGAATGGAAAGAAACAGCGTCCGCCGGTTTTGCGGGGCCGTTCGCAGAAGTGCCATCACATCGCGCGTCTGCCGAAAATCGAGCCCGTCGAACGGCTCATCGAGAAGCAATAGCGGATGTGGCGTCAGCAATCCCATCGCAAGCAGGAACCGCTTCGCCTCCCCTTTCGACAGCGATCCGATCCGCGATTGCAGGAGCGCCCCTAACCGCAGCGCCTCCACGACGTCACGGCGGCCGCCAGGAAAGGGATGACCAAACAATTCTTCAAAAAACCCCAGCGCCCAGTCGACCCGCTGATCCGCCCATGGACGAATCCCGTCGGGGACATAAAACATCTCGCTGTGCGAAACGCTTCCGCTATCCATCGGAATCAGTCCGGCGAGGCATTCAAACAATGTTGTCTTCCCGGCGCCGTTCGGTCCGATCAGGCCGAGCAACTCGCCTTCGCGCACGGCGAAGCTCGCCTGATTCAGCACCAGCTTTGAACCGAAGCGCTTCGAAATTCCACTAGCCGTCAAAAGATTCGAGGACAATCTCGTATGATATCGGTGATGGACGCGCTCGCGCAGCCCGCCGTCGCCGGTATTGCCGTGCTCGACGACGACCTCGATTTCCGCACCTACATCGAGGATTTTCTGAAAGACGAAGGGGTCTACACGGTGCGCGCGTTCGCCAACGCCAGGGAACTTTTCGCCGGATTCGAAGAACAGCCTGCCGATATCGTCCTGCTCGATATGAAGATGGGCGACGTGAGCGGCGACAAAGTGCTCGAACAGCTCATCGCGCGTTGGCCCGGGCTGTGCGTGATCATCGTCACCGGCTATCCGTCGCTTGAAGACATGCGCGCGACGTTCAAGCTGAAAGTTTTCGACTATCTGGCGAAACCGTTCTCGCTTGCGCAGCTCCGGCAGGTGCTGAAGAACGCAACCGAGGCGTATGGACTTGGCCGGTCGCCGCAGGATCGCCTTCGCGAACGGCTCGGCCACAGCATCAAGATGTTGCGTGTGGCGCGCGACTGGTCGTTAAAAGACCTGGCCAATCAAACCAAACTCAGTGTTTCGCAGATCAGCGCCATCGAGCGCGGGACAAACCTGCCGAGTATTGAAAGTCTGCTCGCGATCTGCAAGGCGTTCGAAAAAAAGCCTTCAGAGATTCTTTCGTCAATCGACTTTTGACGCGATCAGGTCCATCGCCACGGTTGCGTCGAGCGACGGCAAGCCTTCGAACAACAGCAGCGTGCTCGCGGGCGGCCGCGCGCGATCGAGAAATTGGAATCGGATCGCTCGCACTTTCTCCATCGCCGGCCGCGTGAGTGGATAAGTGCTCGACCAGAACACATCCTTGTAAGAAACGCCGAGCGGCTCCAGTGCTTTGCCCAACCTTTCGAAAGCGAGACGAATATCTGAATCTTGCTCGCCGAAGGCCATCTGCGTCCCTGTGAGCACAACCTTCGGGGAATTGACCAGGGCAATCTGCGAATAGTTCGGATTCGAGGTGAGTTGCGGCGGATTGAGGAAGGTGACCGGACCCGCGGCGGCCATACCAAGCCGGCCTACCGCTTCGCACTCCGCCAGAGGTTCGGCGGCGCTGCGCTGAAGCTGAACGTAGTTGAGCGCGGCCGCGGGAAAAGCCCTCAAAAGGGCGTTTTTTGCCGCCAAAAGATCGTCAAAAGAGCTCAAAAAGCAGGTTGCGCGCAGGACATCATTCGGCTGGACGCCGGCGCTCTTCGCGGCTGCCTCCAGTTGCGAAATCGAGTGCCGCACGTCTTTCGTCTGCTGTCCCGAGAAGAATGCGAGACCGTTCGGATTCACACTTCGCCGATCGACGGCGATGCTTTCGATCACGACCTGGGCGCCTTCCACCGGCAGGGCTCCGGCCTGTATCGTGCTGAGGGCGGGCAAATTCGCCTTGTGATCCGTGAATACTTCGCTGACGATCTGCTGTACGCGACGCATGTCGCCGGATCCTGCGACGAATGCGCGCAGCTTCACGATCGTCGCTCCGTGGTTGTCGTTTAACAACGACTTGAGCGCATCCTTGACTTGCGGCGTCAGAAGTCCTTTTGCCGAGAGCGGCGATACCCGGAACACAAGCTTCGCTGTTTCCGCGGAGACTGCTTGCGGCGGATCTTTCAATACAGGAAGCGTCTGCGTGATCTCTTCCTCGTCTCCCTTTTTCTTCTTCTTTTTGCTTTGCGCGCCAACATCGAGAGCGATCGCGAGCGCGAGAAGCGCAACCAGGATAAGGCGGATTTTCACAAGGTTTAAACCGGGATTTTAGCGCATCCGCAATTGGCTAGACTAGCGTGATGCGCTGGCTCAAGTACCTCGGTTGGGGAGTTGTGCTGCTTCTGGCCGCCGGCTCGATTTTCCAGGCGGTTGGTACGAATCGCACGCTGCATCATCCGCCGGGCTCGCTGATCGATGCGGGCGGATACAAAATGCATCTCTACTGCACGGGCCAGGGAGCGTCGACCGTGATTCTCGACGCTGGACTTGGCGACTCATGGATGAGTTGGCAACCGGTGCAGTCGCGGATTGCAACGTTCGCGCGCGTATGCTCTTACGATCGGGCGGGCATGGGGTGGAGCGAACCGCGGCCGGCCCCGCGGACCAGCAGATCCATCGCCGAAGAGCTTCATTCGCTGCTTCGCAACGCCAGGGTTCCGGCTCCGTATATTCTCGTGGGCCACTCCTTTGGCGGTTACAACGTCCGCATATACACGGATCGATACCGCCAGGACGTCGCGGCGATGGTGTTGATCGATTCTTCGCATCCCGATCAGATCGCGAGGCTGCCTCAGATTCGCAAGTATCAGGCCCGGTACGAATGGCTGCTGCCGGTCACGAAGTACTCGATGCTGTTCGGAATCCCGCGGATCGTGGGAGCCTGCCCGGCCGGTGCGACCGCAGAATGTTCGTATTCGTGGATTCGCGAGACGGAAGCTGAATATAAGGGGATCGAAGAAAGCGCCGCGCAAGTTCGCGCGACGGCTCCGCTGGGCGATTTACCGCTCCGCGTGTTATCGCGGGACCCTGAGCGAGTGGATCCTCCGATTCCGCAGGACGTCGGACTGGAAGCGAATCGCGAGTGGACGAAGATGCAGGAAGAGCTGGCTGCGCTCTCGACGAATGGCAAGCGAATCGTGGCGCCAGGATGCGGCCACTACATCCACGTTTGCAATCCCACGCTGGTTGTCGAGGCGGTCCGGGAACTGACTATCCCTCGCATCGCAAAATGATCCGCAGTGCGGCGCGCCCGCCGTTCGCAAACCAGCACGCCAGCTTCGAATTTCCACATTTCGACACTCGGTTGTTCCAACCTCCGGCAGTTCTTACGATGAAGGATCGGGCTAGCGTCGTCGATTGCATCGCCTCGGGAAACTGAAATGCGCCGACGGCGAACCACAGCAATATCAATCAGCCACTTAACGAGGCACATTCGATGGTTTCGGAGCGATTGGCATTAGGAGTAATCTCCAGTTCCTTGGCTTTGGATTTGGAACGCCAAACTCTGCGTATAATTTCGGGGTTGCCGTCAAATTTACTCCCAGTCCCGACTACAATATAACGGCCCGGAGCGAGTCCAGCAGTGCTGAATATTCCGAATTGGTCCGTCTCCATCGTCTTCACGGCTTGCATGAATTCTTGTTCAGACCCAATGTCGGCCCGGAAGATGAATACGGTCCCGCTGACGCTATCGCCATCCTTGTCGACCAGATGGCCACCGAGCATGCCCCCATCGTCGCCCACAAGAATCTGAAGATCACCGCGTCCTTGGCCGACATTCAGCTCACTTAGCGTCACGTCATTTCCGTCGAACAGGACTTGTTTGACATAACCTCTGTTCGAGAGTCCCGAAACCGACACCCGGTATTTGCCCGCGAATACACTTGGTAGCACAAAGTCGCATGGAACCTCACATTGAGCGCTGCTATTCTGCTTCTCGTTTAGAAATGGCAGGCGCCCCTCGGGGCTGAGTTCGATTTGCGCTCGAACCGGCTGTTTATGCGTATCGGTCTTGTCGGCCCGGCGAATCCGGCCGGCAAGTTTTAGCCCAGGCCCGACGACCACTTGAACATCCGGTATGTCCTCTTTTGCAATCCAGATATCTGCGGTGCCAAAATGATCGGGGGCATCCGATATGTTGCCGGTTGGCGTGGAAAGCCCTACGATTTCAAAGTGACCTGCCGCGAAGCCGCACAGTTTCAGCTTGTTTTCGTCGGTCGGCCCGCCGGAAATCTGCGTCTTTTGGCCCCCCGAGACATCATAGACAAAAAGATTGGATTTGCGATCGTTCGAATCCATCACAGAAGCTTGCACGCAGTAAGTTGGTCGGCGCAAAAGCAGTAGCTTAACGCCTTCCCTTTGCTCGTCTGGTTGCAGGATGATGGGCGCTGCACCGTCGATTGACTGAGATCCCGGATAATATGTGGTGACGAGAGCGGTAGGTCGCTGCTTTCGGTCATCTCGCGCATTTAGGCCATTTCGCGGGTAGCCTACACGAAGAAGAATCGGCGTGCCTGCGGGCAGGCCCTCAAGCCGGTATCTTCCCATATCGTCCACCATTGTGGAGGCGTGCTCGATGTATGTTACTTTTCCGTGGTGGAGTTGAGCCTTCAATGCGACGACCCCGACGCGCTCCACACCTTCTCCCTGTTCATCAACGACGGTTCCCGCGATGCTCGCGGAGGCTGGGAACTTCAAGTCTACGTGCACGGTTTCCAGCCCCAAAGGGGCTGAAACCAGCATTGAGGCGAGGGCGTGGGGATTTCGTCTTTGAGCGTTCAACCGGTATCGTCCAAACGGAACATCCGTGAAGCTGAAATTCCCAGCCGCGTCCGTCATGGTCGTGCGCTTTTGGTCTTTGACGTAAGTTGAAACCGAGACCTCAGGAATCGCGGCGCCTGTACCACCGTCCCGCACCACACCTTTAATCGTGGTCGATGTCTTCCTATTGGACCCGGTATCAGAACTTTGCGCGCGAACAAGGATCGATTTAGAGGATTGCAATCCAATCCAAAGAAGTATAGATCCTATGGTGCATAAGATCTTTAGACGAAAGCGCATCGATGCTCACCTCATTTCTGATCGAGCAGTTGAATTTCAGCGGTGATCTGAGATCCCGGGTTCAATTCTATCTCCGTCATCAACCCGGCATCTCGCCGCCACCGGAAACCGTGGGTGACACTAGACAGAACATTTGAGGAGACGGCGGCGATGAGATATGTGCCCGGAGTCACCTTGTCGAAGGAAAATGCTCCCTGATCTGTGGCCACGATTTCGGGATCACGAGAATCGGAGACAGCAATGAGAAATACCAGCGATTTTGCCCCTGTGGGAAGCTGCGATACTGTCCCCCGAATCGACGCAGACTCATCGCTGAGGGTGATCCCTACCGGCCCGTCCGGTTCCATTCTCAGATCCAGAATCGGAGTGAAACTATGCTTACCGGAGTATTCAATGTCACGGATACGGCAGTCGGGTTCGCTGAGGTTCACGCGATATATGTCAGGCGGCCCGGTGATAGAAAACGGAGCCTGGGAGCCCGCGCCGAGGTCGAATTCGCTTCCCCAGGAGGACTGCGGCACCAGCGAGATTTTGGCGTGAGCGCATTTTGAGCCTTGGGACTGTGCAACAATTCTGGGCGTTATCCTCGCCGAATTGCCACGCTCAACCCCGATCATCACATCATGAACATCCTGCCCCTTCATTTCGACTCTCTCTCGACCATACCGGGGATCGGTCCCGAGAATCGCGCCCTGCAAAGTGCGAACTTGCACGGGTCCCGAAGCGGTGATGTAGTAAGAACCTTCGGCGACTCGCGTGAATTGGAATGTACCATCCGGGCGCACTATCTGCGACGCGACGGTGATACCCGGATAACGTGCCTCAGCCAGCGACACGATGAAACTCGCGCTTTGTTGGGCTGATGGTTTCAGCACGTATCCACGAATCTCGGAACACGTTCCCGTCGCAAGAGTTGAATCGATATTCCGATACTCCTCACCGCCGCGAATTGATAGCCAGCGATCTGGCTGCCGGCCGGGACCAGTCAAAACCGGAAAAATCCCGTGATATCCATCAGCTTGAGCCGGAGACACGATGAGTGGTGTATATTCACCTGGCGGCAGTCGGTACAAGCGATAGAAGCCTCGTCCATCAACCGTCGCTGGCGTGCCAAATGCGCGCATTTCGCCGGTGTTGCCGCTCTTGCGGAGAGCGTACACCCGCGCACCCGCAACCGGGCGGCCCTCTTTGTCCGTGATCGTTCCCGAAATTGTTCCCTGCCGTACCAGCCATACAGTCAAAAACGGCGCGACACTGGCACTCGTAACATGAAGCACATATCCTTCTGGTACGTAGTTGCGGCGCGAGAAGCTGATTCGATAATCGCCGGCAGGCAGGTCTGGAGTTCGAAAGTCTCCGGTTGACCCGCTCTCGACGACTGCGACCAGTTGCAACGTCGAAAGGTTCGTCACGTTGATCTCGACGGACGCGAGTGGGCCGGCATTCGCGTCGTCTAGGACTTTTCCAACGAATTGCGAGGCAACCGTTCTATTTCCAAGAAGTGCGGCGAGAAAGAAGAGGGTTTTAATAGAATTCGTCATGAAAGCTCTCGGCGCAAGGTGATACAGGCCAATTTCAACGTGGAAACTAGACAGACGCGATTTGCGAGATCACTCAACCAAACTTCGGCCCATACCGCATGATTCATAGTATCGAGAACGACCCACGGAGAAAACCTTGACTGCTCCACCTGCTGCAAGAATTCGCGCAGAATCATTGCAGCTGGCAGTCGTAATATTAGAGCAATCGACAATCACTCGCTCTGCGCGCGCCTCGATGGGCGCTCGAATCGCGAGTTCCCTCAACGGAATGTTTACCACTCGCGCGAGTTCCGAGGGCTGGAACCGGCCCCTTTCCCGAACGTCCACGATAAGTGCGGATCCAGCAGCCCTAAGCGTGGCAATCTCTGTCTCACGAATGGGAGCGCCTGTATTCAGTCGATCGAGTTGTTCCGCGGTTCGCGGTGGAACCAGTCGGCGAGCAGAACTCCCGTCTTCAATCGCTTGAAGGACCTGCTCTTCTCCGGTCGCGTCCAGCCTACCGATCCAGATGGACTTGACCTTACTATCTGGCCCAATCAACACGACGGTAGGCGTCGCGCTGACCCTGAAGCTAAGGTCGTCCCACTTGCGGGCGCGCTGCGAGGGCACTTTGAGCGCGTTGAGGTACTCCTTCTGCTTCTTCAAATCCGGGACGGCGACGTACGCTCGACCCTTCTCGCCAAGGATCGACACGAGCTTCCGATGAAAATCGGAACTCGCCCGGCAATACGGGCACTGCTCGTTCGTCACGATCACCAGCTTTGAGACCTTGTCCTTGTCGGCCTGACCCTTGATTGTGACAAATGAACCGACCGAGATCTCGTTAGTCGCTTCGCGTCTCGGCCAATGCGCTGTTGGTCGGAGGTGGGTCGGGGAAATGCTGACAAGTAAATACAAAAGGCCCCCTCCTACAACTACGACACCGACTTCTCGAAGGAAGCTCCACATTCCACTGGCAATTGTCCTAGCTCTCATATTCTCTCCCATCGATCACTCGCCGGCTTGTTCCGGACGCCGCGCTTGGGCATCGAGAACCTTCGACTCCCCGTCCGCCTGAGTAAAGTAAAAAACCAAACGCGAGGTTAGCCGCACTGCTCGCCCGCTGGTATCGTGCGGGGCGGCGAATCTCCATCGCCGGACTCCATCAATCACAGCTCGTCCTGTCAATACGTCAGGGCTTTGTAGAAGTTTGGAAGAAGCCACTTTGCCTCCGGCGCCAACCTCGATCTCGACAACCACTGGCCCAGAGACGTGAGCTCGTGCTGACGCATCCGGATAAGTAATTGGCGTGCTACTGACGACCAGAGCGCGCAACGCTTTTGGCCCCACCCTGATCAGTGGGGGTTGTGTCGTGCATGCGTCAAGAAGGCTGAGGATCCCAATGATCAGAAAAATGAAATATTCCACCGATCGCCTCACGCATGAACCCCTGAATTCTACGCTTCAAAAAACGCACGAGCAACTGCAATCGGGCCATGGGGAACCCGAGTTACAGCTCGCGTACCCAGGAGGGCAAGAGGGATCGCACGCGTTGCTTCCTCCGCACGCCTGAATATCACATTGAAGGCTTGAGGTTCCGCAAGGATCGCCGTCCCCGGGACTACAATCGGTGCCCGAGGAGTTGCCGTCGACGCAGCCGCAGTATGAATATCCTACTGGCACGCCGTTGCATGTGGTGGAACCCTGCAAGTTAACCCCGACCGAATTCGTGCACGCCTGGATATTGCCGGTCGGCGTTGCCAAACTAACAATGCCGACCGCCGCGATCACGCGAAACAGAAAAATGCAAATCATTTTTTGCATGGCGGAATTGTATCCGCCCCGGCGACGGGAAGTCAATATAGCGTCGTGCGAATTTTTGGCTAATATTCCAAGGGGCGTCGTAAAAGCAAAACTTATCGCTTGTATTTCGTTCGAACTCTAGGACTGCCTAAGCGAAATCGAATTTTCATTACACCTACCACCGATGGCTGCGAGCCGGCGCCGAGGGCTTTTAATGCTACCTAAATAACCACACGATTCGATGGCCCGTATTGGCGCAGCTTGGGGAAAAGCCGGGAATGCCTCTTCCGCCGCTTGTTGGCAAAGAGTGACCGGAGTTCATGTTTGCGTGGAGAGCAGCTTCTGGCATTCTACGTGACCGTTCGGGAGAACTACTACCTTCGAACCTTTAAGAGTCCTAAGACAGGGTATAGGCTGAGGTTCAGAATGCACGACCCCCGCGCGTTTTAAAAGTGGTAGGCGCGCCTGGATTCGAACCAGGGACCCTCAGCTTAGAAGGCTGATGCTCTATCCACCTGAGCTACGCGCCCGTGTTTCGATCCTAACATCTTCTAAGCCGCGTCCCTACATGCCTCCGCAACTTTCGACCGGGATTCGACCGGAGCCAGTCAAGCGGTCCTCAGTTTGCCGCTGGACGGGGCGATAACCTTCGTCCGCAGCAGTATTCGAAACGCCAAGCCATGCGTTATCAAAAGAACAGGTACGTAGCCAGCGAGGATAAAGTAAGCCGCGCCTAACAAGCCTGGCTGATCTGCAAGTGATATGCGGGTTCCCTGATAAAAGGCAAAGAGCAGATCGGCCGTTCCGAAGATGTTGAAGACCCAGGTCGCCACTGTCCCCGCACGCGTTCCCAGCGTAGTCAAAGCGAGCATCGCCAGAATGGCGGTGATCAGATCGCCGTAAGCCACTGGTTGAGCAAACGCGGCAGGCAATCCTGGAGACACAACGCCCGGCAGCAAAAATGCCAATCCGAGGAACCTGAACCCATGCAGCAACAGGATTGGCTTCAGATCCTCGGGGCGGGGGAGTTCCCGCAGCACTGGCCAAATATAGAGCCGCGCCACTACTCCCCAAACAGCGAGCCCGAAGGCCACGCTGATTCCGAACGAAACCGGATACGGCATGAGCGATTCTCCGTTACTGCCCGGCGGGGCCGCCGCCGATCAAACCGGTCAGCGGCATCAGCGGACCTACGGGAATGTACTCGTGGTCCATGAGGTTCTCATTCGTCAATGGCAGCGTGTTCATGACTGCGTGCGCCTCGTCGACGGTCCTCGCGTCAAGGAAAAAAATCACGCCCCGGCCGTCGCCTCTCGAGTACCACTGGCGAATCTTACCGTCGAGATAGAGCTTCACGGTCGCCCGGATCTCAGCCGGCATGACGTTCATGATCTGCTGGCGGGTAACTCCTTGCTTTGCTGTCAGAATAACCATCACTTCTGTAGTCTTCGGCGACGGCGCACTCGAAGGGGGCTGGGAGGACTGGGATTGCGCCACAGATGCCAAAGGAAATGCGGATAGAAGGAAAGGGAGTAATAGTTTCACGGATCAACCTCGATTCAGTTTTCTTTACTTGCTTCAGGCGGCGTGTCGCTCGCCTGTATGATATTTGCCCGCGGCGCGCCGCCTGTGACACGATTGCGAATGATCGATTTTTGGCATGAGACCAGTCACAAACGGGTCCCGTGCGGCAAAGAGTTGAATAAGTGAGCGAAGGAGATCAGGAACTTCGCGCTCTCATGATCCGCTATCAGGGCGGATCATTCGACGCATTTCAGGAGATCTACGCGCGGCTCGCGCCGGGAGTGCGCAGGTATCTCTTGCATTTGGCGGGAGCGCATTCGGCAGGCGGCTCCGGAATCGCCGACGATCTCCTCCAGGAAACGTTTCTTCAAGTGCACCGGTCGAGAGCGGGATACAATCCGGCTTACGCGGTTAGACCTTGGATGTTTGGCCTGGCGCGAAATGTTTTTCTCATGAACCGGCGGGCGGCGCGGCGATTGGCAAAGGTTTATGAGTCGCGCGAGGATTTGCCCGATTTCCCGGTGCTTCCGGAAGCCGACAGGCTCGGTTCTCAAGAAGAGATCCGCAGAGGTATGGCGCATTTACACCCGGATCAGGCCGAAGCGCTGTTGCTGCACCATGAGTGGGGGTTTAGTTTCGAGGAGATTGCGGGGATGCTGGGTATCAGTGCCGCGGCGGCCCGCGCGCGCGCCAGCCGCGGAATGGCAGACCTGCGGATGGCACTGAACAGTCTTCAAAGGGCACGTGCATGATTGATCGTTCACCTAGGCCGCCGGAAGCGTTGATGCGGGCGATCGCCCAGGATCTCAAACCCGTGACACCATCGCCGCGGCCGCTCCAACTGGCGTTGCGAATGATTCCCGTCGCTCTTCTGGTTTCGTCGCTGATTCTGCTGGCGATCGGACTCCGTCCCGACTCAGTAATTCTGGGACCGGTGTTGACGTGGGGCGCTTCTGCCGCGCAATTTCTGTTGGCAATAGGGCTGGTCTGGATCGCGGCGCACGAAAGCACGCCGGCTGGCCGGCTGCCGAGGCAGATGGTTTACGCCGCTGCCGCCGCGGCGGCCTTGCTCGTCGTTTTTATCACCTTACTGACGTTTTCGACAAGTGCTGCGAACGAACCTGTTCTGCGCGTCCCGCCACGTGTCGGCGAAATGCTGCGTGATTCGCCGTGGATCATGGGCTTCGGCTGCGGGATCGGCAGCACGTTCGCGGGAGGAATTCTGGTCCTGTTCTTCAGTTGGGTGTTTCGAAACTCGCTTGCGACCCGTCCGACAGTGGCAGGTGCGCTGTATGGTGCGGGCGCGGGGGTCGCAATCAATGCGGGTTGGCGGATTGCTTGCCCGATTTCGACCCCGTGGCATGCGCTGGGAGCGCACGGAGCGGCGATCATCGCGACAGTGATCCTGGGAGCGCTTATCGGACATTTTTTAGGAAATCGAAGATTGCACATCGAATGAGCCAGGATCCCGAAGCTAAGGCACCTGACGACACCACCGGGAACGCGCCACGAAATTGATCTGAAATGGTAGCCTAGTTTTCTTATGAGGCTTGCCACCGCGCTCCTGGTGTGTTCCACGGCATTTGCCGAGATCCCGACGCCGGAATCGGTTCTGGGACACAAGCCCGGAGACGATTTTTTTCTCGCCAGCTACGATCAATCGCTTACTTATTTTCAGAAGCTCGCCTCGTCGACAGACAAGTTGAAGCTGGTCAAAGCAGGCAAGACGACGCAGGGCCGCGACTGGTATTTCGCCATCATCTCTTCGCCGCAGAACATCAGGGATTTTGAGAAATATCGCGATATCGCCAAGAGACTCGCGCTGGTTCGCGGGTTGAACGACGAGCAGGCCAGGGCTCTGGCTCGCAGCGGGAAGGTTTTCGTTCATATCGACGGTGGCCTGCATGCGACCGAAGTCGCCGGCGCGCAGCACACCATTCAACTCGCCTACAACCTGGTGAACGGGAATTCGCCCGAGATTGCGAACATCCTGGACAACGTAATCCTGATGCTCTGGTTCTCGATCAATCCTGACGGGCAGAACATGGTCGCGCAATGGTACAGGCAGAACCTGGGAACCACCTACGAAGTCGCGAATTTTCCTGGACTCTGGCAGGAATACATCGGCCACGACAACAATCGCGACGGGTACATGAACAATATGATCGAGTCGCAGGTGGTGACCAAGTACGAGCTGGAGTACTATCCGCAGGTTTTCTATAACCACCACCAGACGGCTCCGTTCCCGGCGCGCATCTGGATTCCCCCGTTCGGCGATCCGATCTCGGCCGATGCCCATCCTTTGATGTGGCGCTGGGTGAATAAGTTCGGCACGTCGATGGCGGCTTATCTCGACGAGCACGGGGTGCCGGGCGCGATGCATCGCGGACGATTCGACGATTGGTATCCGGGCTTCATCGATCACGTCAACAATTTTCGCAACACGATTTCGTTTCTCACCGAGACGGCGCTTTACCGGTACGCGACGCCGCATTTTTATACGATCGATGAATTCCCTCGCGACAAGCAGGATCTTCACACGGAGGTTTTCTACGCGAGCCCGTGGAAAGGCGGATGGTGGCGCCTCTCCGATGCTTGCAACACGATGCTGCTCGCGTCGATGGCGGTGCTCGACACGGCGGCGAAGTATCGCGAAGAGATCGAGTTCACACGTTATCAGGCGGGGCGCGACACGATCGCTCGATTCAGGAAGGACCCGCCCTACGCTTACGTGATTCCTCGCGAGCAGCGCGACGTTCCCACTGCGGAAACGCTGGTCCAGAAACTCCTGATGGACGGCATCGAGGTCAATCAGGCGTCCGATAATTTCAAGGTCAATGGCACGGTGTTCAAAGCGGGATCGTGGGTGGTGCTGATGGATCAGCCCTTCGCTGCGCTGGTGAAGGAACTGTTCGATGTTCAGAAATATCCAACTCCTCCCGGTGCTCCTGCTCCGGCCGCGCCTGCCACGGGACGCGGCGCGCAAACTCCAGCACCGGCGAATGCGGCTGGCGGAGGCGGTCGGGGAGGCGGAGGAGGGCGTGGCGGAGCAGGAGGAGGCGGACAGGCTTCCGCGGCTCCTTCAGCGCTTTCTCAATTGCCGTACGACGTGACGGGGTGGACGCTTCCGATGCAAATGGGCGTCGAAGTGGTTGCCGTGGAGGACCCGGTGCCGGATGAAGCCCGCCACGCGCTGAAGCGGATCGAAAAACTCGACCCGACTCCCGGGAGGGTCGAAGGGACCGGACCGGTATTCGTCTTCTCGCACAATTCGAACGCGTCGCTTAAAGCCGTAAACGATATTCTCGACGCGGGCGGAACCGTGAGTTTCGGGAAAACCGATTCGATGATTTACGCGACCGGCCGCGTCGCTCCGATTCTGCAAAAAGACGGAGTCGATGCGAAGTCGGTCGCGGAGGCTCCCGCGGGATTCGCTGTGAAGAAACCGCGCATCGCGATTTACGAGCCGTGGTCCGGCAACATCGATCAGGGCTGGACGCGTTGGATCTTCGAACAGAATCACTTCCCATTTACCCGGGCGCGGAATGCGGACATCCAGGCTGGGCACCTGCGCGATCATTACGACACGATCGTTTTCGCCGAGCAGGCGCCGCGATCGATCATCGATGGTCTTCAGCCCGGATCGGTCCCTGGAGAATACGCGGGCGGGATCGCAGATTCCGGCGTCGAGGCTCTCCGCGAGTTTGTGAATGCCGGCGGGACTCTGATCGCGCTTGGCAACGCATCGCTCTTTCCGATCGAGCAGTTCAATCTTCCCGTCGCGAACGCGCTGAATGGATTGCGGCCTGATCAATTTTTCTGCTCCGGCACGCTGCTCAAAGTCGAGATTCGCGAGCCGAATCATCCCATTGTCGCGGGGCTTCCGCCGGATCCAACGGTGATGTTCGAGCGCAACGTCGCGTTCGACACGAAACCGAACTTCCGCGGAAAAATTCTGGCGGCCTATCCGAAGGAGCGCAGCCCGCTGCGCAGCGGATATCTGATCGGAGCGGAGCACCTTCAAGGAAAGGCGGCGGCGCTCGACGTCGAATACGGGAAGGGCCACGTCATCCTGATCGGATTCCGGACGCAGTGGCGCGCG
>Ga0070738_10002916_pt1 | contig 24363 bp, 23 predicted proteins | sample Coa_R2_2_FD_66446 | JGI IMG/M metagenome (GOLD analysis project Ga0070738, IMG submission 66446) | Surface soil microbial communities from Centralia Pennsylvania, which are recovering from an underground coalmine fire - Coalmine... | ecosystem: Environmental > Terrestrial > Soil > Unclassified ... | reverse complement strand
GCGGGCAAGGAGCCTCCGGCCTGCGGCCCCAACGCGGTGATCGCTGCCGCGGCAATGTGCTTGCAAATCCGCCCTTCCTGCGCAATGCGCACTTGGAAATCGGGACAGGTGCATGAGCCAGTGCCGTGCATATCGAGTCTCACCTTGTAGGGGACTCCGCTCTTGTTGGTCACGATGAACTCCGGAAAATCGCCCGAAACGGACAGGCGATTCGTCTTCATCTCCTCTACTGCCCGGGCCCAGCGATTACCCGCCTTTGACTGAAGGAGGGTAAGCGCCAGGGACGCCGATTGTGGGTCAACGATCTGTGTTGCTACAGACATTTGTGGTTCTCCTTTTTTGTGGATGGTGTGGCCGGAATCGCTGAGCGTTGAGGCTCAGCTCTCCCGTAACTCCAGCCGATGTGGATCAGCGCGGGAGCTGCGCCGAACTTCTTGTGGGTTTGGGTCTTTGTGGGTGAAGGGGTTTGTGGATAAAACTTGGTGTCAGTCGCGCATCGGCATCAGCAGGTGCTGATAGCGGAATGCGTCAAAGACAACGACCTCGGAGATCGCCGGTGGGAACAGCTTCATCGAGACGGTATCGGTTTCCAGGCTCTTCACGTATTGCGTGAGGTACTGGTAGTTGAAGCCAACGTCTCTCGCTTTTCCCGAGATTCGCGTATGCCCGAGCGTCACGCGGTTGGTGGTGCCGTCGTTTTCTGTTTTGATTGCGACGGGTGATTTCAAAAGTTCCAATTTCACGGCTGGACTTTGTGCCTTGCGAGCGGTGGGCGAGAGCTTGGTTAAGCCATCGAGCAGTTCTTCGCGATGGAATACCACCCTGGCTTCGAGTGGCGTCTTGGGCAGGACGTTCTCGTAATTCGGGAACTGCCCCTGTCCACGGCGTGCGATGATTCCGGCGCCATCTGGCAGAACGAACAGGAGAAATTCCTGTTCAGGACCGCAGGTGGAGAACTGGACCCATTGAGGCTCTTTCGCCAGTCCTAACCGGCTCAGAATCGAGGCTGTCGATCGGAGCAAGAGCACCGAACGAGTGGCCTCTTCATGGCTTTTCGCTGCACCTTCAACGACCGAGAGCCGATGCCCGTCAGTGCCCACGAGTCTGAACACCGAACCGTGCACTTCGAGCTTGAGCACCTCGGTGCTGTACCGGGTTGACTCTGCCGAAGCGCAAAACAACGTCTTGTCGAGTGCCGCATCCAGTGCCGACGCGAGGAATTGACCTTGGAACTTGAGATCCCCGTCTGGAATTTGCGGGAAGTTCTTCGGTTCTTCGCAGGTCAACACGAGACTCCGATTGTTGGCGTGCAGTTCGAACTTGCTGTCGCGGATTCGGACTTCCAGGTTGGGAGCCGATTCTGTTTTCAGGATCTGCTGAAGTTCTCTAGCCGGGACCAGCACATCGATGTTCTTCTCGGCGGCGGGACCGGCAAAGGGTATGGATACGTGCAAGCTGTTGTCCAGGTCGGTGGCGGTTAGCTCCAGATGGTCCTTCACGACGCGCCATCTGAGGTTTTCCAGCACCGGCAGGTTTCCTCGCTTCGGCACCACGAGGCAGAGCCTTTCGAGGGCCGATTTGAGTTGATTGGTGTCGAGTACGCTCATAGCAAATGCTCCTTTGTGGATTAGGACACCCCGCGAGTCATCGCGTGGATGCAGTTGTGGCTTGATTCAGGGTTTGTGGGATCAGGAAAGGGTTTGTGGGATTAAAACTTGGAACGTGAGTTACGCAATTTGGGCCGCCGTTGCCGATTCGGCTGACGACAGATGCGTTCGCAGTGGCACGCTGACCGGCTCGAACGCACGGTCGAGTGCGTGGTGTGCCAGGACCTCCAGTTCCAGAAGTTGGAGAGTCGAGAGCGTGATCTTTTCCGCCGATCCTTCGTGCTCGAATTCAGCGGTGACCTGTCCGTCATTCCTTTTCCGTAGGCTCACATGGGTTGCGTCATCACCGAACCGAACGGGCACGGTCTTCTCCTGATTGACAGCGCGACGGGTAAACACTGCCAGCGTGGCCAGATCGTTCGCCTTGGTGATCGCGAACTGAGAGTGCCACATCGGGCTCTGTACCTCGAACTGCAAGCCGTGCCCGGATACATTCAGGCCGACGCTGAGGGAAAGATCGTCGCGAAGCAGCAGGTCAACCTGATTGCAGGCGAATAACGCCCGCTTTGCCACGGCATGGAAGGCCTGAACTTCGCCGGGGTGCAGATCGAAGCGCGCGACCCGCTTTGCCTCATCACGCACGGCGAAGAAGACTCGCAGCCGGCCCTGGTCCACTTGCTCATAGACGAGGAACTGGGCGAAGCGACCATAGATCTTGTTTTTCGAGCTGCCGTTCGAGCTGAACAGGTCGCCTTCGGAGCCGATCGTCTCGTCGAAGGCGCTTTCCGTCTCGCCTGGCTGAGAAGGCTTGGCTTCGCGCAATTGAAACTGCTCGATCCGGCGCTCGACGGCTCGCATGATTGCCAGCAGGTGCAGCAACTGCTCGACGGAGTCAATGCGCGTTTGAAGTTGGACAGACTCGCGGCGTGGAGTCTCGGCAGTCACGGCTAGAGTCAGGCCGGTGCCACCCACCTCCCCCTGAACTCGGCCGTATTGATTTGCGATGAGAGTATTCATTTCATTTCTCCGTGAGCCTCATTCCTTGCCGACAGCGACGGCCTCGGGTTCAGGCTCGATCTCGATTTCGAAGTGGGTGGCGACCAATGTGGGCAAAATCTCTTTGGGTACGACCTTCTCAGTGGGAAAGATCAGGGCGCTCAGCGAAATCGGGCCGTGCTTGCCCTGGACTTTAATGTCGCGGACGCTAAGTCCCTTAGCGTTCGGTTCCACCAGGCCCGCACTGCGGAGCATGTTGTAGAGATTCGTGTTGGGCGGCAGGACGATTTTCCTGTCGTTCAGCCTGTCCCGTGCCATGCTGACCGCGATCGGCACCACGACTGCGGTCTTGTCGCCATCGGCATAGACCTGTGCGCCGGGAATATTGACGCCCATTTCGCCACTCCTGATGAGCTCCTGCCATGTCTGCAACAGCAGGCCGATCTTGCTCCCCGACTGGGAGGCGATGGCGGATTGTTCCCGCTCGACGCTTGCCTGGTCTCCACGGCTAACCAATTTTGAAAGCAGACTCGTGGTTGCCTTGTCATGACCCTCTGACAGGCAGGAGAACAGATGGCTCAGTCGAGGCGCGCCGAGGTACGCCTCGTCTTCACACGAAAGAACATGGTGCAGAAGCGCGACCGAAGCCAGCGCGTGGCTCCGATGTTCGCGGTCGGGACGCCAGCAAGCGATAGGCGCCTTGGTGCGCCGGCCGAACTCACAGTAACGTTCGTGCATCGGGCACCACGTCTCGCCTTTTCCCCTGACATCCAGATCAAGAAGTTTGCCGAGGTCATGGCAAAGGGCGGCGATGAACGTGGCGTACTGCCAGCGCGGGCGGTTGTGGGCGCTGCGAAAACTATCGACGCTACCGTCTGGCCGCCGCTCCGAGATCATGTCACCTTCAAATTCGTCCAGGGCGTTTATTGCTACCTCTAGGGAGTGGCGGTACAGACCCCCGGACTCGGAGTGGTGGTGCTTCTCGCTGGCTGGCAGGTCGCCCACGGTTTCGGCGAACCTGTGGAGCAGCCTCTCAGCCAGCGCCCGCACCTTCATGTCGAGCGAGAGCCGGTAGAGAATCCGTTCCGTGAGCTGTTCCACTGACGCCAAATTGCAACTCCTCCCGAATGGGGATGGATCATTCATCCCCATAGACCTCCCCGATCACCCCTCCACGAGGAGGGGTCGGAACGAAATGGTTAAAGGCATCGCTGCGCGATGCCTTTAACCGTGAATCGCAGCGACGATTCACCGTGTTTGCTGGCTGCGGCTACGCCGCAGCTTCCGCTTCTTCTGGCGGTATCAGGGCCCGCAGCGCGGGCACTCCGCCAGTCTTGTTCACGACTCCGATGATGGTCAACGCGACCTCGGACATCGGCGCCACCTCGTGGGGCTTGACGTCCCACACCTCCACTGCGTAGTTCGTGCCGGAGCTGTTCTCCGGGTCCAGGACCAGCAGGTTGGTGACGTAGGTCTCCTTGCTGCTGGAGTTGACTTTGCGAGCCGAACACCTCAGGACTGTGCCGGTGAGCTTCATGGCCTCTCATGGCCTCCTCGAATCGGTATTGGTGTGGATCACAGGCTCGTGGGTGTGAACAACAGGCTCATGGCTCAAGGTGCGAACTTGTGGGATCGGCGTGGATACCTGATAGACCGTAGCGGCTTCATGTGCGCCCTTTGCGTGTGCCAGCACCTTGGGGTGTTTGGCCGCCCGCTCGTACAGGCGTCGGCGAGCATCCGAGCCGACGGCGACTGTCAGCGACAATTTCTCGCCCAGGCTGGAACGAGCCGCCGCATACCGCCTGACAAATGCCCGCAGTTGCCGAAAAGGATTCCAGTGAGCGCGGTCCACGATGGTGAGGCACAGTCCGCCATCATGCGGATCGACAAGCAGATCCTCCCAGAGATATGGCTGGCCGCCACGGTGCGGGAGCGATTGCCGAGGGCAGCCCAGCTCTTCGAAGGCTGCCACCTTCTTTTCGTGCAGGAAGATGAACTCCGCCGGCCACCGCCTTGCGTCCAGGTAAAAGCTGACAGTGGCCAGGCGCCAGCGGACGCTTGGAACTCGGTGGACGCGGCGGGCGGACATGTCAGGGCCAACCAATCGCACAACTGACTTCGTGATCTGATACACGACTGGGTAAACTGCCACCCGCCGCAGGAATCCCGTTTGCTCCAGCCCATTCAGCCGACTCAGGGTCTGCGACGGAGATTTTGCCAGTCCCATCGCCTGCGCCTGCTCGGCGGTGCAGTAGCCACCGAGCTGCGCCAACGTCGTCAAGACACTATCCGTACGCTCGTCCACGAAGGCCACGCGTTCCGAAAACTTGATTGCCATTCTTGTCCACACTCCAATGTCGCAGTAGTGGTGGATCACATTCAGCGTGCCGAATTGGGTGAGACAAGACATGGCTAAAACTGCGTCGGCGAATGCACGATTAGATTGCGCGTGCTGACAATGCCCAAAGTGCCGACCGCTAAGACCAGCAGTACAGCCGAGACAGCGACTGGAGCGGCGATCCATAGCAGGGCCAAAAACGGAGTGAGGCCCAGACCCGTCACCGACAAACTGAAACGCATCGGCGAGTGCATCTTTATTAAGCCCTTCTGATTTGCCCGGGCCCATGACCCTTCTAGAAATCCGACCATGAGTGCAATCGCGAAACTTGGAGTCAGGTGCACGAGTACGAGCGAGCGAAACGTCATCAGCTCGACAGCCTTCCACGTCTTCGCCGCAACTTTCTGGCGGAATGGCTCTGGCATTAGGTTAAAGAGACGACCCGCGTAGCCTGGCGTCGCCCGTTCGAGTTCGTCCAATTTCGAGGTGGGCAGGACATTCGCAGCAGCTGCCAGAGTGTCGGCGATTAACCTTCCGGTTTGCTGGCTCGAAAGGAGTGCAGCGAGCGAAGCGACCAGCAGCACGAATGCAAAGATCCATGTCAGCTTCATGCGGCACCCAGGGGAAACAGGTTCTTTGGTTGTGGCATCAGCGGAAAGCGCGTCTTGTACGTCTGACCGCTGGCATAGAGGAAGGCTTGCCCACGCGGCAGCTTCATCAGCCAGTCTTCGCGGACGAGATTGTCGATGACCTCGGTTGATTGCTGAGCGAACGTCGCATCGAAAGCGAGCCTGCTGTGGACGGTGGGCTTGCCTTGAAGCACCGGACGGTACGCCGCCGATTCTCGCCTGGTGAGGAGCGGCCCTTGACCTGCCACATCAGCGAAGGTCTGTGCCGTTGCATGATCCGTGGCACGGAACCAAAGTTTCGTGTTGGTGTTGTCGAGAATCTGCTGCGCACCTGCCGGGCCGAGAACGCTCACCAGGTCGGCAACGCTTTGGAACGCCAACACCGCCATGAGGCCCTGGCCGCCCGCTTGCGAAAGCAGGTCAATGAAACCGGGAAAAACGAGCCTTCCGACTTCGTCCACAATGAGGCGAACCGGAGTCTTCGCATGTTCGTAGGCATATGCGCGGCCGATGAAGTTGAGAAGATCCTGCAAGGCCAACATGCCGATTGCATACGCCGTCTCCTTGACGATCATCGAACCCATGAACATGTACACGATTCGCTTCAGTCGGATCGCGCGGTCCCAGTCCAGGTCCGGAGCCGTGACCGACATCAGGTTACGGAAATCGGGAGTGTCCAGCTTCGACAGCATGGGCTTGAGGGAAGAAACCATCTTGTCGTAATGGTCGGGCGGGTGCTTGATGAGTCCTTGGAGGTACTCGTATTCAGGCGTGTGCTGAGGGATTTTCGGCAACAGCTCTTCGAGGCTGCCGTTAACTTTGGCATACCGCGCTATCTTCGAGAGCAGCGGTCGCTCGCCCGCGAGCAGCATCGACTGGGCTATGACGTTGATGACCTCCCAGGAGAATGCCTTGAACGGCTCCGATTGGCCGCCGCCCGGCAGCAGGCCAGCCAAACGGTCGGGCACTTCCATGCCGAGCACGAAGTTGTGAAGCGGGTTATAGGTGCAGGACAGGTGCGGAAAAGCCAAGGAGAAGAATTGAAAATCTTTTTCGCGTCCCGCCCGCACAGCAGCGTCGTAGGCTCGATGGAGTACGTTCAGGTCGCCTTTGGGGTCAATGAAGATGACCGCTTCGTCGCCGCGTTCAATCGCCTGCACAAGGTCGAGTTGCAGGTAGTGAGTCTTGCCCGTCCGAGTCGCACCGGACACCAGCATGTGCCCCTCAAGGTCGCTTAACGGGAGAAACACCGGCGCCTCTTCATGCAAGCCGACGGCATGGAGGGCGGATATGCCACCAGGATCGCCGGGTTTCCGTTCGCGCCGAGTCAGCGCAGCACCCTCACGCTCGGCAGCCAGGACCTCGTTCGCATGTTGCGGGTCCCAAGAGAATCCTTGGCCCATGTACTGCATTTCGTCTTGGTGCGGCAGTTGAGACAGCGCCAACGCGCTGAGTTCGTTCGGAAGTTGTTGTCCGATTTGCCGCGAACCACGGAGCAGAGCCATGCCGAACAATGCAAGACCGAACCAGAGGCCCTGGTGACGCGTCAGGAACAGGCGATCAGGAGCGACCAGCGAAACGGCGGCCAACAGCCCCCACCCGATCACCAAGTAAGGGAATCGCCGGAACCGAGTTGCAATCGGCGACAGCATGAAACTCCTAACACGCGCGCTGCAGAAGCAGCGCGACATTCCCTGCGGCACGCTCAATGTCTTCCCGCGTCTTGAGCAACACGGGCAACGTTTGAGAAACGACATCCGCAGTCAATTCCTCAGCTCCCAAGATCTTCAGCGCATCGATCCAGTCGAGCGATTCACGAATGGCAGGCGGCTTGGACATGCCGAGGTGTCGAACCGCCGCCGTGAAGCGCGCTACCTGCGCGCTGAGGCGGGCTTCGCTTTCTCGCGAGCGCGTAATGATCTCGACTTCCAGTTCTGATGCGGGATAGTCCATCCACAGCAAGAAACACCGGCCTCGCAGTGCGTCCGTCAGTTTCCGTTGCGCGTTGGAGGTCAACACCACGATTGGGCGGTGCTGTGCAACGACAGCACCCAGTTGCGGGATTGAAACCTGGAAGTCGGACAGGATCTCCAGCAGGAAAGCTTCGAACGCCGGCCCGGTCTTATCGATTTCATCAATCAGCAGAACCGCTCTCTCCTCGGATTGCAGCGCCCTGAGGATTGGACCCGAAACGAGGAAGTCGGGGCCGTAGATGCGCCCCTTCAGTTCCGCCCAAGTCTCGTGCTCACCGCTCTGGCGGACAAATTCGAGCGCCATCCGTTGCAGCGGCTCATTCCACTGATAAAGGGCCCTTTCCTCGTCGATCCCTTCGTAGCACTGCAAGCGGATCATAGGCATGTCGAGAGCCTGTGATAGAACCTTCGCGATCTGAGTCTTTCCCGCACCCGGAGGCCCCTCCAGAAGCAATGGCTTCTGAAGCCGAAGCGCGAGATAAAGCACCTTCGCAATGTCCGGCTTCGTTATGTAGCCATGCATCGCAAGCAGCCTCAGCAACTCATTGCCCGAGCACACGTTGTTGATGGGACTAGTGGCGGCCATTCGCATTCCTCGCGTTCAGCGCGGCGCGCATGTCGGCCAGCTGTGCTTCAAGCGCCTGTATGTACGCAGTCTGTGCTGCGGCCAAGCCCTGATCGGCCGGTTGATTCTGCTCGGCGGTCGCCGTGCCCATATCCGCTTGTTGTGGAGCGCTGGTGTTCAGGCGCCCACCCGAAACGCTCAGTGCGTTCAGCAGAAATATCCGTATGGACTCATTTGTGCTCACCGTAACGATGGGTACACTGATGGACTGCTGCAGGCGACTTGAATAGCGGCTGCCCTCGGAGGCGACTTCGGATGCGAGCTGATTGCGTAGGTAGTCAGCTTGGGAGAATGGTTGGCCGAGATTGCCTTGTCCCGCGAACTGAATCGCCAGAGCGGATGCGCCCGTGGCGACTCGCCCTGCGCCGGCAAGGATCGGATGACCGCTCCCTTGGACCTTACCGACTAGCCCTGCGCTGCCGTCCCTCATCAATGCCAGGCCCGAGATTGCGATTTCGCGGCGGCTGTTTGGGAGGATCAAAGAAGTGAATCGGACGTTCACGCGGTCCTTAACCGCGCCCGCCATATAGCCGACCACGCGCGAGCCTTGCGGAATGACAACCTGATTGCCGAGTTGGATGTTTCTGTCTACGACGGCAATGACGGGTGATTCCAAGCCGCTGCTGATGGCGTTGGTCGTATGCGCGACGATCTCTGTGCCGGACGGAAGCTGCGTGCCGGTTTGAGGCGAGACGGAGGAGATGCCGATAGGAGAGAAACCCGCTTGTGAAACGACATTCCCGACGAACACGGTCGCGGGCGTTTGCAATTCGGAGGCCGTCGCCACGTTCGGTGAGGCTGGACCGGCGCCGTTCCCTGGCCCATCATCAGCATAAGAGAACCGTCGTGCTGCGGAATCTTGCCGGGCCGTGGTGGCAGTCTTGGTTTGACCAGTCTGCTGCGTGTCGGCATTCCCCTCGCCGCCGACGAGTTGGTTCTCACTTACATTTGAGTCGGTGTTTGCTGCTGTGGTCGAGCTTTTTCGATCCTCAGTCCCGCTCAGCCCGGTCGGTTGCCGAAAATGGCTCTGGACGGAGCTTTCGGGTTTTGACAACAGGAACAGCAGTCCCGTCGCAACAAGCAGCAGCAGACCGGCAGACATCATGATCGGAGCAGCTTTGAGGTGCGACGATTCACGCTTGGACTGCGACGGCTTCGACGATTGAAAAACGCTCTGCATTTTCGTCGCGAATCGTCCAAAGCCGCTCAGCCGTTCCGTATCGCGAATGTTTTCGAAGGCCTGAGTGGTCAGAGTCCCCTCCGCCGGTTCGCTAGTGACTGCCACCCTCTCGGGATCGACCACACTCGTTTTGAAGCCGTTGCCGTTCATCGGGGCGCTCCTGAACTACTCAACTCGATATTTCGCGGGCTGGTCTACCATCGCGCGGTTTCCAACTGACAACACGACCTGCTGGTCGCTGTCGTGGACAGGCGGCGTAAAGACGATCAGGCAGACTGCGCGTTCGCCCGGCGCGAGCTGCTTCGATGAGAGAACGGCCTGAGTCATCTCAATCGGCTCGATCTTGGCCGGCAGCCCTTTCTTCTTGTCCTTGCTCTTTTCGGCGGCAGTGACGAGATTGAGCTGCGGACCTTCCAGATCGATGACCGCCTTAGTCGTGTTCTCGATATCGAATGACACGAAGGCCAAGTCATTCAGGCGTTCAGTTTGGTAGTAGCGGAGCAGGAGACCGCCTGCGGAAATGCCGGGGGCATCCTTCCGCGCATTCTTAACGTCCGCGAGCATCTTGCTCGCGAACTCCTCCTGCGCGTGCTCGCGGGTGGTCTTTTCAGACGAAACGGGAGACGAATCTTTCACGGGTGGTGGGGCTGGCAATGAGTAATCCACTGAGTAGGCCGTGTCCGCCAATTTGCCGGCCTTGAGCATGATGTTCACCACACGACCCGAGGCCATGTAGACGAGCATGTTCGTTTCAATCGGCGGATTCGCCTTCGGGCCGGACGCCCGAATCTGCTTCACGATGGCGTAGTGCGGATCGTCCTTATCAGCCTCAGCTAAGAAGTAATTGCTGTCGCCGAGGGCGATTCGACGGATTGAATCCTGGCGCGGGAACTGCACCAGGACCGCGAAATGCGGCGCTGTGGAGATTAGGTAAGGAGGAGCTAAAGGTACAAGTCCATTTCCACTGCCGCCGTCGGCAAGTGCAGCAGGTGCAGTGACGCTCGGTTGCTCGGCATCATTCGTTTGCGCCGTGCAGCAGACGGTGCACAGAAGAAACACGAGGAAAAACATGGTCTTTTTCATTGCTGCAATACCTCTTCTTTATAGTCAGCGATTTCAAGGCCGCTCCAGCCGTTCGAGGAGGTGCGCGGCACAGGCGCCAGGCGGATGACGTACTTCACAAGCAACTCTTTCTTGTTCTCGCGCCCGCTGACGAGCGTCGTCAGCCGCTTCTGACCAAAGACAACCGCCGTAAACGGATCCCCGGAGACCAGCTCTGCGGACTTCACCGCCAAAGTTGCGGTGACGTTGTTGTCGCGTACTGTATCGACGAAATGTTGCTCATTGAGCTGCGCGAGAATCTGCTGGCGCAGGTTTGCGGTCATCTGATTCAGCGCCAGTGTCGTGTTGCGCTTAACCGTGACTGGATCGATGTTCACGAACCGATCGAGGAAGCCGCTCACGAACGCCAGCTTCTCGGCCTCGTCCGGTTGCTGTTGCGAACCCGTCGTTGCGACCTCCACTCCCGAGCCGTTCAGAGTTGAGACTTGGCCATCATGCACACGGAGCAGAATCGGCGGTCGCAATTGCGCCAGGATGGCGGAGACAATGGCGATGAGGGCGACCCCGCAGGCGACAAGCGCGACGCGTGACGCCCGGCGGGCCTGGATCGCCAGGTGGCTGTAGAACTCCGTGTAATCGCCGAGCTCAAACTTGGCGTGTGGCGGTTCATGCGTAACGATGTTCGTGCTCATGGTCATGCCTTTCACGCGGCTGCCGGAGGAGGCAGCGGGGCAAAACTCGTTTGTGGCGGAACTGAACTGGTCTCCGTACTGCGGCTCTTTGCCATATAACCGATGGCTTGGGGCACAGTCGTAGCGCCGCCGGTTGCATATGCCAACGCCGCCGATGCGCCGGTCTCGACTACGCGATAAGTTACGTAGGCCATGCTCGCCGTAACGAGCGCGGATACCGCCGCACCAGTTGCATTCAGAGCGCCCGTGGTCAAGTAACTCGTGAGCCGCGGAACCTGCGTCAATAGGACCGCCATTAAGACGAGCAGCATTGATGGAACAAGATTGACGCCAGGACCGGCGACAAATACCTGGACGAGGGCGCCGGTAAACAGAGCGAACATGATGCTCCACACGGCTGGCCACAGGAGAACTTGCAGGAGCGCCCGGACATAGCCGTATGTCACCGAGCTGAGCTGTCTGCTCGGCAGGAGCGCGAGCAGCATAGGACCGAATACATACAAGAGCACGATTGCGAGTGCTTGAGCGGCAACCAATCCCACATAGGCGATCACCAGAATCACCGCGGAGAGAAGGATCAGCATCGCCACGATGCTCGAAGCCCAACTTGTTGCAAATGCAAGCACTCCGTTGAGGCTGTTGAGTTGCGATTGGATCTGCTGAAAGAAATTCTCGAAGCTGTTCGGATCTGCAAACCGATGAGCGAGATCGGAGCTCATAAGATTGAATTGCGTGAATAGATCGCGATAATCGCCCAGCAGCGCCAGTGTGATTCCGAACCGCGCCATGATGCGGAAGTAATCCTCTTCGGTGTTGTCCTGCAGGAACGCTTGCAGCATGCTGAACGTGAAAACTAGCGCGGCCAGCGGGAACGCGATACCAAGGATCAGCGGCAGGTACTGCTCGGACCGATCCCACAGTCCTCCCAGTGCTGCCAAGAACCGACCGATACTGCCGAGATCGAGCATTAGCGTCCCGCCCTATCACCAATTCCGTACGACAACTGCATGCTGCCGACCATGGTCGAAACGGCGCTCACCTGGTCCTGCCGACTCTGCTCCTGCTCCTTTTCGATTGAGTTCTGGCGAGCAATGGCCAGAGATTGCAGCCGCATCAGTCGAGCAAGGAGTCGCTGGTTGTAAGCTTGAGACCGAAGCAGTGCACCGTTGGCCGCCGCAGAAAGCTTGGCCGCACCGCTAGGACTTGCGACAGCGGCACGCGACTCGATGTCGTTGGCATCCAGCTCTTCCTGCTCGGAGATGAGCTCCATCCGGGAGGCATCGAAGAGGCCGAGAGTCGCGGTGGCGTCAGCGGCGTCGAACCTTTTCTTGCGTTCGAGTGGAAAATCTCCCGTCACGACGCCATAGGAATCCTCGATGTCATGCCGAATGGCCGATGGATCTATCAGCACGTTTCGGAAGTCGGCCTGCAACTGCTGGAATTGCGGGAATTCGCTGCTGACCGTGTCATTGAGGATTCCGCGGAGCTGCCGGCCGCGAGCTAGCGTGACGCCTTCTTGAACACCAGCGTTGATTCGGTTGTATTGCTGAACATAAAGACCGAGCGTGTTCAACGTGTCTCGCGAGACGCCGATCTGCTCGCCAATGCGAGCGACTGCCGTCCAGTCGATTACTGGCATGGTGCCGAAGATCGCGTGTGCCGCTACCGGGAGAATCAGCGCAGTTGTAAGCACGACGGCGACAGGAACCAATTTCCTACGAAGCTGCCGCATAAACTTCCTTTCGATTTCGGGTTAAGGACGACGCCACCCCTTGCGGGTGGCTGACGCCTAGGCGATAGATCGCCTCCAAGGCCGATAGTTCGGGATGATCTTTGGTGAACTGCTCGCGGAATTGCATTTCGATCGGGTGACTGGTCGTGGCCCAATAGTCGAATGGTGTAGCCGTAAGCTGAATTACCGTGCTCGATTCAGGCTGATTTGCAATTAGCAGATAGCTCTCTGCGAAATGACCGGGGACATTGCGCAATTCCTTGACTGCTTCAAGCGCCGGTTCGGAGAGGTGCAGAACTTCGCGCAACCTGGAGAGCTCACCCAACTGTGCGCAGATGAACTTGGCCTCAGTGTTTTGGAGGATTGCCAACCCGACGGTGTGCGGTGACTCTGCCGTTCCGACGAAGTCCTCAATTCCTTGGCTCGCCGCGATGATTGAGCCGTAGCGTTTTCGGGCAGTGCGGAACGCGTTGAGAACCTGAGCACCAAGCACAGGGTCCGCCAGCATTGCCCAGACTTCATCGAACACGCCTACGGTTGGACGCAGATTCCCATTGGCATCTTTTCGGCCGATCTGCTGATCAATCGCCCGTGCGATTGTGAAGGCAACCGCGGTCTGGAGCTCAGGCGACTCCTTCAACCCGTCGATGTCGTAACAGATGATGTCTTCCGTCTTGCCAAGTTCAGGACTCGTTTCGCGGTCGAACAGTTGCGCGTAGACACCCTCGCCAGTCCAGCGATTGAGCTTGAGCGCCAACATGTGTGCCAGCTCCTCAATGACCTTGTTCTCGAAGGGGTAGTGCTCCAGCGTCCATTTCAAGTCGGAGAATCGAGGAGTTTTGCCGATGGCGAGGAGCCGCTCATATGTCATGCGGACGGCTTTTTCGAGGAAGTTGAGCGTAACCGCATCGTCGGACCCGGTCTTGCCGGCCATATGGAAGGCTAGCGACGCGACTCCGGCAATCTGTGACGCATCGGGCTCGACTGCTTCAGCTTGAAGATCCCAGGCATTCTTCACTAGGTCGCTGCGAAGGCTGATCTCGCGGTATTGGCCGCCGAGCAGCTCAACCAGCGCGCGGTAATCACCACCCTTCGTCACAATCGCGATTCGCGGATTGAGGACCTGCAACTGCAAGAGGAGCTGCTTGATCAGGAAGGACTTGCCCGAACCCGTCTTTCCGCTGACCAAGATGTTGGCGTTCGTTAGTCCGGGGCTGAAAGGATTGAACCGCAGGAACATGCCCTCTCGCGTTCTGGTGATGAAAGCCGGTGTTCCATCGTGAGTGCCGATCCAAGGCACCTCGATCGGAACAAAATCGGCGGCCTGACCGGAAAGCAAGGTGAATTCACGGTTTGTGTTACGGACGCCGTGCATGCCGGGCAGAAAAGAGATGAATGTTGGCAGCAGCGCTGTGTCTTCGCGGTATCCCCGAGCACCATTCATTTGCCCGAAGGCTTGCAGAACAGACTCGACACGATGAGAAATCTCGAGTTCCGCCGTTTCTCGTTCGGCAGTAGTGCGAACGACGTTGGAGGACGAAACGATGACCGCCATTTCGACCTCGACGAGGCGCTGCGATGAGGTGATTGCGGACGTGAGCGTGTCAATTGTGTCCTTCTCAAGGGCCGCAGCCTGAAAGTCGCGACGCCGACTGCCATCCTTCCGAAGTTGGAAGGCGAGGCTCTTTTTCAAGAGTCTCCGCAATCGACGAACTTTCGCTGCTTGATCCGGCACGTGGACGTTCACAACGACTTCGGAAGAGAAGTCCAGTGCCATCAAAGGCCGTAGTAGCGATGCGAATGTCGCCTCCGGCAGCTCCGAGAGCGTGACAACGGACTTCAACGCGCCGCCGAGGTCGAGATACCGATTGCCCTCCGACCAGTCGGTATTCAGGAGAGCATCATCCGGCTTGCGTTCTGGAATCAGGCAGTCGGCTGGGTTGAGCGAGGAATAGGTCAGCCTTACCAGTTCGGCCTCAGTAAGGCGCCGAACCGGAGCGATGGCTTCGAGGCCGATGCGGTAGGTTTCGAGGATCTGGTTGAACTCGGCGACGAGCCGGTTGTGATCTTCCCGATTGCGCTGCACGAGAGCTTTCGTGCGGGCCTCGGCAACGGCCATTCGCAGAACTGCTGCGATCTTTCCAAGTCCGTCGTGCGCGAGTCCCTGCCAGAGAGCCGCAGCAAAACGAGACGTGGCCGAGCGCGTCTCCCAATTCCGAGTTGGTGTCCAGGAGATGAGAACCAGCAGGCGGATTGATCGGACCTGGCCGGCATCAATGGATGAACGCCAGAACGAGAGCCGGTTCTCTTCCAGCCAAGCCGCAGGCGAATTAACACAGTTGCCAGAGGCTTTCCGCGCATCCAGAACCTGCGGCGTTTGCCGGTCGATCACATACCGGAATTGAAGTTCGATTTCCGGGTGTCGGATTCCCTTGATGAACGCATCGAGGGCGCTGCTTAGCGATTCCAGTCGTTCGGTATCGGCGAATTGAGTCGCGATGCCAGTGCACTCCCATCCGGCGCAGAAAGAGCCGTCACGCCGGACGATCAGGTCGTCGCGGATATCGGAGATTGGAATTCGCGCGGCAAGTGCAGAGAGGGACCGCTCGTCTGGAGTATTGGCACGGCTCCTCGCTGCGGTCACTTGCGGCAGGAAGATAGCCAGGGCGAGTACCACAACCGCCAAGGCCCCGATGAGTGCCGCGACGAGATGAAGTGCCGAAGGCTCGATCATTGTTCGTCCTCGATGAGGTATGGCGCCTGAACGCCGAAACTTGCGCAGTGCGCCTTTGGACGGAAGTGGTGCTGAACCCATGCGACGAGATAGCCGCGCGGCTTGCCGTGTTTCGCCCAGCGGATCAGGAGAATCAGCACAAGAGCCGAGCCGTAGGTCATCACCGTCGAAACCGGCAGGAATCCGAGGAACACGCGATGAATGTGGTCGCCGATGAGTCGCATCACGATTGCCCAAGCAATCACGAATCCCCAATCCTCCAACTCCAAGCCGAAGAACTCAGCACGAACCGACAGCGAGCGTGCGACGGGTTTGAGTCGAAGCGGCACAGATCAACCTGCGAAGGTGCGAAGCAGTTGCAGAAGGGACGACAGAAGCAGTGCGCCACCAGCACCAGCCCACTGTTTGCCGCTCGGGCGCTCGCGGGCGATGTTCGCCACTGCCCACATGACCAGGAATCCAGCCCCGAAAATGCCGAGACCCTGGGCGTAGCCGAGTGAGTTGGAGAGAAAGCCAGTCACGCGGTCGCCGGCGACCTGGGCGAAAGCGGGCATCGCCAACAACAGAAGCGAAGTCGATGCAGCGAACGCGCGGGCTGCGAGTCGTCGTGCCTTGGTGACAATCCGAAACATCGGCGTCCTCCTTGCAGGAGCAAATTGGAATTCATTACCGGACGGAAGAGCCGGGAGCAGGATCAGCATGTGAGGCTGAAAGAACCTGCTCCCGCTCGTTCACGTTGAGGTGAGAATGAACATGTACCGCGACGCTACCGTTTCGGCATCACGCTGCGATCTGCGGGGTGTCGGTTTCGAGTCGCGGCACATTGGATAGCTCCGGTGAGAAATCCCTTTCACTATTCCTAATGGACATCTCCCCGGAAAATTCGAGCGCCATGCTCGAATTATTTTTTGCATTGTGCGGGACGTGGATTGATCGGCGGTTTCGTGCGTGTCCGTCGGCAGCCATTCGACGCAAGCGATGGACGGCCCTCTGGACTCGGTAGTACAGGGCAATCCCCGATGGCCCGGCTTCTCCTTCACGCAATTGCTCGGGCTGACACCCCTCGCAATGGAACTTGCGAACGAGATCAGCCTCGGCCTGCGAAAGAATGCCGAGCCGCTGTGCCTTCGCCAGCAGTTGCTCGACGATGACGCTGTCTTCGAATTTGTCGTCCGACATCGGTTCTGGACCGCGCGGCGACAATTCCTGCAACGGCAGCGAGCGTTGGGCTTCCTGAATCGCCCACCGGAAAAGACGCTTGCGGAAATACTTCACAAGCGCGACCGGAAGGTGGCCGTTCTGTTGGACCATCGAGGGCGCCTTCGCGTTCTCCAGGAAAAAGACCGACGCCTGTTGTGCTATGTCTTCAGGCGATAGGCCGGGAAAACGTTGACACACCTCTCGATAGACCTTGTGGATCGCGGGTGCGTATGCGACGAGAAGCAATTGCTGCCCGATGTCTTCCGTGGTCCTGTCCGCGAGGCCATCGACCAGCGCGTGCAGGATTCCGTTCCAAGCATTGTGATTGTCGGCTTCGACCCGCTCGTGCTCATGCAGGCGTGCGATTACGTCAGCGGGCGAATCGAAGTGGCGCAAAACCGGGTGGTTGGCGGCGAGTGCCTGGAAGTGGGTTCGGGCTATTTGTGTGCTCAGCGAGTCGAGCAGGCTCCGTTCAACCTGACATACGACACATGCGCAATTGCTCTCCTTTTTCGGCATTGGCCCTTACTCCTGGCGGAGGTATTAGCGGCAGCTGGTCCAAGCCAGAATCACCGAGCCGGCTCATGGTCCTGTCGCGATTCGGTCTTGTTCCGACGGCCATTTTTCCTCCGTTACCTCTATGAGGCCGAGTTTCTGAAAAACTCACAAAAAGCTTTTTGAGTATGGGGGAAATTCGAGCGATCGTGGGCGATTTCTGAATCGCCTGATTGTGAGTCGGACTGCGACAGCAGTGGGTAAGCAGTTTGAAACGCCGTCGTCCTGAGAAGTTGCCTACGTTGCGGGACTCGTCTTGCTGCTTGCCTTCAATTCATGGTCATTTTCCTTCGGCCTCGTTCTTCACACCGCCTTCGGCGACATGATTTCAGTGGCCTCTGTCGTGGTTCCATGGCCTTGCGCTAATCTGTCGCAATGAGCAGCTCACAATATCCCTCTTTCCACGCGATGCCCCAGGACATGAGGGATGCCATCGCTGCGTTTCACGCAGATGCGCAACAGATTATCGATTCGATCGCGAACAAACTGGAATCTTCTTATCGGCCGCTGCCATTGGTCTACCACTACACCAATGACGCCGGACTCAAAGGCATCCTAGAAGGCGGCCGGATCTGGCTTACGGATGTTTTTGACATGAATGATCCTTCCGAGTTGCGGCACGGGCTGTCGCGCGCGCAAACCATCCTGAACCAGATGGCTGCTTCTGGTCCTGCGGAAAGCAAGATATTCGCAAAGGACTTTGCCGCGCTCGACAAAGGGATTGAAAGAGCCGCTCACACCTTCATCTGTTCATTCAGCGAAACGGGCGACGACCTGGGACAATGGCGCGCTTATGCGGATAACGGGCGAGGGTATGCGCTGGGGTTCGATACCCAAGGTCTAGAAGGCGCTTTTGGAAAAGCTACGAGAACGCCGACGCTGGAGAGGGGGACGTTTCCTGTTACATACGAAGACTCCTTGCTCGACGACATCCATCGCAGGCTTATCGAAAGGATGTTTAGCCTCATATCCCTTCCGAGCGGGCGGCAATTGTCGGGTGAGATCATCGTGGCCTACATGGTGGAGCTCTTGACGGCACTCGCTTCGCACGTTCTGCATGCCGCTCTCTTTTTCAAACATGAGGCGTACAACAATGAGAGAGAATACCGGTTCCTTGAAATGCACAGAGCCGATGCTCCTCCACCCGTAAAGCGCAGACCGCGAGCCTATTCGCTGGTTCAATATGTGGAATTCGATTGGAAGACGCTGGCGCCCGGCGCTCTGAAGAGAATTGTCATCGGTCCTGCCGCAAATCGTCAGAAGGCCTCTGAGTTTGCACGCGAATGCTTACGTGAGTTCGGACCGAGCAATGTACAAATAGACTTCTCTCAAATACCGTATCGGCCGAACTAGAGGGAACGCGCCCCTAGCGCCAATCGCTATTCTCATAGAGCGCCGGCTGCGGCAAGTGTGAGGCTGCAAAGTTCCCGCATAAGGGAACGCATATTGCGGAGTAGGACCATGAATAAAACCATCGGCGACATCCACATCGCGGGATCGCGAACCACAGACGACTGGCAGGCTTTCCGGGTGAAACTTGCAAATGCCGCACCGCCGCATTTGTGGGAGGAAGCGTTCCAAGAATATTTCCATACCCGCCTAGCCCTACGTTACCTTGGTCCCATTAGGGTTCTACAGGACAACGGCACCTTTCAAGGAGAAGGATTTTCCATCGTCGCTATCCAATGCAGCATTATTGAGTTCCTTGAATCAACGGTTCAAGGAAAAAGCTATCGCTTTGTTCGCAAAGGAGCGCCCGCTCTTGGGCCGAACGAATATTCAAGCAGCAGCGATATTTTCGTCTCGTTCCTCATTAACCGTATCCCCTTTAGGAACGATTTCAACAAAGACACGGCGCGCGACTTCTACGAAGGAGTCAGATGTGGCCTGCTTCACGAAGCCCGCACCAAGAACGGCTGGACGGTATGGGCGAAGCACCCTGGCGATCAGACTATTGACGCGATTGAAAAGATTGTTTATCGCGACAATTTTCAAACGGCGCTGTTGTCGTTCGTCGATTGGTATAAACGCTCGCTTCCCACCGATCGCACCTTGCAGGAGGGGTTTATCCGTAAATTCGACAGCCTTTGCGTGTAACAAAGGCTCTTCCTTCACTTCAGGTCGACTGCTGCCTCAAACTGGCGAGTAATTCCATGTAGCGCCGGAAACACGGCGAACAATGCGTTAGGTGTTCGCTAATATGCGCGTCTCTGACAGCGGTTGGATTCCGGGCCATGCGTTCCAGGTCAGAATCGGTTGGGCATCCGATGCGGTGAGGATTGGGGAAGGCTTCGGAAAGATAGGACTTGGCGAAGCCAAAGAATTCATCTTCGTTGATGTCACGTCGCTTATTCTTCGGCATTGCTACGCATTGTGCGATTCAGCACGTCGGTGAAGGCGAGCCGAGTCGTCCGTCTCCAGTTGCCTCCTTCCGTTGGTGAGGCGTGCGTGAGCCCTCTGGAGTGCGTGGCGGAATCTTACCTCTGCTGCGTGCGCAGTGAGACCGTGAATTTTCCCGATATCTGCCCAGGAGAATCCCTGGACGCGTCGCCAGAACATATCCTGAGCGACGAAATCGCATTGGGCCAGGCACTCATCCACGAGAATCTTCGTTTCGAAATCACGCGACGGATCAGCCCAGTGCGGCGCTGACGCCTGCCCGTTTCCATCCGACGTGACGAGTACAAGCTGCTTTCGCTTGAGCCGGTTCACGTGTCTGACGAAGGCGCGGAAGATGTAGCCCGGCAGGTTCTTGATTGCCACGGGATCGCTGCGCGCTGCCACGGTACTGGCGACAACACGCGAAACGACCGCCGCTACCTCTTCAAGTGCATTGGCAATTACAGCGGCGTCGCCAAGCAGTTTCAGACCATGGTTGAGTGCTCTGGGGAACACCTCCTCAGCCGCCGCGAGTACGGTAGGGTCGATGTTCCTGCCGTGCCGATCCACGGCATTGAGCCGGAAAGAATGAGGGGTACCCTTGGCCGCCATTGTGGTTCGTCCGGAGCCATACGACCGCAGTCGCAAGCTCATTTGTGGGTTGCTTGCTCTCGGACGGAACAGCGGTACTGCGGTGCCTCTCGTACTGCGCCGCAGACGGCCTTCCGTCTGCGTTCTCAAAGAAAAGGGCCCAAGACGAATGGCGGCAACCGGCCAGAGCAGCCGGTTTTCGGGTATGATGCTGCTCATTGCCGCCGCGTTCACCAAAATCTTGGGTACGACCGGCGGCCCACGCGCGCGCCCCACTTCGTCTAGGGTGCGCGTCCTCTGCCCAGTGCCGTTCGCGCACCAGGAGATTGAACTATGCGCGATAAACGACTGCCGTTTTGTCTATTCGTTCTCGCTGTCCTCCTGCTGGAAATCGGCTGCAACTCGCGTGCGAACATGTCTGGCGTCTGGAAGGGTTCGATCGAGGCCAGCGAAAAGAGCGGGAAGAACAAATGGCAAGGGCCGGCGGAGTTGACGCTCAACCAAAGTGGCGACGCTATTACTGGCACGCTCGTGTTCACTCACCCGCAGGGCGGGCGCGTGCAGGTTCCGATCTCCTCTGGGGTCGTCTCGAAAGACACCGTGACATTTTCAGGTCAAAATCAGTTTCCAATGGGGTCCTTGGAGCTTACATTCCATGGCACGGTGTCTGGCACATCGCTCACCGGAACCGCCGACATGACATCGCGCAGCATGTTGGTTGGGCCTATCGCGAACACGGCAACAGTCAATGTAACTAAGCAGTAGCGCCGTCCCGAAGCAACCTGAGGATTCCGGTGGTTCTCAGGCTCAAGCTGCGATAACGTGACCGTATCCGACAGTTCACACTTTGAAGGCATACGGTCGTGGCGACGACGACAATTCTCGATGTCATTGAGAACGGAAAGTGGACCCAGGCCCTCTTCACGACGTTTGCATTAAGCCTCAGCTTTTTCGAGTCCATTCTGCTGCGGGCACTTCGACATCTCGGGTGCCAGGAAATCTGGATCATTTCCGATCTGCAAGGGTACAAAGCATCGCTCATTGAGCGGCGCTCAACCGCCGTCGGCCAAGATTACCGTCTGCTTCCCGTCAGGCTTCGTAAGGGTGTCTTTCACCCCAAATGCATTTACCTCGCCGGTCCTGACGAGGACGCATTGCTGGTAGGAAGTGGGAATCTTACATTCGGTGGCTTTGGACGCAATCTGGAGGTCTTGGACACATTTTCATCGAAGCGGACGCCGGACTTGTTTACCGAATTTGCGGATTTTCTCAGCGCGCTCAGATCGCGCAGCGATTTCGAGTGCCCTGATATGACATGGTGCACGAAATTCGAAGTGCGTGCGCGTACCGCTGGGGGGCGAAGGACTGAATCGCCGACGATCAGACTGATTCACTCGGTTAGAACTCCTGTAATCGATCAGCTGGCCGAAGCGGTGCCAACAGCGGATGAGCTTACAGTCATGTCCCCTTTCTACGACGAGGATGGATATGCGGTCCGTTCCGCTGCCGAGCGGCTCAGGTGCAAGAACATTAGAGTTGCGGTACCCCCTAAAACTGCAGCATTCAACTTTCCATTTCACGATGCAAAGCACTGGCCACAGCGACTGCAGCCTGTTTGGGTGGAGAAGCAGGACGGCAAGAGGCCGTTACATGCGAAATGGTTTGAGTTCAGAAGCAAGGCTGGCAAATCAGTGATGACCGGCAGCGTGAATGCAACTCGCCAAGCACTCTGCACGACCAACAACATCGAAGTTAGCATCCTGCGACTCGGCGCCCCGAGCGAGCAGTGGGCGGATTGGGCGGCATCGCAATTCCCGGCGTCGTTTGTCGCAACCATGTATACGGCGACCGGCGAAGGTGAGTTGTCGGCCCACGCTACTCTGAGCGGCGCCGTTCTCGATGGTGCAATCCTGGGCCTCACGGCAACAACGGGTCGGTGGCAGTGCGCGCTAACAAAGCCCAACGGAGATACGAAGCGCTTAACAGTTGAACTCAATCAACACGGCAGATTTCACACTGTTGATGCGGGCCTCTCGGAGTTTTCGCTTGCTTCCGGTCTGCAGATTACGCTGACTCTCGGCGGTGTCACCGCACGTGGTTGGGTGCACGTGGAAGATGTGCTCCGGATGACTCGACTTCCAAAGTTGAACGTCGGAGCGATGCTCCGGATCATCGCTCGGGAAAACACGGAAGATGACGATATTGCTCTCCTCGAATACCTCGCGATCAATGCCCACAAGCACCTCCCGACATTTGTTAGAAAGATCAACGCGGGCAGTGAGAGTTCACACCGCAAGACTGAAAGTGCTGTAGTCACAGTTGATCTTGAAGAGCTTGCGCCGACGCCAAGCCCGTCAAGTTTTGAACCCGGCGCAATTGATTTGGCCGAACTTAGCCTTGAACGGGTCTTCGCGCAGCTGCGAAGGCGCCTTTTGGGGCACGGTGGGCAAGCTCATGTGCGACTCGAACGGCCAACGACAGCTGAAATCGAAATCGACGAACCGGATGCTGGCGAGGACAATGAGAATGGCAACGGTTCCACACAATGGGATCAGCCTCCCGAGCGAATGCAAACAGCGTTGGCGCAGTTTGATCATGAGATGCGATCTCTTGTTGCTGCCGCCGAACTGCAAGATGCAGAACGCCGCGGAATGCTCGTGCTCTGGTTCGAAGTTGCAATGAATATGCTATTGGTCCGCAAGGCGGACCACACTGCCGCCACGAGCTTCTTGAGCGAATGGATCAATACTGCAGGCCGGCTACTTGAAGCGACTCCCGAGATTGACTCGGCTGAGCAACACCTTGTTACGTCTACAGCTGTTCTTGCATCGCAGTGTCCGCACGCGTTAGAGGATCTTCACGAGTTATTGGAATGTTTCTATGCGGGCGCCGTGGACGAGGAGCGACTTGCGGCAGCGCTTCTCCCTGCCGCCGGCGTTCCGTTCGGCATTCTATCCGATGACGACGCGTTTACGCTGCAACAGGCATTACATGCCGTTCTTCAGAGTTCAACACTACGGCAGGAGGTCGTTGCCGTTGTCGAAGCCACACGGCGTGGTCAGCCGATCAACGATGCCTCGCCAATCTTCAAAGGGGAAGCCGGACAGACGATTCTGGCGCAACTTCACAGCTTGTCTGGAAGAGATCGTTTCAAGGAGCAAATCGCTGACAAGCTGGTGTGCGCGAACTGCTACACAACGTTACCGGCGGTGATGGCTGCACATCTTACCGGACGCCGTATCGCCTGGCATTGCGGTTGGTTCACAGTTCGAACTAAGAAATGATCACACCCACAGAACATCCTGTGTTCGTTCCTCGCTACCGCCCTGACCACGGTGGCAATGATTTCCTTGGCCTCCGCGCGGTGAACACGACATTGATGGGACAGTGTCTCCCTGGAATCAACAACGTCAGCCAGTACTTGCGTCCGTTCTCGCTCATCGCCTGGATCTTCTGGAAGTTCTATCAACTTGCATCGGCTGCCCATTTGAAATCACCGACAAACGAGCAACAGCGAATCTGGCAAGAAAAGGTCGACTTGCTATTCACCTGGAGCCACGTCCTCAACGGCGTACAAGGTATCCCGGGCACGAGAGCCGTTCCTCCAGATGGCGGTCGGGTGCCACTCGATTTTGGCTCGTGGAAGAGAAAACCTGACAGCACAAGTCTGCTTGCGGCTATCCAATACGGACCACCGGCAAAGAGCACATACGGCTTGGCATTCATTGAGGAAACGGAATCCGGTTTGTTACGTACAGCAGGAAACGGAATCGAACTAGCAGAAGCACTCGACAGATGCATGAGTGGTTCGGAGCGAAAGAGGCTGCTTCAGGACATCGGGGAAGCGTCTGCGACATCGAATGAGGTTTCTGCTCTTTATCAGAGATGGTCGATTCTGAGCCCAACCCCCAGAGAAAGGCGGGCATTTAGGTCGGCATTTTATTCGGAATCTGGCATCGGGGATGGCACGCGTACAGGTGCGCGTAGCGCGACGGTGCGAATGATTCTGCATGTGCTAGAAACTGCCAAGGACTCCCTGGATGAGGGTCAGGTGCGAGCGGCCATTTTTC
>Ga0070738_10002914_pt1 | contig 24370 bp, 23 predicted proteins | sample Coa_R2_2_FD_66446 | JGI IMG/M metagenome (GOLD analysis project Ga0070738, IMG submission 66446) | Surface soil microbial communities from Centralia Pennsylvania, which are recovering from an underground coalmine fire - Coalmine... | ecosystem: Environmental > Terrestrial > Soil > Unclassified ... | reverse complement strand
GGCCAGCCGGACGGCGAGGGTCGACGTCGCCAGCTCGTGGTCGGCCAGCAGCACGAGCGCTGCGTCGATCGCCCGCACGAGCGCTTGCGGGGGCGAGGTCGAGTAGCGGCGCGCCACACGGGCGGCCAGGGGGGCACCACGATCGGCAGCGCTCCCGCGGGCGGCACGCCGCGGCCCGAGCACCGGCAGGGCGTCCACCGCGGAGGCGATCAGGCTCCGCGCCTTCTGGACGACCGCCGCTGGCCGCGTGTCGGAGCGCAACGGGTCGCGGGCCCCGCAGAGCACGACAGCCCACTGCAGCCGGGTCGCCGACGGCAGTGCCGGTGACGGCGGGAGGGCGGCCGGCTGCCACTGCGCCGGCGGCAGCGGCTCGGCGTCCCACAACAGAGCGGCGACGTCCTCGAAGCCCGCCGTCCTCGCGAGCTCGACCACCCGCCGACCCCTGTACGACGGGCCGTCCTCGCGCAGCTGCGTCACCGCCGTGGTGACCGTGGCCAGCCGGGCGTCGGTGCGCCGGGCGCCCCGCGATCGCCTCGAGAGCTCTTCGAGGTCCTCGAGGTCGAAGAGGCTCCGCCGCCCGTCGGGTGAGGGGTGCGAGACCAGCAGGCCACGGCTGACGTACGCGTACAGGGTGGGCAGCTTGACGCCGAGCCGGCGGGCCGCCTCCTCGCTCTCGAGCATGCGGGTCATCGACACATGCTACCGAACATTGACCTGATCAAGCTTGACTTGATCAACGTTGATAGCCTCGGCACGCACGGGCAGAATGGGTAACGGCAGGGCAGCGCACGAAGGAGGCCGGTCGTGATCGAAGCGCCAAAGGGGCTCGAAGGCGTGATCGTCGCCGACACGCACGTCGGCGACGTCCGCGGGCAGGAAGGCTTCTTCCACTACCGCCAGTACTCCGCGGTCGAGCTGGCTTGCAGGCGATCCTTCGAGGACGTCTGGCACCTCGTCATCGAGGGCCGTCTCCCCGACGCGAGCGAGGCCGCCGGCTTCGCCGGGGAGGTCCGGCTGCTGCGCACCCTCCCCGACGGGCTCGGCCGGCTCCTCCCCGACGTCGCAGGGCTCGGGAGCCCGCTCGACGTGCTCCGCACGGCCGTGTCGCTGCTCGGTGCCGAGCTCGGCTGGCGCCCGGCCTACGACTGCAGCCCGTCGGAGCTCCGTGCCCAGGCGGTGCTCGTCGGGGCGGTCACGCCGACCATCCTCGCCGCCACCCACCGGCTGCGCTGCGGGCTCGACCCGATCGCCCCACGACGCGACCTCGCGCACGCTGCCAACTACCTGTTCATGCTGACCGGTGCCGAGGCGGACGCAGCCCGGGTCCGGGCGCTCGAGCAGTACCTGATCCTCACCATCGACCACGGGTTCAACTCCTCGACCTTCACCGCCCGCGTGATCGTCTCCACCGGCGCCGACCTGGCGGCTGCCATCTGCGGGGCCATCGGAGCGCTGTCGGGACCGCTCCACGGCGGCGCGCCGAGCAGGGCGCTCGACGCGCTGGACGAGATCGGGTCGCGAAACCGGGCCGAGGACTGGGTCCGCGACGCAGTCGAGAGGGGCGAGCGCGTCCCGGGGTTCGGGCACCGCGTCTACAAGACCGACGACCCGCGCTCGGTCTTCCTGCGCGACGTCGCCCGGCGGCTGGGCGGGCCCCTGGCGGACCTCGCCACCTCGGTCGAGGACACGGTGGTCCGCGTGCTTGCCGAGGTCAAGCCAGGGCGTGACCTCTACACGAACGTGGAGTTCTATGCCGGGGTCGTCATGGACGCCTGCGGGATCCCTCGCTCGATGTTCACGCCGACGTTCGCCGCTGCCCGGACGGTGGGCTGGGGCGCGCACGTGATGGAGCAGGCAGCCGACAACCGGCTCATCCGTCCCGCGGCACGGTACGTCGGCGCGCCGCCACCGGAGCCGGTGCCGGCCGCCTGATGCAAGACTGCGGACGTGCACGAAGGGATCCCGCTCCTCGAGTTCGACAGCGAGCGCACGGCGGTGCTCGAGCCCGGGCACGGGCTGTTCGGGAGCACGGGCACCCTCCCCGAGCGCGCCGTGCTGTGCTTCTACGCCGAGATCCTCGCCACGTTGCCGGCCGACGCCCGGCAGATCGGCCAGCTCGAGGCTGTGCACGGCACGCACCCGGTCTGGTGCCTCCGGCGAGGCGGCGAGGACATCGCCGTCCTGCACCCGGGCATGGGCGCGCCGCTGGCCGCCTTCTTCCTCGAGTGCGCCATCGCCATGGGCGCGAGGAAGGTGGTGGCCTGCGGGGGCTGCGCCTCGCTGACCGACGTCGGCGCCGGTGAGATCGTCGTGCCCGACGCCGCCGTCCGCGACGAGGGCACCTCGTACCACTACCTGCCGGCGTCGCGAGAGGTGGCGGCGGACGCCGTGGGCGTGCGGACGGCCGAAGCGGTGCTGACCGAGCGAGGTGTCGTGCACCGGAGAGGCAAGGTGTGGACGACCGACGGGCTGTTCCGCGAGACCCGCAGCCGGATCGCCCGGCGACGCGAGGAAGGGTGTCTGGTCGTCGACATGGAGGCGGCTGCGTTCTTCGCCGTCGCGCGGTTCCGGGGCATCCGGTTCGCGCAGCTCCTGTACGGGGGTGACGACATCGGCGGTCCCGAGTGGGAGCATCGCGACTGGACGACCTCGCCCTCGAGAGCGCTCACCTTCGACCTGGCCCTCGAGGTGGCGAGCCGGCTCTGACCCGATCGCCCTCGGGGCGCCACATTGCGCCACCGGCACTCGACGCGCACGGCCAACGGGCGCCCAGCCGCTTCCGCGGCCCCGGCCAGAGTCGCCTCGCTCCCCACGCCTCGAACCGGGCGACCAGGGCGGCCGATGCGCCGCTACCGGGGGCCCTGGGTCACCGGCGCCGGTACGGTCACCCCGGCCGCTCCCGCCGGCTCGGCACCTCGGAGAGCGCGGCGCCGGGGAGCCATCGTCGCCGCTGCGTCGCGGTCGCGGATGCGCAGGGCGACCAGTGCGCCGGCGAGGGCCATCCCGGCCGCAGCAAGGAACACCGGGTGGAAGTCGGCAGGGTCGGGAAGCCGGGCCCGGCCGGTCCGGGAGGCGAGCACGGTCGTGAGGACGGCGATGCCCACGGCCGACGAGGCCTGCTGGACGGCGGCAGCCAGCGCCGTGGCCCGGCCGGTGTCAGCTGGCGAGATGGTGGCGAAGCGGGCCGCCTGCTGGGAGATGAACAGGTATGCCATGCCGGTGCCCATGCCGAACATGAACACCCGCACGATCCACAGGCTCGTCCCTCCACCGAAGGACGTCGAGGCGGCCGCGAGGATCGCCGCCAGCCAGACGAGCCCTCCCACCTGCAGGCGGCGGGGGCCGAGCCGCGGGTAGAGGCGCCCGGCGACCTGGGTCGAGAGCGCGACCCCGAGCGCTTCGGGGAAGGTCGTCACCCCGGAGGTCAACGCGGAGAGGTGCCGGGCCTCTTGGAGGTAGAGCGGCACGATGAACAGGGTCCCGAGAAAAGCCCCGAAACCGACCACGCCCACCAGGGTGCAGTCGAGGTACAGGCGGTTGCGCAGCAGGCGCAGGTCCAGCATGGGCTGGGCCGCTCGCAGCTCGACGAGGACGAGCACCCCCAGCAGCACCACGCCGCTGGCGGTGGCCACGGCGACGCGGGCGGACCCCCACCCGTCGATCGGGCCCTGGCTGATCCCGTAGAGGAGCAGGGCCAGGCCTGGCCCGCCGAGGAGGAAGCCCGGCACGTCGAAGCGGCCTGGCGAGGCCTGTGGTTGATGGGCCAGGAAGAGGGCGCCGAAGGTGAAGGCGAGGAGGCCGACGGGAAGGTTGATCAAGAAGACCCACCGCCACGAGGCGTGCTCGACGAGCAGGCCGCCGACGATCGGCCCGAGCGCGGGGGCCACGGCGGTCGGGACGATCAGGATCTGCGAAGCCCGCGCCCGGCGCTCGGGGGGGAACGTACGGAACAGGAGCGCCATGCCCACCGGCTGGAGCATGCCGCCGCCCACCCCCTGGAGCACCCGGGCGAGGACGAGCCAGGCCATGGACCCGGCGGCGGCGCAGCAACCCGACCCGAAGGTGAACATGGCGATGGCGAACAGGATCACCCGCTTGGCCCCGAAGCGGTCGCCGATCCAGCCCGACACCGGGATCCACATCGCGAGGCTCAGCATGTAGGCCGTTGCCGTCCATGCCACCGAGGAGTTCGGCACGTGGAACTGCCTGCCGATGGTCGGGATGGCCGTGTTGACGACCGTGATGTCCATGACCGTCATGAACATGCCGCCCACGAACACCACGCCCACGACGAGCTCGGGGCGCATGCGTGCTCGGGCCTGCGCAAGGAGCCTGCCGGCCATGGCGCGACCTTAGCGGTGAGGCCAAGGAGCCACCTGCGCCGCTGCCCCCGTTTCGCCAGGCCCTGCGCCGGCGGCTAGCCCTGCGCCAGCCCGTGCGCTAGCCCGAGCTCGACGCCCCGAACAGCGAGAGGCCCTTCATGAGGTCCTCGAGGTTCATTACCGGCACGATCTCGACCTCGGCATCGAGCTCGATCCAGAACGGCTCGGCACCGGTGCGAGCGCCCGGAACTGCAGCGGCCGCCCGCACCGGGTCACGACGAGCGACCCCGCATCCGCAGGGACCTACGGCAACGAGAGCATTGTGCAATGATGTCTCTATGCCTCGTGGCGTCCAGGGTCCGGGAAGCACGGTCGACGGCGCGGATCCCCGCGAGGTGGTGGACGCGGTGGTGCGGGCGAGCCGGGCCCTGGTCGGTGTCGCCGCCCGTTCCGTGGCGGGGTTCGAAGAGGAGATCACCCTGGCCCAGTACCGAATGCTCGTCCTGCTGTGCGCCCAAGGGCCCCAGCGGGTGGCAGACCTCGCCCAGGCGCTCGGGGTCACCCCCTCGACGGCCACCCGCATGACCGACCGCCTGGTGCGAAAGCACCTTGCCCGGCGCCACCGCACGACCACCGATCGGCGCAGCGTCCGGGTAGGCGTCACTCCCACCGGGCGCGCCCTCGTGGACGAGGTCACCGCGCGCCGCCGCCAGGAGATCGCTCGCATCGTGGCGGCAATGGCCCCCGATCGCAGGGCGCTCCTCGTCGACGCCCTCCGCGCCTTCGCCGAGGCGGCCGGGGAGGTGCCTGACCAGAGCTGGTCGGCAGGGTGGGAATGATCGGCACCCGGGAGCGTCGGATGGCCCAGGCGGCAGCGGCGTGGCTGCGGTCGTCGCGCCTCGGGATGGTGGCCATGGCGCTCGCCGTCGGCGTGGCAGGGGGGTTCGGCGCCGTCGGGTTCCGGTGGTTGATCTACAGCTTCACGTGGCTGGCCACGGGTCACCAGGAGTTCGGTCAGCAGGGCAGGGTCGCCAGCCTGCACCTGCCGTGGCTCGGCATCTGGTTCGTCCTGCTCGTGCCCGTGCTCGGCGGGCTCCTCTACGGGCCGCTCATCCAGCGGTTCGCGCGCGAGGCCCGCGGGCACGGCGTGCCCGAGGTCATGCTGGCCGTGGCAGAGAACGGGGGCCGGATCCGTCCGCCGGTCACCGTGGTCAAGGCGCTCGGCTCGGCCCTGTGCATCGGCACCGGCGGTTCGGTGGGGCGTGAAGGCCCGATCGTCCAGATCGGATCGGCCCTGGCATCGAGCATGGGCCAGTTCGTGCGGATGTCGGAGACGAAGCTGCGGGTGATCGTCGCCTGTGGCGCCGCCGGAGGCATCGCCGCCACCTTCAACGCGCCGCTCACCGGCATGTTCTTCGGCTTCGAGATCATCCTTCGCGAATTCTCCCTCGACGCCCTGTTCGCCACCATCCTCTCTGCCGTGGCAGCGGACCTCGTGAGCCGGGCCTTCTTCGGATCGGTTCCGTTCTTCAGCGCCATGCCCCACGACCTGTTCGTCCACCGCGTGGACACCTATGCGCTCGTCGCGCTCCTCGGTTTGGCGGCGGGCGTCGTGGGCTGGGGGTTCAAGACGGTGCTGTACCGCCTCGAAGACGCCGTCGACGCGCTGTGGGGCGGTCGGCCCGAATGGGCGCGCCCGGCGGTCGGCGGCCTGGCGCTCGGCGCCCTCCTCCTGGCTCTGCCCCAGCTCTACGGTGTCGGCTACCCCGTCATGAACCAGGTCGTGTCGGGACGCACCGCCATATGGCTCGTGGCAGTCCTGCTCGTGGGGAAGATCGTCGCCGCGAGCCTCACCTTGTCGATCGGTGGGTCGGGCGGCGTGTTCGCCCCGTCCCTGTTCGTGGGGGCCATGGGGGGCATGGTCTTCGGCGTCGCGGCCCACCGCCTCCTCGGCGCCGCCGTCAACTCACCGGCCGTCTACGCCATCGTGGCCATGGGAGGCGTGTTCGGCGCCGCCGCCCAGGCTCCGCTGACCGCCATCGCCAGCGTGGTCGAGATGACAGGGAACTTCACGCTGATCCTGCCTGTCATGCTGACCGTCGGCATCGCTACGGCCGTCTCCAAGCGCCTCAGCTACGGCAGCATCTACACGACGAAGCTGCTCCGCCGCGGGATCGACATCGAGCGACCCACACCGACCAATGTCCTCCAGGTCCTGACGGTGGCCGACGTGATGCAGCCGGTCTCGCCAGGCGGCGACACCCGCCTCTCCCTCGCTCGCTCGACGGGCGCGACCGACGCCCAGGTCGGCGCGGACCTCGCGCGGACGGTCGGGCCCGTCGTCGTCGCGCGGCGGCCCCAGGTGCTGTTCGCGGACGAGAGCCTGGCCCAGGCCCTGCGCCAGCTCGTCCTCTACGGCCTGGCCGGCCTGCCGGTGATCTCGCGCGACGGGCAGAGCCTGGTCGGGTGGGTCACCCGGCCGAACGTGCTCCGGGCCCTCGCTGAGCGCGTCACCTCCACCACCCGGGACGCCGAGCGCGGCTCGTTGGCCGCCCAGTTCGCCGTCGCCGACGCCGCCTCGCACCTCCACGTGCCGAGCGATCCCCTCGAGGGCTACCGGATCGCCGAGGTCGTGGTCCGTCCCGACGCCCCGGCCCTCGGCCAGCGCATCGGCGACCTCCCCTTGCCGCCGGGGTGCATGGTCGTCGCCGCCACGGACCACCACGAGATCTCCGCCCCGCGACCTGACATCGAGCTCCGCGCCGGCGAGCGCCTCGTGCTCCTCGTCCCCGATGAACCCGACCGAGCGGCCAGCTTCACCCCCGCGGGGAGAGGGGGCTGACCTGGCGTTCAGCCTGCGGTCGGGTGCGCGGGCGGTCCGGCAGGATCCTGCGAGGCAGGCATGGTGCCCGGCGAAGCGGCGGGTGCCGCACCGCGCGAGGAGTCGGGGGCGACTGGAGCCCTGTCGTCTGCATGGTCCGAGGCAGCGGCGGCAGTCGCGACGTCCACCGGGTACGTCGTGACCGCGCGGAACAGGAAATACGCGCTCGCGGCGAGGGGCGCGAGCATGACGAGGAACGTCGTCTGGAGCCCCGCGAGATCCGAGAGCGCTCCGAAGAGCAGCGGTGCGAGGGCCTGGGCCATGGTCCGAAGGAAGGTGCGTATCCCCTCGGCCCGACCCCACAGCATGGCGGGCATGATGTCGAGGCGCGCCGCGTCGATCGGGGGGTTCTGCGCCGACAGCATGGCAGCGGCGAGGATCACGTAGGGAAGGGCCGTGAGCATGCTCGCGGTGAGGAGAGCGGGCACGAACAGCACCACCGTGGCCGACGCCGCCAAGGCGGCGACCAGCACTCGGGCCTGGAGGCGGCCCCGACGCAGCCACGCGTCGCCCAGCGGGCCGGCCGAGACCACACCCAGCACGGCGCCGGCCCCGATGGCCAGCATGAGCAGGTTCGCGAGCGCGGCGTTCACGTGGTAGTGGCCCCGCACGAACTCGACCCCGAAGGTCTCCACCCCGGCCAGGAAGTAGTACCCGCATGCGCTCGAGATGATCAGCAGCACGTTGGTCCTCACGGCCAGCACGTAACGGACCGCAGACACGAGGCCGAGCCGTCGGCCCGCGACCCGGCGGGCGAGGGCCAGGTCGGGCGCGATGCCCCGAGCCCTGGCCAGGCCCTGAGCATCGGTGGCCCCCGACCGCGGCTCCTCCTGGGCGACGCCGGCCACGACGACCTCGTCGAGGGGTGGGTCGAGCGGGGACGCCCGACCCTCCGGCGAGGACCTCCCGCGATCGGTGGGCGTCGGGGGCACCAGCACTCCGGGGCCTCCCCGTGCCGGCTCGGGGAGGCGGAACAACGCCCAGGCCAGTGGCAGGGCGACCAGGCCCAGGATCACGAAGGCGGCACGCCACGACAGTGCGGCCACGTCGCCGGTCACGGCGAAGCCGACGCCCGCGCCGAGGAGCTCTCCAGTGAGGATGGAGCTGTAGATCCGCCCCCGTTCGGCCCCGCCGAAGTAGTCGCCGACCAGCGAGGCCACCGCAGGCCCCGCGGCGGCCGTCACGACGCCGAGCGAGAGCCGCCACAGGAGGAGGCCCCCGAAGGAGCCAGCGGTTGCACTGAGGAGCATGGCCACTCCCCACAGGCCGACAGCGACAGCGAGCGTCCACGTGCGCCGGACGCGGTCGGCCAGCATCCCGAAGGGCACGGATGCGACCGCTCCGACCACGGAGTTGACCGCCACGAGCAGGCCGATGTCGGCGTTGTCGATGTGGAGGTCGTGGCGAAGCGCCGTGGCCGACGCCCCGACGGTGGCGGTGTCAGCGCTCGCCAGGGCGAGCACCGAGGCGAGCAACACGATCACCCTCGTCCGCTCCGGCCCGCCGAACGCCAGCGTCAGGCGACGCCACCCCGCCCTCGTCAACCGGCTCGCCAGACGAGCACGGTGGTGCGGCGCGGCCAAGGTGCCGTGCCCGTACGGATCCTGGCCGCCCAGGGTCACGTCACGTGTGTAGCACCCGCCGCCGGCGATGTCGGCTCGCCGGACACCTTCCCCGCAGCGCTCACCCGCGAGCGTGGCTCCGGGGGCATCGCGCTGCGACGGCGCTCGCTCACCCGCCGGGGGCGCCACCGAGGCGACGACGCGCTCGACGATGGCCACGATGCGCTGGGCCGCTTCCACACGGCGCCCGACCCGAGCGGGCGGCGCTGATGGCGTCGGCCGCGGCGATGCCCGTGTGCATGGCGTTCCCGGCGACGGCGATGCGGTTGCCGTGGCCGAAAGAGTCCGCTGCGGCCTGGCGACTCGACGTCTGGACTGGTCTGGAGCCTGGGAGGGGACTCGAACCCCTGACCTGCGCATTACGAGATCGATCAGGGTCGTTCCGTGGGGTGCCGGCCAGTGCCGGCACGTGCCCGTCTTCCCAGGTCAGTAGCAGTCCAGGCCCGGGCTCGTGCAACTGGCCGGAACCGAGCGGGACTCTCCGGGACCCGATTGTTGGGACGCGAGGCGGGCCAATCCAATGGTGTTCGCCACTCAGGCAATAGACAATGTCCGATAGGCTACTGGTCGTGGAACTGGCCCCGACGTCCGGCTCGCTGCTCCGAGAGGCCCGCACCCGGGCCCGCCTGTCCCAGACCGACGTGGCCCGCCGGGCCCACGTCGCCCAGAGCGTCGTCAGCACCTACGAATCGGGCCGGCGGGAGCCGTCCCTCACCACCCTCCGGCGTCTGGTGGCCGCCACCGGCCATCGGTTGGTCGTCTCGCTCGAGCCCGACCCGGACGCCAGGCCGGGACTGCCCGACACCCCGCTCGGCCGCCGGGTCCGACGGCATCGCCGAGCCCTGCTGGCCACTGCCGCCCGCCACGGGGTGACCAACCTCCGGGTGTTCGGGAGCGTCGCCCGGGGAGAGGACCGCCCCGACAGCGACGTCGACCTCCTCGTCGACCTGGCCCCGGGGACCGGACTGGTCACTCTCGGAACACTCGAGCGAGAGCTTCGCGAGGTGCTGGGCTTCCCGGTCGACGTCGTTCCGGCCGACAGCCTCCGGGCCGGCGTGAGGGCCGAGGCCGAGCGGGAGGCGATCCCCCTGTGAGCCGACGGGACGAGGAAAGGCTGGGTGACATCGCCGACGCCCTGGAAGCCATCAGGAGGCACCTGCAACGGGGAGGCCTCGGGGACGGGCTGGTCTTCGACGCCGTCCGTCTCCGACTGATCGAGATCGGCGAAGCGGTCAAGGGGATCGACCCGAACGTGCTGGCGGACGAGCCCGACATCCCCTGGCAGGACGTGGCCGGCATGAGGGATCGCCTCACACATCACTACTTCGACACGTCCCATGCCATCGTCCAGGCCACGGTCGACCACGACCTGCCGGTCCTCGAGGAGGGCGTTCGGCGGCTCCGGCGCCGGACCACGGGCTGATCGAGCCAGGTGAACCGGCGACCGGGCTGGCCCCCTCCGGCCGCCCCGGATCCGGCCGCAGCCGGCGGTCTACCTGGTGCGGAGCCCCTGATCAGGGGCCTCTCCCAGAGCGGGCGACGGTGTCGAGCGGGCGACGGGAACCGAACCCGCGTTCTCAGCTTGGGAAACCCTTCGGAGGGGTTCCGGGCACCTGGGGAAAACGACAAAATCCCTGGTAGTGGCCCGTTTGGCGTGACCACCGATGACCCGCATCGGCCTCCTTTGTCCAGCCGGTGTGGCACGGATGTGGCACGAAATCGGGGTGGCCAGGCGCCCCAAGGGACGGCCGGAGGCCGAGCGAGGACACGGAGCGCAGCGGCGTCCCGCAGCGTGCCCTTGGGGCGCCGGGAGCTGTCCGACGGCACCATGCCGGCGGCCGGCCGGCGGCCGGCCTGGGAGCACACCGGGCGCGTCTTCTCGGGACCTTCCTGGGAGGGCTCGGTGACGTACCGGGCTCTGCGTGGAACCGGCTGGCCGGGAACGGAGCGGGCCTGGTTGGCAGCCGGGAGCGAACGGCTCACTCACCCGCCGGGGGCGCCACCGAGGCGACGACGAGCTCGGCGATGGCCACGATGCGCTGGGCGGCTCGGTGGGCCTCTCGGGCCTCGGCGGGGGTCACCGGTGCCGGGTCGCACTCGGCGCGGTTCTCGAGGGGCAGGAGGCGGCGGAAGTGGACGGCCGCCCGCCCGCCGCCGGCCCCTCCGGCTCGTTCGAGGTGCCCGGCCGCTTGGGTGTGCTCCCCCTTCCACACGGCGCCCGAGCGGGCGGCGCTGATGACGTCGGCGGCGGCGATGCCCGCGTGCACGGCGTTCCCGGCGACGGCGACGCGGTTGCCGTGGCCGAGGGAGTCCGCCGCGGCCTGGAGGAACCCCTCGGCCTTGGAGAGGTAGGCCCGGACGTCGGACAGGGAGGCAGGGCGGGTCTGGCCCCGGGAACGGGACGGGTTCATGCGGCCGGACCGAGTCGGCCGAGGTCGGAGCCGGCGAGCAGGACGCCTCCTTCGGCGATCGCCCGCCACAGCGACCCGCGGCGCCGGCGAAGGGCGGGGACCTCGGCCTCGCCCACCACGACCAGGCTGACCGGGTTGCCGGTGATCCTGGTGGCCGCGTCCGACCACGAACCGAGGCCCGCCGCCCAGGAGGGGTCGTCGCTGGTCACCTCGTCCGGTCGGACGGCCAGGACGTCGACGTCGCTCCCGGCACGGGCCGAGCCGGTGGCGAAGGAACCGAACAGGACCAGTGCGGCGGGAGCGGGACGGATCGTCCCGGCTTCGTGCCGAAGGCGCTCGACGACCCGATCGTGGACCCGGCTCAGGGCGATGATCGCCCGGGCGGCCTCGTTGTCGGCCTGCAGCCGGACCAGGGCCGCTCGGCCGGCTTCTCGCCGCACGACGACACCGAGGTCGACGAGGTGGTTGAGGACGGCGACCGCCCGGTTGACACTGACCCCGGCCAGCGACGCCACCGTGCGCATCGTCAGCTCGGCGTCGGTGGCGGCCAGGACGGCCAGCACCCGTCCCTGGACGCCCGGCACGAGGGCCTGGATCGGTTCGACGTAGTCCATGGCAACCAACGAAATACCCAAAAATATCGCACATATGTGCGATTTCCCGACGTGGGGGATTGGCCGGGGTCCCCGCCAGTTCGACCTGTTGGTCCGAGGGACATGACCGCATTTCGAGGCTGCTTCCGATGTCGTAGTCGGCCGCCACTACGACTCGGCGCGTCGAAATTCAGGTGAGCTGCTCGATGATCGAGATCACCTCGTCGCTGCGATAGCCCTGCTGCCTGGCGAACTCAATCAGCTCTCTGGCCTTCACGAGGACTGCGGAGCGTTCAGGCGTTCCGGCCACGCTCACACCTCTCCCTCGGCGGAACTCGAGCAGTCCTTCGTCTCGAAGGAGCCGCAGGGCCCGCAGCACGGTGTTGGCGTTAACCCCCAAGACGGCGGCCAGATCCTTGGCCGGAGGCAGGCGTTCGCCGGGGACGGCTTCTCCCTCGGCGATCGCCCGTCGTAGCTCGGCTGCCACCTGGTCGTGGAGGGGGATCGGCTCGCTGCGGTCTACCTTGACATGTTCGATAATGCCACGCATTGTAGCACTATGACCGAGAGATTGGTGGAGGATCCGGCGGCTGAGGCCATCACCGAGGCGGAGGCGCTGATCCGAGAGGCCAGGGCTCGACAGCACCGGCGCCGTCGCATGATCCGTGTGAGCGTTGCGGCGGCGATCCTCGTCCTCGGCGCGTGCTGGTACTTCGTCGCTGACCATACCGGTGGTTCGAGAGGCGCTGGACAGGAGCAGGGTGCCAAGTCCGTCGCAGCCGGTGCCTTCGCCGGGACCTGGCACGTGCATACCTACTCCCTGACGATCAGGGAGGACGGGCAGGGTTCGTTCGAGTGGCCCACGCACAACCCTTGCGCCGGACCAGGCGCCGCCCCCGGTGCGTGTGACTCCCTGGTCCCCAAGACGGTGGAATTGGCGGGCAGACGAACCACCATCGTTGAGATCATCGACGGTGGGCATGCACACCTCCAGCTCATCTCGGTCGCCGGCACTACTGCCAATGGGCGGATCACCGGTTCCACCGTGCGGTCGGTCCTACCGGACGGACCTGTGACGCTCCGGGTCACGAAGGACGACGTCCTCCGTGTGACCACGACGATCAAACCAGCGATGCCGTCGTTCGAGGCCCTTTGCGGACCCAAGGCGGCAGCACTCTCTGTCCCACAGCAGCAGGCCGAAGGCATCAACTGCGGGGCGTGACGCATCTCGGGGGGCCGGTCAGGTGACAGCTCCGAGCTTGTCGATCCCGGCACTGGCGAAGTGGCCGCGGACCTTGCGGCACAGCCAGTCCGGGCACAGGGTCGTCCCCCTCGATGAGACGAACAGGTGGTCGGTGAGGCGTTCGCCGACGAAGGTCGGGCGGACCAGCTCGAGAGTGGCAAACCCAGAAGAGAGCCCCTTCGCCCACTTGCCGCTCCGCACGAAGAGGGTGGCCCGCTCGAAGTCGACAACTCGGACCCACACGGGGATGACCTCCCCTCGGTGCACGACCGACTCCTTCACGACGCCCGACCGGAGGGCTGTTGCGGAGCTCGATCCCGTCAACGTCCGGGTGTTCGGGAGCGTCGCCCGGGGGGAGGACCGCTGCGACAGCGACGTCGACCTCCTCGTCGACCTGGCCCCGGGGACCGGACTGGTCACCCTCGGAACACTCGAGCGAGAGCTCGGCGAGGTGCTGGGCCCCCCGGTCGACGTCGTTCCGGCCGACAGCCTCCGGGCCGGCGTGAGAGCCGAGGCCGAGCGGGAGGCGATCCCTCTGTGAGCCGACGGGACGAGGAGAGGCTGGGTGACATTGCCGGCGCCCTCGACGCCATCAGGAGGCACCTGCAGCGTGGAGGCTTCGGGGACGGGCCGGTGCTCCTCGGCCAGGCAGACGCCACTTCGCGTGGCCACGATGAAGCGGCGCCGTGCGCTCGGCGACGAGCGGGGGAGGGGATCGATCCGAACGTGCCCCGTTCCAGGGTCGGACCGCCGCCCGGGCGGCCGCGTTGGGGCCGCCTCGCCGGTCTCGATCACTCGGAGGCGGACGGCGTCGAAGACACGCCGGTTCCAGCCTGTCGCGTATGGCCCGAGCTCAGAACACCGCACGGCGCCAGGAGCTCGGATCCGACGAACGAGCGCGGGATGGGCGACCCGCGATGTTGTATGCGTGCTGGAGGGTGTGCGGGCCGATCGGCTTGTTGATGGGCGCATGTCGAGCGACCTGTAGGACGATCCGTCCTGCCCCGTGGCCGTCGAGTCGACGCCTGTCCACAGCGACTGAGACCGGTCCGTTGGCGCGTTCGCCCAAGGCGTGCTCGACGGTGCGAGGCCGTGCGAAGTCCGAGCGGAATCGGCGAGATCTCGGTCGTGGACGACAGCGCCGGTCGATGGGCTGATGGTCATGGCTACCCGCGACGGTGGAGCCGCGCCAGGCCGTCGTGCGACATCGATGACAGCGCACTACCGTCGATCACGACCTCGCCGCTGGTCGGCTCTTCGAGGCTGCCGGCAATCGTGAGCAACGTCGACTTGCCCGACCCCGACGGTCCCATCACCGCGACAAGCGACCCACGCTCGCCTGCGAGCTCGACGTTGGAGAGCGCGTGCACCCGGGTGACGCCGGTCCCGTAGCGCTTCGACACACGGCGCAGCTCGAGGTAGCTCATCGGCGGGCGACCAACCTCCGCCGGATGAGCGGGCCGGACTTCTCCGGGGGAGCCGCGAGCGCGGCGCCAGCGGACGACTGAATCCAGCCGGAAGAGCTCGGCGTCCGCGACGAGAACGAATGAGGTCGTAGTCCGCCTCGTCCTCTTTGAGCCGCGTCCACTGCTGCATCAGCTCGACGAGGTACCGGCGGTGGATCTGGATCACATCGTGGACCGAGACGCCGGGGACGCGGAGGGTGGCCAACACCTTGTTCACGAGCTCGTCACGGGGTGGCTCGGTCATGTCCGGTGGCGTGCTCAACCATGTGTCGAGCTCCTTTCGGCCGGCCTCGGTGATGCGGAACATCTTCCGGGACCCGGCTTCCTCCCCGCGGTCGTCGGACTCGATCAGCTCGTCACGCTCGAGGCGCTGGAGCGTCGTATAGACCTGCCCGACGTTGAGGGGCCACGCCTCGCCGTCCGATGTCTCATGATCCCGTGGCCTCGAAGACCCGACCGGTGACTCCTACCTCAATCTGGCGTCTTGGAGACGGGATGCAACGGCGCCGGGCGGCGACTGAACGTCAGATGCGTTACGCCGCTCGGGGAACTGACCGACTCCGCGTCGAAGCGTTCTTCGAGCTCCTCGAACCCGTCCCAGAGACGCTCCCCGCGTCCAAGCAGTACGGGCACGACGACGACGTGTAGGTGATCGATGAGGTCCGCCGCGAGGAATTGCCGGATGGTCGAGGCCCCCCCGCCGATGCGGACGTCAAGGCCATCGGCCGCCTCCCGAGCCGCCTGAAGAGCTTCGTCGGGGGTGGCATCGAGGAAGTGGAACGTCGTGCCACCGGCCATCTCGATCGACGAACGAGGGTAATGGGAGAGCACGAACACCGGGGAGTGGAAGGGCGGATTGTCACCCCACCAGCCCCTCCACTCGTCATCGATCCACGGACCGCGCTGGGGTCCGAACTTGTTCCGTCCCATGATCTCGGTCCCAACGCCCGACGCCCACTGGCTGGCGAAGGCGTCGTCGACCCCGGTACTTCCCCCCGGTTCGCCTTGCATCTCGCGAAAGGTTCTCGTCGGGAAGAACCACTCGTGGAGCCGCGTTCCGGCATGTCCGAAGGGTGTTTCGAGGCTCTGGCCATCGCCGGTGCCATATCCGTCGAGCGAGACGGAGAAGTTGTGAACGCGAACTCGTGACATGGGGACTCCTTAGCGCGTGGCGGGCTCATGGTGACGCGCCGACCGGGAGGGCAATCCGTTCGGGAAGCCGAGCCCGTTGACCGTTGTCGGCTCCGATCCCCCTCGACGTGTTCGCTTCACAGCTCCAACGTAGACCGTTGGTTCGTGCAGCGGGTGCCGGAATGCGGTCTCCCGGACGGGACAGATCGGCGGCGTTCGTCGCGCTCACCCGGCCCACGCATGTGGCCGTTTGACGCCCCTTTTCGGGGCAAGCGCCTCCCGTCGCAGCACTCGGGGGACGAGGCTCTCCCTCCCTCCTTCTCGGCCCGATCGAGAAGGGTGAGGCGGTCCTGTCCTCGATGGTGGCTACGGCCTGATGCGGTAGAGCACCCCTGCCGGCGAGGCCGCACCGGTGGCGTCGAGGACGAACACGAAGCCGCCAGCCACGGCAAGTTGCGAGCCGCCTTCGGTCAGGCAGGGCTCGATGGGTGACCTGAGGGTGGTGACGGCCACGGACCTCCCCGTCGTGCCGTCGACCCGCCACAGGCGCTGGGGACCGGCGCAGGTGGTCCCGGCACCGACCGTCCACAGGGTGTGCCCGGATCCGGCCACGAGCGAGCTGCCGAGCCCTTCCGGAGGCGTCTCGAGCACCATGCGACCGGAGGAGCCGAAGGCCAGCAGCCGGGTCCGGACGGTGCGGCCCTCGTCGGCATAGGTCGCGACATCCGCCCACACCCGGCCCGGCGTGGCTGCCAGCCACAGGATCGAGGCGGAGCCCGGGGCGACGAACACCGTCGAAGGGGCCTTCGATCCCGGGACGAGCCGTTTCAGGGTCGGACCGCCGCCGGGCCCCTCGGCCAGCCAGACCCCACTTCGCGTGGCGACGATCGACGGATGGCCCCCGCTCGTCACCGAGCGCTCGCTGACAGAGCCCGTCACGGCGCCGGTCGACGCCGAGATCCTCCACAGCTGGTCGTTCCAGGAGTCCAGCCAAAGCGAACCCAGCCCGTAGGCGAAGGCCATGTGGGCCAAGCCGCTCCCGACCACTGTCGTGATGACCGACGGGTCGAGCGTGGTCTGGCCCGTCGTCGTGTCGACGGTCTCGAGGTGGAGGTCCTCGCCGTTGCTCCCCGCGACGTAGCGGACCGCCACCACGTAGAGATGGCTGTCGCCGGCCGCCAGGTACGGGCCGCATTCGGGCAGCGGGTACGTCGGACCTCGAAGGGTCTCCGGGTCGAGCCGCTCGACGGCACAGCGGTTGGGGTCGGTCGATCCCATGGTCCCCAACACCCACAGCGAGCCCCCGGTCGACACGATCTGCTGGGGCAGGAACGGGCCGGGGAACGACCGCGAGCGAACGGCGAGGTGCCGGCCGGGTGGGCGGCCTGTGCCGGTCGCCGATCCGTTCGAGCAGGCGGCGAGGGCCAGTACCGGCAGGAGCAGCACCGAGAGCTCCTTTCGCCTCCCCCGGGGGCGGTGCCGGCGTCCGAGCAGCATCGGCTGGAGACTATGGCTCCTGGGTGCCGAGCGCTCGGCCGGCTTGGGGAGCCCAGCGGTCGGAGCCCCTCCGAGAGCGGTCGGCCGCGGGCTCATCGGGCGCGATGGGCGCCGGTTGGTGTCCCGCCGGTGCCAGGGGCCTACGTACCGAAGCACGCCTTCGGTGGCGTCATCGCCACGACCCCGCCTGAGGAGGGTACGGCGTAGAGGAGGCCGCCGCTGGCGATCGGATCGGAGAGACCGTCGGAACCAGCAAGTGCCTCGCTGGCCCGCACGGCGCCTGTGGCGGGGTCGGCACAGGTGAGACCGGTGGCACTCGTGAGCCACAGGACGCCGTCGCTCACGCTGGACCAGACGCCCATGATCTGAGCGAAGGTGCCGAACGAATTTCCGGAACCGGGCGGCGGGGCGATCGTGGCGAGGTCGGCGCTCGACAGCTCCTGCGCTCCCCCGGCCATCCCGGAGCGATACGACACCCACACCCCGCCATCGGTGGCGGCGACCGTCCCGGCGGCGACGGCGTCCTCCTGGTCGGAGTGGTCCAGCTGCCTGCCCGTGCGAGCGTCGTACTCGGTCACGATCATGCCCGACCGGCTGGGTGGATCGCCCCCCGTGTACAGCAGCGCCCCGCTCGGATCGGTCGACAGCGAGGTGATCTCGTCCCCGGCATCGAGCTCGGTCTCGACGGTGCCGGTGGAGGGGTCCAGGGCCCACAGATCCTCCCCGTCGGCCACCCACAGGGGACCGCCGACGGTGGCGGTGAGAAGCGGCCGGGGCCCGGGTCCGAGCGTGTCGTTCACCACGAGGGTTCGCTGGGCGTGGACGGTCAGGGTGGTGGGATCGAGCTGCTCGACCAGTGCCTCGCCGCCGACCCCTCTCACGACCCATACCCAGCCGGCCGTGACGGTGAGGGCGGGACTGCCCACCACGCCGGGCACCGACGGTCCGTCGACGACCTGACCCGTGGCCAGGTCGTCGCGGACAGGCGTGACGGTCGAAGGGCTCCCCGGCGTCGAACCCGGGAGAGCCAGCCAGTAGAGCGCCGAGCCGACGGGAGTGACGTCCTGGTCCGACCCCGTGCTGGTGATGGTCCTCAGCGGCCAGGTTACCGATGACGGCCCCGGTGCCGCCGCGGGCGTGGTGGTCGTGAGCGTGGACGGGAGCGTGGACGTTGTGCCGTCGCCAGCAGGCGGATTCATCGACGTGGAGGTCGACGTCGGTGAACGACGGGCGGCGACGGTCCCCGGCGAGGAGCACGCCGCCAAGGTGACCGCGGCGGCGAGGAGCGCCACACGACCCAGGCTCGATTGCCGGCCGGCACGGTTCATGACCCGAGGTCCCTCCGAGGCGTGCCGGCGACGCCCTTTGGTGACGGAGGGGCGCTCCTGGCGGCCGATGGGCGGTCGTCGCCGAAGGACGCGCCTCCTCGGGGAGGATGGGTCAGTGAACGACGTTGCACCCTTGTTTCACGTCCCAGGGCCCCGAGGGGTTGCCCGGGGAGGGCCTCGGGTGGCCATCGGTGGCCGGAGCCCGCCGGCGGATCCGACGACGGCGGGGAGGTCGGGTGCCATTTCCGTTCGCCACGAGGTGCCGCAGGGAGGCTGAGCCACGTGGGGAGCTCCCTCGTTCCGACACGGCCGGGCCGTCAGGCCCGGCACCGCCCGCCGGAGGCGGCGGCGCAGCCGCCGGCCGACGGCGGGCGGCTTGAATGAGTAGAGAAGATCTAATCGAGATCCTCCCTCTGCCCGGTCGAGCCGGTCCTGGCCGATCGGACCCGAACCGGTTCCACGCCGTCTGGCTCGGGGCAGGACGAGGCGCCAAGGGAGCCAAGCACGCGGCGGCTCACCCATGGCCGAGGCGCTGACCGCCGTCAGCACCGGCTCCGTCGGCAGGGTCACCGTGCCCGCCACTCGAGTTGACCCCGGTTGACCGGTGTCGTCCCCTTTTGACCCGCCCGAAGATTCGCGACCCGTTCGGCGCTCCTCGCTGACCTCTTTCCAAGTGGGGGGACGGACGGTCCGGCTTCGGGAAGGGAGATCATGCGAGGACTCGCCGAGACCAGCGCCGGGGGTCGTGCCGGGGTCCGGAGACGGCTCCTGCTGACCGTGGAGGAGACGGCGATCATGCTCGGGGTCGGCCGCACCACCTTGTTCCGGGCCGTCCGCCACGGGAGGGTGCCGTTCCCCGTCTACAGGATCGGCGGGTGCACCTACGTCCCCCGGGTGGCCGTGGAGCGCCTGCTCGCCGGCGAGCTGCCATCGGCTCCCCGTTGCGTTCCCGTGCCGGAGGCTCCCGCCGCCGGGGCGTCCGGTGGCGGACCCTGAGCCTCACCGTCGAGGAGGGCGCCGATGTGGTTGGCGGCCCGCCGGTCCTCGGACGAGAGGGCGTCGGTGTAGTGGCGGGCCATGTGGACCGTCGACCAGCCCAGCCGGGCCTGCTTCTGACGCTCTGGGACCACCGTGTCGATCGAGGTGGCCTGGAAGTGCCGGAGGGAGTGGAGGTGGAGGTCGGCGGGGAGGCCCGCCGCCTTCCGGGCCTTGCTGAACGCCCGGCTGAAGGTGTCCGGGAACGGGGGGACCTCTCCCCCGGGCGCCGAGGAGAACACGAACCCGTCGTCGTCCAACGTGGTGCCGCACGCCGTGGCCAGGGTTCGCTGAGTCTCGTGGAGGGTGCGAAGGTCGTGCAGCGTGGAGGGGTCGACGGCCAGGCGCCGGATGCTGGCCCGGGTCTTGGGAGCTTTGACCACCGCCCCGCCGTGGGCCGACACGACGGCCTCGTCGACGGTCAGCGTGGCGCCCTCCCAGTCGACGTCCGACCACCGCAGGGCACAGGCCTCGCCCCGCCGCATGCCCGTGGCCGCCAGGACCCGAAGGGCCACGGCGTAGCGCAGGTCCTGGCCGGCGGTGGCAGCGATGACGGCCCGCACCTCCTCGACGGTGGGCGCCCGCACGGGTCCCGGACGGTCGTCCAGTCCCCAGGACGGCAGCTCGGTGTCGGTGACCGGGTTGTGGAGCTGGTTCCCGCTCCACTTGCGGGCCAGGCGGCAGGCCCGGTGGAGGACCGAGCGGACGTAGCGCACGGTCTCACGCCCGGCGCCCTTGGCCTTCAGACGGCGGAAGTACTGCTCGACGTCGTAGGGGCTGAGCGAGGCGATCCGGCGGGTCCCGATGGCGTCGGCGATGTGGACCTTCCAGATGTTCTCGTACCGCCGGGCGGTCACCGGCGAGAGGTCGTCCCATCCGTTGGCCTCCCACCCGGCGATGGCGTCGTTGACGGTCGTCGTCGGGCCCCACGTCCGGCTGGCCTCGTCGGGGACCACCTCGGGCCGTTCGTCCTGGGCCAGGACCAGGCGGGCCAGCTCCTTCTCGGCCGCTCGCTTGGACCCCCGGAACAGGCGGCTGCGGTGGCGCACGCGTCCTCGAGCGTCCCGGCCCAGGAACACCCGGAGCTCCCAGACGTCGGGGCCGCGGTCCCCTCGCCGGCGCAGGCTGCCCGCCACCGGCCCGGCTCCCTTCTCCGCCTTGGCGGGTCAGCGTGTCCCAACACCTGTTGGGACAACTGTTGGGACACGAGGGTAGCGGCTTGGGGCCCAGGAAGTCAATGGCCGTGTGAGCTGGTCAATTTCTGGAGCCTGGGAGGGGACTCGAACCCCTGACCTGCGCATTACGAGTGCGCTGCTCTACCGGCTGAGCTACCCAGGCGACGGACCCGACAGGCTACCGGACCGGTCCGAGGCCAGGCGCCGGGTCATCCGTCGGTGGCCGGGGCGCAACCGCTCGATCACGTTCCTACAGCGCCGAGGCGCACCAACAGCGACTCGAGCAGCAGCAGCTCGTTGGGATTGTGGTGAAGGGCTGCGGCGGCAGCCGAGATGTGCGCCACCGCCGTCTCGAACCGCTGCGCCTCCACCGGGTCTGGCGTGGCGCGGCTGCCGACCACGTCGGCGAGGCGGTCCCGGTATGCACGTGCCAAGACGCCAAGTCCGTGGCGCAGCTCGTCGACCCGGTAGCGCCGCTCCTCCCGATGCTGGCGGTCGACGATTTGCTTGCGTCCGGCCACCCCACGCTCGCCGAGCTCCTTCGCCTCCTCGGCGAGCGCCTCGAGCTGGGCCCGGTGCGCGTCGCGGAGAGGGACCAGGGCCTGCTCCGTGGCGTCGAGCAGGCTCCGAGCAAGCTCACCGGCAATGCTCCCGCTGCCGTCGAGACGCGACGGAACGGAGCGCCACAGCTCGACGCGGCCCAGGTAGCTCTCATCGGCCGCCAGCAGCTTCGCCCGATCGAGGTCGCCCCCGCATCCTTCTGCCACGAGCACCGCTCGGTCGTGGTCGACACCTCGGCCGACCAGCCACTCGACCACCGTGCGGAGGGCAACCGGCGGGAACCGCACCTCCACGCAGCGGCTGGCCACCGTCGCCAGCTCCGGGGGGACGTCCTCGGCAAGGAGCACGAACACGGTGGCTGGTGGGGGCTCCTCGACCGTCTTGAGCAACGCCGGCACGGACCGGGCAGCAAGGTGCACGTCCGCGACCACGAGCACCTGGCGGCTCGCCTCGAGAGGGCGGCGCTGGGCCAGGAGCACGAGCCGGCGGGCCTCGTCGATCCCGAGGAACGGCCCGCTTCGTTCCACGAGCACCACGTCGGGATGCGAGCCGGTCGCGACGCGCCGGCACTCGGCGCAGGCTCCGCATCCGCCCGCTCGGCACAGCAGGGCGGCCGCGAACGCCTGGGCCGCCGCCCGCGTGGACGAGCCCGAGCCACGGAAGAGGTAGGCGTGGACCGGGTGCCGCGCCGCAGCAACCAGCGCCGCCACTGCGGTCGGCTGGCCGACGATCTCGGCGAAGACGGGGGGCGTCCCGACGATGCCGGTGCCCGCCGTGTCCTGCCCGGTCATCGGTGGAGACGCTGGCACGTCGATCGCCTGAGGCTCCCGCCCATCGATTCGCGCGCCCTCGTACCGAGGCTCATACCGGTTCACCGGCAGGCCGATCACCGGCTGAGCGGGGCCAGCCAACCCGGTCCTGCACCGCCCGGCGCACGGCGCCGGCGACTGCTTCGACGCTCCCGCTGCCATCGACCAGCACCCACCCAACGGGGTCGGCAGCCGCCTGGGCATGGAAGCCGTCGCGCACCCGCTCGAAGAAGGAGCCCTCGAGCCGCTCGAGGCGATCGGGGGCCTGATGGGCGATGCGGCTTCGGGCCACCTCCGGGCTGACCTCTATCAGGACCGTCAGGTCTGGAACCAGCCCACCGGTCGCCCATTCGGTGAGGTGGCGGAGGAAGGCCACGTCGAGCCCCCGACCCCACCCCTGGTAGGCGAGGGTCGAACCGGCGTAGCGGTCGCTGACCACCCACTGGCCCCTGCGGAGCGCCGGCTCGATCACCTCCGCCACGTGCTGGGCGCGGTCGGCACTCAGAAGGAGCGCTTCAGCCGGCGGCACCGGGGGGCGCCTGGTGGTGTCGAGCAGGAGCTGGCGCAGCGCCACGCCGAGCTCGGTGGCACCCGGTTCGAAGGTGAGAAGCCCTCCGAGAGCTGCTGCGAGCAGCCGAGCCTGGGTCGACTTCCCGCAACCATCAAGACCCTCCAGGGCCACGAGTCGGCCCCGCTCGCGCCCACCGACGCCAGGGCCGCGTGCCGGGCTCACCTGGGTCCCACCGGACCACGCACCGATCGGAACGGGGGACCCGCCCAACCCGTCAACCCGAGGGGTCAGCACCGCCGCTGCCGCTGGCTCCCCCCGGAGCCCTTCTGGACGCCGCAGCCCGCGTTGGCGCCTTGGCCGCCTTGGCCGCCCTGGTCGCCTTCGCCGCCTTCGAAGCCCTGGGCGCGCTCCCTGCCTGGATCGCCCTGGTCGCCTTCGCCGCCTTCGAAGCCCTGGTCGCCTTCGCCCCTTTCGCCGCACTGGTCGCCTTGGCCGGCTTCGGGGCCTTCGATGCTCTCGCCGCCTTCGGGGTCTTCGACGCCCTGGGCGCCCTCCCCCTGCGCGCGGGGCCGGCGGATCTGCGGTCCGCCAGGAGCTCGGCGGCACGCTCCGCGGTCAGGGTCTCGACGAGGTCGCCAGCCCGGAGCGAGGCGTTGGTGGTGCCGTCGGTGACGTAGGGACCGAAGCGACCCTCGCGCAGCACCATCGGGAGCCCGGTGTCGGGGTCGGGACCGAGCTCCCGCAACGGGCCCTTGGCCGTGCGCCCCCGCCTGGTCTTCGGCTGCTCGAACAGCGCCCTCGCGGCACCGAGGTCGATGGTGAGCAGCTCCTCCTCGCTGGCCAGGCTCCGCGTGTCCGACCCCCGCTTGACATAGGGGCCGTACCGGCCGTTGTAGGCGACGACCTCCTCGCCCGTGCCAGGATCGACACCGAGGCTGCGCGGGATCTGCAGGAGCTCGAGCGCCTGCTCCAGCGTGACCGTCGACGGCGACATCGACGCGAAGAGCGACGAGGTGCGCGGCTTGGGGTCGGCATCGGTCACCTCACCCAGCTGGACGTAGGGACCGTACCGGCCAGCCCGCACGTACACGGGCAGGCCCGTTGCAGGGTCGGTGCCGAGGCACCGGTCACCCGAGGGAGTGGCCAGCAGCTCGAGTGCCCGCTCGACGGTGAGCTCGTCGGGGCACAGGCCCTCGGGGACCGAGACCCGGTCCTCACCACGTTGCAGGTAGGGACCGTAGCGGCCGACCCGGACCACGATCTCTCGTCCCTGGTCGTCGGTGCCGATCGGGATGGAGTTGATCTCGCGGGCGTCGATCTCCCCCAGGTGCAGGGCGACAGCCTGCTTCAGGCCCAGCCGGCCGGTGTCACCGACCGAGCCCCGCCCGTCGGCTGCCGAACCGTTGCCGGCCGTTGAACGGCCATTGCCCCGGCGGGCTTCCCCTCCCGGCTCCGCACCGAAGTAGAAGCGGGTCAGCCACGGCAGGGCCTCCTCACGGCCGTTTGCGATCTCGTCCAGGTCGTCTTCCATCGCCGCCGTGAAGCCGTAGTCGACCAGGTCGCCGAAGTACCGCTCGAGCAGGCCCACCACGGCGAAAGCCGTGAAGCTCGGCACGAGCGCGGTCCCCTTCTTCCAGACGTAGCCCCGGTCGAGGATGGTGCCGATGACGCTGGCGTACGTCGACGGGCGGCCGACCCCGAGCTCCTCCATGGCCTTCACGAGGGAGGCTTCCGTGTAGCGGGCAGGCGGCTGGGTCGTGTGCGGGCCGGGCTCGAGGGACACGG
>Ga0070738_10002905_pt1 | contig 24424 bp, 23 predicted proteins | sample Coa_R2_2_FD_66446 | JGI IMG/M metagenome (GOLD analysis project Ga0070738, IMG submission 66446) | Surface soil microbial communities from Centralia Pennsylvania, which are recovering from an underground coalmine fire - Coalmine... | ecosystem: Environmental > Terrestrial > Soil > Unclassified ... | reverse complement strand
CGGGAGCCGAGCGTGCGCGAGCGGACCAGCGTCCCCGCGGTTCATCGAGGCAGACCCGGTCCAGCGCCAGCATCTGGAGCGAATCCGGCGCACCTTCGTCGATGGCTGCCACGCCGCCCTCGAAGACAGCCGGCCGCGGACGCTCGCATCCTGGCTGCGCGCGATCGGCCCGCAATGCCGGGGTTTCGCGTTTGAGGATGAACGCTGCCTTCCTTGGCCTGCCGTCCGACGGGAAGGAGCCCGCTTATGAGATTCTGCGCCGCCATGTTCAGGTCCAATTGGCATTGAGAGAGGAGCTTGCAGTATGAACCGATCGCCTGGATGGGTCCGGCGCCGAGCCACCTGGTTCGTGTCCGCGGCCATTGTCATCAGCCTGTACGTCATGACTCGCGAGCGGACCCTATCCAAGGCCGAGTCGGAAGAGGTCGTCAACAACTTCCGGTTTAGCCGGACGCCGTTGCCCGAAGTGGCCAACCACCCGCCGTACAAGTATGTCCGCAAGGTCCACCCCAGCGTGCGGCACATCCGCGCCTACCTGTCCACACTGGGGGCCAGTGTGGCGCTGGGCGATCTCGACGGCGACGGCCTGCAAGACGACGTCGTTTGGGTCGATCCACGCACCGACCAGGTCATTTGCGGTCCCGTGCCTGGTACCGGCGCACGGTACGAACCATTCGCACTCGACCCTGGATCGTCGTTCCCCAACTGGAACCCCGCAACCATGTGCCCTCAGGGCTCCCTGATCGCCGACTTGAATGAGGATGGGCTGTTGGACGTGCTCATCGTCCACTGGGGCCGTAGCCCGATCGTTTATCTGCGCAAAACGCCGGCCGACTCCAAGACCCCGCCCACGGCCGCTGAATTCGAAGCGCAGGAATTGATCAAGGGCGGCGACCGCTGGTACTCCTCAACGGCGGCTGCGGCCGACCTGGACGGCGACGGGCACCTCGATCTGATCATCGGCAATTACTTCCCCGACGGCTCCCGATTGTTGGATGAGAATGCCCAGGGGTTCGAAACCTTGCATGACTCGCTGGCGAGGTCGGGCAACGGCGGTGGTCTCCGATTCTTCCGGTTTGTGAGCGCGACCTCGGGCCAGCATCCGACGGTCCGATTCGACCAGCAGTCGGATGCGATCGCCGAGGAACTGACCCACGGCTGGACCTTTGCAATCGGGCCCGCTGATCTCGACGGTGACTTGCTGCCGGAAATCTATGTTTCCAACGACTTTGGCCCCGACCGCCTGCTGCACAATCGCTCGACCCCCGGCCACTTTCAGTTCATGGCCTTGCAGGGAGAGCGCACGACGGGCACGCCAGCCTCGTGGGTGATCAACCAGGACTCGTTCAAAGGCATGGGCGTGGACTTCGGCGACATCAACGGCGATGGGCTGCTGGATATCTACGTGAGCAACCTGACACCCAAGTGGGCCCTGACCGAGAGCCATTTCCTGTGGCTGAACACCGGCCAGACCGAGCGCATGAAAGACGGGATCGCTCCGTTCCGGCAAGCCAGCGAAGAACTGGGCCTGTCACGCAGTGGCTGGTCGTGGGACTGCCGGCTGGCAGATTTGAACAACGACGGCGTCCTCGAGGCACTCCAGGCGAATGGCTTCATCAAGGGACAGATCAACAAGTGGCCCGAACTGCAAAGCCTTGGCACCAGCAACAACCAACTCTTGCACAATCCGAAGTTCTGGCCGAACCTCCAGCCTGGCGACGACGTCAGCGGCCATGACACCTTCGCCTTCTTCGTCAGGGGCAGGGACGGCCGCTATTACGACGTGGCCCCCGAACTGATGTTGCAGGACGGTCAGTCCATGTCCGAGGCGATGGTGACGCGCGGCATCTCCCTGGCCGACGTGGACGGCGACGGCCGGCTCGATTTCGCCCTCGCGAATCAGTGGCAGCCGTCTTACTTTTACCACAATGAGTGTCCCAAGCCCGGCAACTTCATGGGGCTGCACCTGGTGCTCCCTCTAGAAAAGGGAAAGGCAACGCTCGTCGAGCCGGGCATCGGTCATCCAGTCGAGGAAACTCCAGGGCGGCCGGCCATCGGCGCCGCGGTGGCCATCCGCTTGCCGGACGGGCGGAAGCGGGTGGCTCAGGTCGACGGCGGAAGCGGCAATGCCGGAAAACGTGCTCCGGATGTCCACCTGGGTCTCGATACAATCGCCGAAGCTCCCGTCGAGATTCGTTGGCGGGACCCAGACGGCAATCCCCATGAGGAAACCTTTCACTTGAAGGCGGGTTGGCACACCATCCGACTCGGTTGGCCGGCAGACAGGAAGAGAGAGCTTTGATGACGACAACAACCGACGTGATCACGACCCTGCGGTTTTACCCCAAGCGCAGCGCCGTGCGCCGATATTTCGCCCTGTGGTACTTCACTATTTTGCTCATCGTCTGGAACCTCCTCGGCCATCTGTTTCTCGGCTTCGAGCAGTCACACATCCAACCGCTGGTCGGGCTGGCAACGGCCATCGGCCTCCAAATTCTGCTGGAGTGGATCGACGCGCGAGCCACCGACCGCAAGCCGCGATTCGCCGGCTCGTGGGCGGACCTTGTCAACTTTCTACCGCCTGCCATCATCCCGGGCCTGGCCGTGACGATGATCCTGTATCCCAGCGATCGGCTGATGCCGGTGATCTTCGGCGTCGGCGTCGCGATCTGCTCGAAAGTGATTCTCCGTGCACCTGTGGGTGACGGCAAAACACAGCACATCTTCAACCCGTCGAACCTTGGGATTGTCGCCACGCTGCTTTTATTCCCCTCGATCGGAGTGGCACCGCCGTATCACTTCACGGAGAACTTGACCGGGATGTGGCACTGGGCGCTGCCCGGCCTGGTGCTGGCGACGGGCATCATCGTCCATGCGTTGTTCACGGGCCGATTGACGATGGTTCTAACCTGGCTGGTTGCGTTTCTCATCCAGGGTGAGCTGCGGAGCTGGTACTTCGGGACGTCATGGGTCGTGCCCCTGACGCCGATGACAAGTGCGGCGTTCATGCTATTTACCTTGTACATGATCCCTGACCCGGCAACCACGCCGGTCAAGCCGCTGCGCCAGGCGCTATTCGCCCTGGCCATCGCAGCGGTCTACGGCGTGCTCCAGGTCGAGCATCTGGTGTTCGGTTTGTTCATCGCATTGGCGATCGTCTGCGCCATGCGGGCTGTGGGTTTGTACGCCTGGGCGGCTTGGCAGTCCAGTCGCGTCGATCGGCGAGGCCCCCTCAGGCTTCAACCGGGGATGGCCGGCGCCGCGAAAGGAATGTCGGCGGGTTGACGCCCGCGCCGGCACGGCCGGGGTGGCCAGTCGAACAACTGCATGGAGTGTAACTCACCTTTCGAGCAGCAGCCCTTGATCTTCCGTGGGATTCCGTCCATGAGCATGAGAATGGCGACCGAGGAGGGCCAGGTGGAGGTTGGTTCTTGCCGACCGCGACCCGTTTACTGGAATACACGAGCCTCGCCCGGCGAAATCGAGATGGCTTCCTGGATAACGGCGTGGAGGGCAGCTGGAATGGATTATCGAAACCCATTCCGATTCACGACCGAGGGGTTGTACCCTCAATCGGCTCGTCGATGACCGTGCTTTCTCTCTCATACGATTCAAGCGATGCTGGGACTGTTGCCTCATCCAGAATCCATTGCCGGTGCAGACGCGCGTGGGACGGCGCGGCTCCGGCGGCAAAGTAACTGCCGATTCGGACGAACGATGGAGGTTTACCCGACGATGAGTAGCTTGATCACGAGTACACTGGTTCGCGCGACCCGCCAACTCACCAGGCGTTATATCTGGACCAATCCGAGCATCGCGCGGACGTTCCAGTCTCGGCCGACGTACCACGCCTCGTTCAAGAAGACGTGGCTGTCTCTGATGTGGGGCGGCGGATCCGAGACCCGGCGCTTGCGGGAGTCAATCGCCGTGGCGATTTCGGCGGCGAATCAGTGCTTTTACTGAACGTCAGAGCATCTGCTCTTCCTGCAGGCTGCAGGATCCGACTTCGATCGAGCACACGACCTGGTCAATGCCGTCGTGGAGGCCATCCGAGGCCCGCACGACGAACCAACGCGCAGTGATTTCGGTGTATTGAGACATCCCAGCTCAAATCAGAATAATGGATTCGTCCCCAGGCGCCCGAGACTGGATCCAGAGCGGATCGCGGAGCGCGTCGAGCATGCCGGTTGCAAGGGTCCCGAGAGCTTGCTCGTGGCGCTCGCGACGCACGCGACACTCGCCTCTCCTTTAGGAGACCTGGATTTCGACTGGATCGCCTCGGCCGCGGCTCGTATCGGGGACGAGGATCTCCTGCTCGAGACGGCCGGCGTCGTGTTTGCGTTCAACACCATCAATCGCATCGCCGACGCGCGTCGGGTGCGGCTGGAATACCGCTTCCTCCGCGAGTTCAAACCGATTCGGGGCTGGGTCGAGCGTCGGTTTGCATCGCTGATTGGCCTGCTGTATGACTTGTCTTACACGCATCAGCCCGGTCGCTCACAAGCAGAACTGCTGGCTCGGCTGGATGTCCTGTTCGAGCGGCTGGGCGCACCGGCTGTTCCCGACGTCTTCAAGTGGTTGAGTCGATCGCCAGCCGTGCTCGAGGGGGTCCTTGAGCTGATCGAAGCCAACGTTCTGAGTGCGGGGGTCCGTTTCGACCTCTGGAAGGAAGCAGTGGCGATTGGCGTGGCATCTCGGGCGATGCCGGGTTCCGGCCTGAGTCGGACTGTCGATCAGTGGCTGCCCCAGGAATCGTTGTCCGATTCGAATACACACCGCTGGTGGGCCGCTCCGCCGGGTGTCGCCTCCGATTCGGGTCTGGTGTCGGCGTGTCGCCGATATTCGTGGCAGGTGGCGAACGCGGCCTACACGATTAGCGACGAACAGATCCGCACGATCTCCGCGCTTGGGCTCTTGGACGCCGAAATCCTTGACCTCACGCTCGCCACCGCGCTCTTCTCCGCGTTGGCCATCATCGAACCAATCAGCGCAGCCGTGGTGCCGATCCCGATCGCCGGGGGGTAGACGGTGCGGTCGACACGAATAGCCGTGACGATGCCAGGATCATCCGGCGGGGAGAAGGGGCTGGATGCTGAGCCGGAGGGGTTGGTCGGTCGCCGAGCCTCGCCCCGCGCTGTCTCCGGTTGTGTTCGTTCACCCGCTCTTCTCGCACAGAAACGCCGCCGGTCTGAGGTACAAGGGGCATGGGACCAGGTCGCCGTCCTGACCCGGCGGATTCGTCCGGCCGCGCGTCGTTCGGGACCACGCACGGGAGCCTCATCCTCGCGGCCAGGGCCCGTGACACCCCCGAAGCCCGCCAGACCCTGGCCACGCTGTGTGAGATCGACGGGTATCCGTTGTCTGCGCTTGCGCCGCAAGGGCTACGATCGTGGCCGGGCCCGCTACGCACGCCCTTGCACCGGCCGGCCGGTGGGATGGCTACGTGAGGTCGGTCTTGTTATCCACGTAGTCGGTCTCAACCGGGTAGTGCGAGCGCAGGGTTGCATTAGCGCCATTGCCGGCGTCCACGATGAGCGCGATGTAGCTGCAATCGGACTGCGAGTTGGCCGTATACGCGACGCCGCCGAAGTCCGTCTCCTTCAAGGGGACGGCGAAAAGGAATTTCGAGCCGTCTTGGAGGTCCTTGAACTTGACGAAATCTTTGCCCGACTTTTCCAACGCGGCATTGATGATCTCGAAGCCGCTGTTGACGTCGACCTTCTGGCGTACGTCGGTCTTCACCTGATGCCACTTGGACTTCTTTTGACCTTTCTTCAGGGAAGTCTTCACGAGACTGCTGTCCTCATTGTTCACCCAGACGGTCTTCTTGGCCTTTTTGTAGTACACGCCACAGGTCGTCCGTTTCCCGTCCGTGATCGACTGCTTCGCCTGGGCTTCGTCGAAGTGGGCCTTGTCGTGGTACATTGCCTGTTTGAACAGGTCCGTGCCGGTGAACGAATTCAACGCGCCCTTGGCGGAATTCAATGAAACGGCCATGCGCAACGTCTCCAGGAGTTGGTCGACAGAATCGGTCCAGTGCCCGTTGGATCGAGAGGGGCGTCACTCGACGCCATCGCAGGATTCGCTCGACGCACGTTCGATGAACGATGATGCGCGTCCCGATCCATCCAGGATATTGCCGCCGGCCGCCGCCACCCGACACGCCGGCCAAGTTTTCTGGACGATGGGTCCCTGGTTCCTCGTCTCTTGGCCAGTCGGCCGCACCACCCCGCCCCACGAAACGACCTGCGGATGATCAGCCAGGAGCAACAGGCCGTCGTGGCCGAGGGTCCTCGACGACCCTCGCCTGCGACTCCGCCGCGAATCGACCGCGCCTGGCAACTTCGTTTGCGCCGCCGCGAGCCGGTCAAGGGCGCTCCTTCACGGGCGGCACGATCACGTGGGGCCGCTCGAGCGAACGCGCCTGGCGGTTCAGCTCGGCCAGGTCCTTCGCCACCAGGCTCTGGAAGTTGTCGAGCAGCCTGGATAGTTCTTGATGCAACCGCGCGGCGGACTCGCGCATCCCTTGAGTCGGCGGGCCGTCGCCTTCGAGCACCATCGCGTAAAGCCAGCCGAGCTGGGAGTAGAGCTGGGCCCCACCGCGCTGGGCCAGGATGTCATACGGGACCTGGGCCTTGGGATTGTGCAGCTTGCCCTCCAGGGCATCGAGCTGACCGATCAGCGCCGTGGCGGCCTTCCCCAGCGGCTGCGCCGGGGCATTCCCCTTCAGGAGCAGGTTGCGATCCTGAAGCTGCTTGCGGATCGAGCGGGGCCGCTCGACGGCGTCGGAGAGCCGGTTGAAGTCATCGCGGATGCGGATGGCCAGCCGGAGCTGGTCAGCCAGCTCCGAGGCCGCGACCCGCACGCGCGGGTCGGGCTTGATCTCCAGAGGCGCGCTGACGTCCTTGCCGTCGACCAGGTAGATCAAAGGATTCCCCGGCACGCCCGCGACCCGGCAGACCCGTTCTCCCGTCGCCGGCCCGATCGAGCGATACCGCAACCGGCTGAACGGTCCAGCCTGCGAACTATCACCACGCCCCGCCAGATTCGCTGACCCATCAGCCATCTCCTCACAGCACTGCCTGGCCTTGACCTCGCGGAATCCGCCTGCCGGTTCGCCCCTTTGGCCGAGACTTGATCCTAGGGGATTTTGTCAATCTGGTGCAATGGGATTGTTTGGGGGAAGTACGGAGAGAGTTCGGGTTGTCCGTTCCACGGCCCAGCGGCCGGTTTCGATCCGCGCGGTGGTGGAGGTATACTGAAGTTGGGCGAGGTTTATTCTAGGGATCCTTCCTGGCTCCCTCGCGGGCGTGAAGGCTGAGGGTCGAGGATCATGCCTCTGCACGAGTGGACCGATCGGCCGGGCTGGGAGGGACTGGATCACGTCTGGATCACCGAGTTGCTCCGGTGGGTCAAGCCGCGGTTGCCCGCGGGTTATCGGGCCTATATCGGTTCGGCGCCGGTCCTCGCCGTTGGCATGCCGGGGGGCCGTCCGGATGTTGGGGTAGGGCGGTGGGCAGCGGATGAAGTCACGGAGACCAACTGCTCAACGCCGGAGGTCTCGGTCGGGTCGGGCGACGAGATGGAGCCGGACATCGAGTTGGCCGTGGCCACGCTCGATCCTGGCACCTCTCTTTGGGTGGAGCGGGGAGGGCGACTCGTCGCGGCGCTCGAGCTGATCTCGCCGCGGAATAAGGACCGACCGTCCGCTCGCGACGCGTACCTGGCCCGTTATCTTGGCTATCTTCTGGAGTCGGTCCATCTCCTGTTGGTGGACGTGCACCCACGGCCGATCGGATTCTCGTTCGCGGATCGGATCGCGGCCGAGTTGTCGATTGATCAAGAGCCCCTTCCGCCTCCGATGGCCATCAGTTACCGCGTTGGCGAGCCCGCGGCGACCGGCGGCCGGCTCCTCGCGATCTGGCGGCGAGCCCTGAATCCTGGATCGTGCTTGCCGACGCTCCCCTTGCCTCTGACCACCCACGTGAACGTCTCGGTCGATCTCGAACGAACCTACTCCGCCGCGGCGGTCGACGCCTACCTCGAGTGAGCGGCCGAGGAGTCTCGGCGTCGCGGAGCGCCCGAGCAAGCGCCACCCTTCGTGGAAGTTTCGGCCGGGCCGACACCCCTGGGCCTGGCCGAAAAAACCTGAAAAACCGGTCCGACCTTGGACTTGCGGGTCCGACCCCTGGCCGGCGTGCTCCCGATTCCGCAGCCAGAGGCGTCCACGCCAAGCTTCATGCTACATCCTTGAAAAGATTCCAACCTGATCCCGTGAGGTTCAAAAAATTTTACGGAAAACCCCCGGATTCCGACCGAGTTGGCCTCGCACAATGAAGGATTGCGGAGATAATACCCGCGATCCGGACCGGGATCCGGGCACATCCGTTTGTTGCGAGGGCGGCACGGCCGTGATGGGCGGAGACAGGCGATCGATCCGGGCGGGCTCTTGGATGATCCTCCTGGTCGCGACGGCGACCCAGGGGTTCACGCCCGACCACGACAACCTCGTGTCCTCCCGAATCTTGCGGCTCGTGACCGCGGGATTGGCCGAGACCGACGCCGCCGACAGCAGCCACTCACCGCTCTCGACTCCGCTCCCGTGTGGCGAACACGACGGTGTCCCGGGGGGAGTTTGCTCGAAGGTGGCGGCGGAATCCGTGCTGCCCCTACCACCGGGGCCCGGCGTCCATCAGCGCATCCAGTTCCTCCCGGACGACCTCCGCGCACGGCCGGGCCGATCGGCTCCCTGCTCGTTCAATCCCCCTGGCGGAGCCTTGCCAGGGTCCGGTGGCCTGATCCCCTCTCTCTGCCGGTTCCTCTGCTGAGCTCGCCGACCGCCCACAGAACCTGGACTGTCGATCGAGCGGCCGGCGCGCCGCGCGCGCCGTCCCCGGCCCCTTCCCCGCGCCGGGGCAGGCAGGCGGACCGCGCAAGGTCGGCGCTCACCCGTGACCGGTGCCCGGCCCGGCCCTTCGAGGACCTGGATCGCTCGTGGGGGGACCATGTCTCTTGTCTCAAAAGAACTGATCATCCGTCCATTCGTCCCGGCCCGCCGGTTGCGGCCGAACTCCGTCGCCAGACCCGACGGCAGCGCCGGGCTCTACACCGGGGAGCCCGAGAACTGCCGGCGCCGGGTGCGCGAGTTCCTCGCGATCCTGGCCCAACTGGGACTGATGCTCGCCGTCGTCGACGCCTACCGGCTTGAGACCCGATCGTTTCGGCTCCTCGTCCTGCTGGCGATGATGACGCTGCCGGCCCACTACCTGGCGCCCTATCGCTGGAAGAAACCGCTCTTCGTGGCCGTGTCGATCGTCGGGATGATCCTGGTCAACGGCCTGTCCACCTCGGGTGGCGTCCTGGCCATCTCGGCGGTGCTCCTGGCCCTGGCCGCGGCGCCGCTGCCCTGGCGGGTCCGCGTGGGACTGATCGCCGCGATGGCCGCGTCCCTGGCCGTCCTCCGGTCGAGGGCCGGCTCCAGCGCCGAGGCGATCCCGACCGGAGTCCTCCCGGTGGTCGCGACGATGTTCATGTTCCGGATGATGATTTATCTCTACGAACAAAAGCACGCCCGGGGCCGCGAGCCGCTCGTCGATACGCTGAGCTATTTCTTCCTTCTGCCCAATTATGTCTTCCCCCACTTCCCGGTGATCGATTACCGGGCGTTCCAGCGCGGTTATTTCGCGCGCGGCATCCACGAGATCCAGCGGGCGGGCCTGGTGATGATGTCGCGCGGGACCGTGCATCTGTTGCTCTATCGCGTGATCGACCGCTTGCTGCTGATCTCCGCCGACGCGGTGGACGATCCGATGAGCCTCGCGGGCTACCTGGTCTGCAATTACTTGCTGTATCTGCGGGTGTCGGGCCAGTTTCACATGGCCTGCGGGTTGCTCCACCTGTTCGGCTTCCAGCTCCCCGAGACCCACCACCATTACCTGCTGGCGACCGGTTTCACCGACTACTGGCGGCGGATCAACATCTACTGGAAGGACTTCATGGTGCGGATCGTGTTCAACCCGGTGGTGTTCCGCCTCAAACGACGATCCCAACCCGTGGCCCTGGCCGCGGCGACGGCGGTCGTGTTCGTCGTCACCTGGCTGTTGCACGCCTATCAGTCGTTCTGGCTCAGAGGAGTCTGGGGCTTCGGCGTGCCCGACGCCCTGTTCTGGGGCATCCTGGGCATCCTGGTCCTGATCAATGTCCAGCTCGACGCGCGGCGATGCGCGCGGAGCGCCGGCGGTCCGTCCGGGTCGCCGTTGCGGTTGGCGATCCGCGCGGTCCGGATCGCGGGCACGTTCACGACCATTGCCCTGCTCTGGTCGCTCTGGTCGAGTCCGAGCGTCGGGGCCTGGGTGGCCTTGATCCGGCGGGGTCTGAGGATCTGACAAGCCGTCGATGGAGAATGGTCCATGTCTCATCCCTCATGGGCGGCCCTGCGACTGCTTGCGGCCGTGGCGTTGCTGGGCTGGCGCTGGGTGCCGCGCGAATGGCCCCCGTGCGCGGTGGATCGGCTGCGTTGGGCGCTCGGCTGCGATGAGATCGAGAATCTCGACCGCCTGCTGAGCCGAAACAATGCCGAGCGGAGGGATCAGGGCTATTACAACCAGCTCCTGGACACCGGGCTGGCGCCCGACCGGTCGCCCCCGATCTGCGAGGAGGTCGCGGATCTGCGTGAGGTGGTGCTGCGGCCCAACCTGTCGATCGTCCGGGCCGACGGGATGACGTGGAGTACCAATGCGTTGGGGATGCGTGACCGGTCGTATGCGGTGGCCAAGCCGGCGGGGACGTTCCGGATGGCGATGACGGGGGACTCGATCGGCGTCGGGCTGGGCGTCGGTGACGGTCAGGGACTGGAGCCGTCACTGGAGCAGTCGCTCGCCGAGTGGTCGCGCCGGCAAGGGGGGCCGGCGGTCGAGATCCTCAATTTCGCCCTGCCCGGCCGGAGCCCCGCTCAGCGCTGGGCGCACTTCCAGCAGCTCGGCTGGGCGATGGAACCCGACCTCATTCTGTTCGAGGCGACCGCGGCCGATGTCGGCTGGGACCGGGGCCGGCTCGCCGACCTCCTGCCCCGGGGGATCGGTTGGGACTGCCCGCTCTACGGCGACGTCCTGGCGCGCGCGGGGGTCCAGCCGGGTGCGACGAGCGAGGATTACTTCCGGGCGCTCCAGCCGTACCGATGGGACCTTGTCGCGGCGGTCTACCGGGCCGTCGCCGCCGACTGCCGGGCCCGGGGCGTGCCCTGCCTCTTTGTGTTGATCCCCCGAGTGGGCCGAGCCGTGGAGCCGGCGGAACACCAACGGCTTCTCGACCTGGCCCGCGCCGCGGGGTTCACGGCGGTGGTGGATGTCTCGGATGCCTTTGATCGGTTCGACCCGGCCGACCTGGCGGTCCACCCCAGCGACTTTCATCCCAACGCCACGGGCCACGCCCTGCTGGCCCGCCGGATCGCCGAGGCGCTGTGGCCACTGCCCACGCTCGGGCCGCTCCGAAGGTCGCGGCCCAACGCCCGCCCAGATGGTCTTGACGGAGCCGTGCGGGCCGAGTCATCCCCACGAATTCAGACCGCTCGACCTGGGAGCAGGTTGGGATCAGAACCTTCATTGCGGTTCCGACGCCCCACCGGCTAGGCTCGGCCCCCGGAACGATCGCCTCCGGGTCCGATTGATCGCGAGAAGTCTCCCCGTTCCGTCGCACCAAATCAAGCGCCGCCCCTCGTGGACCGCGTCTTCATTCCGGCCTTGCGGCCAGGTCAGGGTCGGATACAATAGCCCGAGATTCGGTCGCTTCGGCATTCGCGGCAAGGGGTAAGGGCGTGCGAGTCGGATACTTCGACTGCTTCAGCGGCGTCGCGGGCGACATGACGTTGGCGGCGCTGATCGATGCCGGTGTCGATCGCCGGGCGATCCAGGAGGCGGTGGCCAGCCTGGGCTTGCCCTGTGAGCTGACGTTCGAGACCGTGAAGCGCGGCGGTTTCCGGGCGACCTACGCCAAGGTCGTCGCCCCCCATGAGCACGCCCATCGCCACTGGCACCACATCGAGGCGATCCTCGACAAGAGCGTCCTGACCCCGCGGCAGAAGGACCTCGCCAGGCGGATCTTCCTCAAGCTGGGCGAGGCCGAGGCCAAGGTCCACGGGGTCGAGCTGGCCAAGATCCATTTTCACGAGGTCGGCGCGGTCGACTCGATCGTCGACATCGCCGGCTCGGCGGTCGGGCTGGACCTGCTGGGCGTGGACCGGTTCGAGGCCAGCCCGTTGCCGCCCGGTCGCGGCTGGGTCAAGGCGGCGCACGGGCGCATGCCTCTGCCCGCACCCGGGACGGCCGAATTGCTCCGGGGCGTCCCCCTGGCCGAGTCGATGGTCGAGGGCGAGCTCACGACGCCCACAGGGGCGGCCATCCTGACCACCGTCGTGGAGCGGTTCGGACCCCTGCCGCCCATGACGATCGAGGCGATCGGGCTGGGAGCCGGAACCCGCGAGCTGCCCGAACAGGCCAATATTCTCCGCCTGTTCGTCGGCACCGTCGAGCTCCCGGCCGCCAGCGACCGCGTCTGGGTGCTGGAGACCAACCTCGACGACCTGCCGGGCGAAGTCGTGGGCTACACGATGACTCAGCTCATGGAGGCCGGCGCACTCGATGCCTACCTCACCCCGATCCAGATGAAGAAGAATCGACCCGGTGTCATGGTCTCGGTGCTGTGCGACGAATCCAGGATCCCGGCGCTGGAAGACCTCTTGTTCCGGGAGACCGCGACGCTGGGGATTCGCCGATACCCGGTCAGCCGGCACAAGCTGAAGCGCCAGGCCGTCGAGGTGGACACGCCGTTGGGCCGCGTCCGGGGCAAGCTCGGCTGGCTGGGCGAGCGCCCGCCGACGTTCAGTCCCGAGTATGATGACTGCGCGCGGATCGCCGCGGCTCAGGGCATCCCGCTCCGCGAGGTCTACGACGCCGCCCATGCGGCCTATGCGCGGCAGGGGAGAGGATGATGGTCCTGGTGTTGAGCCGGGCGCCCTGCGAGACTGGAAGAATCAGACCATCAGCCTCCAAGGAGGGAACGGATCCATGCCGCCGGAAACCTGGCTCGTCCTGACGGTCGCCGCGGCGTTCCTGCTCCTGGGGATCGCCGCCTCGCCGCTGGCCTGGGTGGCCCTCCTGCAACGCCGCTCCCGGTCGGATCGGCAGATGGAGCGGCGTTTCCACGAGCTGACGGCGCGTTTGCACGACCTTCAGGTCCGACTGGAGCGGTGCGAGTCGTCGTCGAGGACTCGGGCGGGCTCTGGCAAGACCCTGCCGGTCGTATCCACACGCGAATGGCCGATCACGGCATCCACCCCGCTGGCCGGCTCCGGTCCAGGACGCACAACCTTCCCCTCGGCAGCCATCGCCGACGAGTCTCCATTGATCACCGTACCGAACCTCGCATCGACGTCGCAGGACCGGCAGGCCACGCAGGGCAGCCTGGCTCAGCGTTATGCCGCCATCTGGACCCTGGCCGACAGCGGGACATCGCCGGAGGTGATCGCCCGAGCGACCGGACAACCGATCGGCCAGATCGAGCTGATCCTGGGATTACGGCGGCAGATCGACGGAGCCCGGACCACCAGACCCCATGCCTCCCACGAATGACTCCCACCCGGCGCGCGCTCCGGCCGGGGAGGCGTGCCTGGTCCGGACCCGCTTGGCCGTCCTGAACGTCCTCGTCGGCGTGGGCCTGACGATCGCACTGGGCGGCTGGCTGCTCCGCGGCCGCGCCGAGGGCCATCGGCCCGCGCCGCCGGGCGGCGTCTCGGACCTGCTGCTGCCCGCCCTGCTCGCACTGATCGTCGCGAGCTGCATCCTGAGGTCGGTGCTGGCCCGGCGCGCTCCGGATGGTCCTCCGGCCCGGCGCGCCTCGGCCTTCTACTGGGCGCATGTCTTGCCGGCCGCGGTCATCGCCCTGGCCGCCCCGCTGGGGATCGCCTATGGCTGGTGGGTCAACCCTCGGGTCAATCAAGGCGTGCTGATGTTCTGGATCATCCCCCTGGCCCTCGGGTTCCTCTTCCTGCCCCGCTCCTACGAGCTGGACGCCTTCCACGATCCGGCACAGGATCCATCCAGGACCCCGTCACCATGACCGGCACGCAGGTCGCACTGTTGTGGGTTTACGCGGTGATTGTCGCGGTCTGGCCCATCCGCTGGATCGTGTTGACCGTGGTCCTGCGCCGGCTCGAGTTCCTCACGCCGCAGTCGCCCCGCTTCGAGCCGCCCGAGCCGCCGCTGGTCACGGCGATCCTGCCGGCCAAGGATGAGGAGGCCAACCTCGGCGACTGCCTGGCCTCGGTCTGCCGGCAGACGTATCCGAACCTCGAGATCCTGGTGGTCGACGACCGGAGCGTCGACCGCACCGGCGCGATCGCCCGCCGATTCGCCGCTCGGGATCGACGCATCCGGGTGCTGACGATCGACCACCTCCCAGCCGGCTGGACCGGCAAGACCCACGCCTTGCACCAGGCCGCCGGAAGGGCGCGGGGTGCTTGGCTGTGGTTCCTGGATGCGGACACGCTCCATGCCCCCGAAGGGCTTTCCATCATGATGGAATATGCCCGGAGCCACCGGGCGGCCCTGGTCAGCCTGCTGCCCGAGCTGCGCTGCGAGACCTTCTGGGAGCAGGTCGTGCAGCCGCTCGGGGCGATCGTCCTGATGCAGTCGTTCCCCTTGCACGTCGTGCATCGCCAGGATTCTCCCCTGGCCTTTGCCAACGGGCAGTATCTCCTGATCGAGCGCTCGGCCTACGACGCCGCGGGGCGACATGAAGCCGTGCGCGACCGATTCGTCGAGGACATCGCCCTGGCGGGGCGCGTCAAGGCGTTGGGGCTGCCGATCCGCGTCGCCCTCATCCGCGGGATCGTCACCTGCCGGATGTACGCGTCCCTCCCCCAGCTCGTGCGCGGCTGGAGCCGGATCCTCTACGACGCCCTGGATCGGCGGGCCGTCCGCCTGACCGGCAGGCTGCTCGATCCGATCATCTTCAGCCAGAGCGGTCACGTCGCCCTGCTGGCGGGCCTGGCCGGGCTGGCGACGGGCGGACACTCGAGGTTCGCCCTGGCCCTCCTCGGCCTGAGCCTCATTCATCACGCGGGGATGTACTTTGTCTTCCGCCTGGTCTATAACACCTCGGTACCGGGCTCACGCTACGTCGGTTGGTACCCGCTGGGGAACCTCGTGATCGACGCGATTCTTCTCCGCGCGATCCGGATGTGCCTGACCGGCCGAGTGACGTGGAGGGGCACGGACTACGGCGCCGCGGCGAAGCCGGCCTCGGTGGATCCTTGAGGACGATCGATGAGCAGCGTGATGACGATTCGTCCGGACGCGGTCTTGATCGCGCGGAATCCCGCGACCGGGGCCGAGCTGGGTCGCGTGCCGGCAACCCCGCCCGATCAGGTCGCGGAGCTCGTTGCCCGCGCGCGGCGCGCGCAGGTGGCCTGGTGGGCGGCGGGTTGGCGCGCGCGGCGGGCGGTCCTGGAGCGTTGGTGGCGGCTGCTCAGCCGCGAGGCGGACGCCTGGGCCGACCTGATCCGCTCGGAGATCGGCAAGCCGCGGATCGAGGCCATGGGCGGCGATGTCCTCTCGACGCTGGACGCGATCCGGTGGACGGTCCGGCACGGGGGCTCGGCGCTGGCCCAGCGGCGGATCGGGCCGGGCTGGCAGCGCTGGTTGTTGATGCCTGGGGGCCTGATCGGCTGGGTCCCCTACGGCGTCGTCGGCATGCTCGGCACGTGGAACTACCCGCTGTTCCTCAACGCACCGCCGATCGCCCAGGCGCTGGCGGCCGGGAATGCCGTGGTCTGGAAGGCCTCGGAGCTGGCGCCGCTGTGCGGGCGCATGCTCGAACAAAGTCTGAATGAGGCGGGCTTTCCCGAGGGGCTGGCCACAGTCCTCTACGGCGGGCCGGAGGTCGGCCGGGCGCTGGTGGAGTCGGACCTGGGCAAAGCAATGTTCACCGGCGGCGTCGACAACGGCCGGCACGTGCTGGCCGCCCTGGGACGCCGGGGCATCCCCGCGGTCGCGGAGCTCTCGGGGTTCGACCCGGCCATCGTGCTGCCCGACGCCCCGCGGGACAGTACCGTCCGGGCGCTGACCTGGGGCGCATTCGTCGGCTGCGGGCAGACCTGCGTGGCGGTGAAGCGGGTGTACGTCGTGGGCGACCCCGCCCCGTGGGCCGAGGCCATCGCCACGGCCGCCCGCGCGCTGCGGGTCGGCGACCCGTCCTCGGACGGGATCGACGTCGGGCCGATGATCTCAGCCGGCGCCTGCCAGCGGTTCCATGGGATGATCCAGGCGGCCGTCGAGGCGGGCGGAGTGCTCCTGGCCGGAGGCGCTCCTCTTCCGGGACCGGGGTCGTTCTATCCGCCGACGGTCCTCCGCGCCGAGTCGGTCGATCCCGAGGACGCGCTGGCCGGCGCGTTCGGGCCGGCCGTCGTGATTCGAGGCGTCGCGGATCCCCAGGCGGCCGTCGCGGCCGCCAATCGCGGAGCCTTCGCCCTGGCCGCGAGTGTCTGGGGGCGCGATCCGGCCGGCACGCGCACCGTGGCCGGCAAGCTCCAGGCGGGGATGGTCTGCATCAACGACGCGGTCACGCCCACCGCGCACGCCTCGGCCCCCTTCGGAGGCGTCAAGGCCAGCGGGTTCGGACGCACCAAGGGCCTGCTCGGCCTGCGGGAGTTCGCCCAGGCCCAGGTCCTCTTCCCACGCCGCCCCGGTGGATTCCGACCCCAGCTCTTCCCCTACACGGCGACGGTACTCCGCCGCGGCTTCGCCGTCTACCGCCGATTCTTCCATCCCCGAGATTGACCCTCAGCCCCTGGGGTTGACGGACGGCCGCGCGGGGACGGGGATCCGCTGGCTGAGGAGCTCGGGCAGTCGGCCCTGGACGTCCTCGCCGCGCAAGGGGCCGCCGGATCCGGTCGGGGCGGGGAGCAGCCGGTTGATCAGCGCCAGGCCCTCGAGTGTCCAGCTCGGGCTGAGGGCATGCACGGTCGCCGCGGCCGCGGCCGGCCAGCCGACAACCACCTCGGGATCGCCGTTGCAGACGGCCCGCCACAGCATCCGCGCCACGTGTTCGGCCGAGGTCGAGATCACCGGCAGCGTGTCGCTCAGGGCAAACAGGGTATACTCGGCCTGGCGGTCCCCCTTGACCCAGGCGTGCACGTGGCCTCCGGTCCGCATCAGGTTGGGGTAGATGCCGGTGATCAGGATGCCGTCCTTGGCCAGCTCGACGCGCAGCGCCTGGGTCAGCCCGGTCAACGCGAACTTGCTGGCCGTGTACGGGAGCAGGTGAGGCGCCGGCAGCTTGCCCCCAACGGAGACCACGTTGGCGATCCGCCCGAATCGGCGCTGGCGCATGTGCGGCACGGCGGCGAGTGTGCAATAGAGGGCACCCCAGAAGTTGGTAGCCAGGGCATCCTCGAAATCCTGGATCGTCATGGTCTCCATCGGGCCGACCTGGATGATCCCGGCGTTGTTGACCAGCACATCGACTCGTCCGTGCCGCTCGACGGTCAGGTCGACCAGGTACTGGCACTGCTCGCGGTCGGCGACATCCGTGGGTACGGCCAGGACGCTACGAGCACCCTGGTGGATCATCTCGACCTCGGCGGCGTAGAGGTTCTCGGCCTCGCGCGCCGCCAGCACCAGGTGCGCGCCGTGCCGGGCCGCGTACCGGGCGACCATCAGGCCGTGACCGGTCGAGGCGCCGGTGATGATCACGACCCGGTCGTCCAGCGTGATCCGTCGCGCGAACCGCAGGAGCTGCCGGGCTCCCCAGGCCACGCCGGCCCCGGCCAGCGCGCCGATCAAGAGCCGATCTCGGGTGGTCCTCGTCATCGTCGTCTCGCGTCCTCTCAGGCCGGGAGCACCGGCTCCGCTCGGGAACGATCGCCATCCGCTTCCGATTCCGGAATAGCAAACCCGATGCCGGATCACTCCGCCCCCTGGATTCGTCTTCTCGGCACTCCGATTGCATGGCCATCGTCGGTCCACGACACCTCGCCACACTACAACTCGTCGATCCTGCGGACCGCGACCGAACTCACCGGTGCCGATGAGTCTTCCCGGGCCGTTCGCCCGGCTGAGGTGAGGTAGACCGACTTGAGGACGCGGCGCCGGGCCGAGATCAGCAAGCTGTTGAAGACGAAGGTAAAGAGCAGCGCCGGGGTGATCGCGGCGGCCTGGATGGCCGTGCTGGCCTGGACATCGCCCACCGCCGCGGCCATCGCCATCCCGGCGAGCGGACTGATGCTGAACAGGATGTAACCGGGCTCGTCCCCCGGGGGCCGTCGCCACGACGTCGCCATCACCTGGATCAAGCCGGCGAGCAGGGGCAGGAGCCAGGCGAGGAAGAGGAAGAGGCCAAAATACATGGGACCTCGCGCGGCGAAACGGAGCAGGAAGTACTGGAGGGCCAGGCCGAAATAGGCCACGACCAGGACGCCCGTCGCCAGCGCCAGGGGGAATGAGCCGTTGGGGCGCGTGGCGACGAATGCGTCGGGCGGTCCAGCGGCGACCGACCCGGCGATTGTGCCGGCGGCCAGCACCATCGCGGCGGTGATCGCCAGGAAGACCCAGTTCACCGAAAGGTCGTCCCAGCACGGCAAATGCCTTAGCCCTTTCTGCCGGGCACGCCGGACTCCCTTGCAATACTCGGCCTGGCTGGGCGTGACCATGATCGTCAGCACGACCGCCGTGATGACCAGCAGATACAGCGCGACGATCGCCAGGATCTCGGGGCGTTCTTGCTTCCAGATCCCGCCCAGCACCAGGACCGCGAAGGTGATCATCGCGCTAATCGCCTGGGGCTTGGAGAGGGGATGCATCCGGGCCGACTCCATCTTCCGACGGGCTGCCAGGAAGATGAAGAACAACATGGGCGTCTGGTACAGAAGGACGACCGGCAGCCAGGGGAGCGAGATGTCGAAGAAGCTCAGCCGGCGCTCGCCCTCCACCAGGTTGATGGAGAACATCCCGCCGCTGATCAGCGGCATGCTCACGAACCAGGCGAGGACCATCAAGCCGACCACGTTGCTCGCAGGGTTCTTGGCCTTCGACATCAACCCGTTCAAGAGTGTCAGGCCCTGGACCGTCCAGGCGGCCGCGATCAGCAGGATCATGAGCTGGATGAATCCGCGCAGGCTCGGGACGCCCAGTGCCATGCAGAGCACCATGAACGGGAGCGTCGCGGCGAACAGGAGATACTCGCGGATCGGCGCCCCGAAGAAGAAGCCGAGGGTCATCTGGGTGGGTGTCAGGGGCGAGACGCGGTGAAAGTCGAGGATTCCCGAGGCGCGTGCGCCGTTGACCGAGGCACCGACCTGGCCCGAGCCCATGATGACCAGCAGGACGGTCTGGAGAGCCAGCAAGGTCCCGGCGGCGCCGCCCGTCTGAAACGCATTGAGCTGGTATCCCCCATAGGCGATGCACAGGCAGAGGATCCCCACGACGGCCAGCGACGTGAGGAACGCCTGCGGCCTCAGCCGCGCGCGCACGTGCTTCAGGAAGATCGGGTTGTCGAACCAGTCGCGGACGCGATCCCAATCCATCACGACAGCTCCCTGGAGCCGACCTTGAGGAACAGGTCTTCGAGATTGTCCCGCCGGCGGGAGAAACCGGAGACGCGAACGCCCTGCTGCACCAGCGTGGCCAGGAGGTCGCTGGCGGCCGCGGCATCGCCGCGGTAGCGGAACTCGTACACGTTCGAGCCTTTCCTCTCGAGGGGCCCGGCCCGCTCATCCGCGCCGATGATCGCCAGGAGCCGCTCCGGCTCGCCGAGCACTTCGACCGCCAGGAGCGAGTCGCCCATGACCCGCTGATTGACCTCCTCGATCCGGCCGCTGACCACGATCTGCCCTTGCTCCATGATCGCGACCGACGTGCAGAACTCGTTCATCTCGGCCAGGATATGTGAGGAGATCAGGACCGTCCGCCGCTCCTCGGCCATCCGGCGGATGATGTTCTTCAGGTCGATGCGGCCCTGGGGGTCCACCCCGCTGGCCGGCTCGTCGAGCAGGAGCACCCGCGGCTGGGGGATCATGGTCTTGGCCAGCATCAACCGCTGCCGCATGCCGCGCGAGAGCTCGACGACCATCGCCGCGCGCTTCTCGGTCAGACCGACCACGTCGAGGTACTCGGCCACGGCATGACGCCGCTGGGAACGGTTCAGTCCATAGCTGGCGGCGAAGAGGTCGAGGAACTCCCAGGCCAGGAGATCCTCATACAACGGCGGGAAGTCGGGCATGAAGCCGACGATGCGGCAGACATCCTTGGGATGCTCGCGGACGTCGACCCCCATGATCTCGATCTCGCCGTAGGTCGGCTCCAGCAGGCCGAGCATGGCGCGCATGGTCGTCGTCTTGCCGGCCCCGTTGGGCCCGATCAGCCCGCAGACCTCGCCCGGCTCGACCTCCAGCGACAGGTCGCGCACCGCACAGACGTTGTCGTAATCCACCCGAAGGTCGCGGATCCGGATCATGCCGGCGTCCCTGGTTGCTCGGTCGGAGATGGCCCCTCACCGCGATTTCGTGGCGGCCTCGCACCGCGCCGCCTGCTGGATCCGGGGCTTCCACTGGTCAAATCGGGCGGCGGCTTGCTCCTCTTCCGCCTGGTCGAGAAGGCCCTGAAGTTGATTCGTCAACTCGCTGATTTCCTTCTGAAGTCGATCCTCGGGTTTCCCAAGCTTGGAGAGAAAACCATCGGCGCACCCGGCCGGCCTTCGGGCTGATTGCGCGCCGAGGTGGCGACCGCCAGGGCCAGCCCGCTGATCCCAACCACCGCACCCACCGTGCCGCACCAGGTCATGCGCATCGCTGATCCTTCCTACCCGTCTCGGCGCCTCCGACTGCTTGATTTCGGCTGTTCAACACTCGGTGGATAATCTACCGTCTCCGGTTCGAGCTCGCCATGGCCGCGCGAACTGGAGTGAGCCACGTCCCCTCCTTGCCTCTCAATTCTTCTTGATCGCTATTAAGGTCATACTGAGCAACGCTCGCGGCCCTCCTTCCCCGACACTGAGAAGGCGGCCGTAAACCGTCGTATCGCCTTGAGCAGTCGCGATCCTCGCAAGCATGCCGGGGGGAACGCCAGGCTCTCCGCCATCAAATCGCATGAACACCTCCAAGGTGGGACCGATGCGAACTCACTCAATGCGAATCATACGCCCTTCACACGAGGTCGTGAATTCGAAGCTTGCCGGTCATGAGATGGTGGAGGAGGGTCTTGAAGAGCGAAGCGAGCGCGGTCCGCCTCTGGCCCTCAACCTCGATCTTCCGATCCACAGCGGTCAGGGCGTCAACCATTCGGTGCTGGTCCTGGAGCACCGGCAGGAGGGCGGGGAACGCCTTCAGCTTGGTCGTGTTGATGCAGGCGAGGTTTGTCGTCTTATGAGCGACCGACAGGAAGTAGGCTTTCCCGTAAGCGCTCTGAGTCAGATAGGCCAGGAACTCCGGCTCGATCATGCTGCGGTTGGCCCGCACGGCGAGAATGTGGTTCTGATGGACACACCCGGGGACCTCGCCGTTCCAGATGAAACCGCGACCCAGCTTGTCGAAGTCTCCCCCCTCGGTAAGCACGACATCACCGGGCTGGAGCGAATAGCGGCGCAGCTCGCATCGCCGGATCTCGTTGTTCTTGATCTCGCTCTAACGTGCGATCGTCATCCTTCCTCGAAAGAAGGAGTGCCGCAGGCTTACGTTTGGATCCGCGGAGTGCCCTATCCATTCCGCCACTCCCCGAAACCGAGCTTGGTCAGGACGGCATCGGGATCCGGCCGGTCCCGCAGCCAAGTCATCATGGCTGGCCCCCTCCGTCAGCCGGACCCTGCCCGCCGGGCGGTGTCCCGGTATCGGGGAGCGGCCGGATTCGGATGCGGGCCGGTTCGACGACCGAGAAATGTCCGGCCCAGTCGCCACGGGACTGCAAGGCCACCAGGACCCGGCCGGCGAGGTCGGCGGAGGAAGGGGCCGGCAGCCGGAACAGCACGATGCCGCAATCCGCTGGCAAGCCGGCGCGGAACGCCAGATCGCCGAAATCCTTGTCGCACGTCAGCAAGATCCGTCGCTCGGCGACCGCCCAGGCGAGCACCTGCCGGTCGCTGCTGCCCGGCGCATCGGTGCGCACCCAGGCCACGTCATGCCCGGCCGCGCGCAGGGCCTCCACCACATCCAGCGGGAAGTTCTCGTTGGCGAGGAACCGCATCGCTCCTCCTAGGCCGCCGGGAACGGATAAGTCTCCTCTGAACTGATCAATTCCCGGGCATAGTCCAGGCAGGCGAGCAAGTCATCGCGCGCCAGGCCAGGATAGTTGCGCAGGATCTCCGATTCGGGCCACCCCTGCGCCAGCAAGCCCAAGAGGAACTCCACGCTCAGGCGCGTCCCTTGTACCACCGGCTTGCCGACCAGGATGCCGGGATCGATCGCGATCCGCTCACGCCAGTTCATGATTTCGCTCCATTTCCTTCCGGCATTATACCATTCCGCCACCCCCCAAAGCCAAGCTTCGTCAGGACGGCATCGAGCTGGCGATCGGCGTCGGCCCGCTCTTCCTCGGCCTCGGCCAGAAGCACGACGGCCTCCTCCAAGGGAAGGACCTCCTCTTTCCCGTTCGTCGCCACGTACCGGCTGGGCGAGAGGTTGAAATCGTTCTTCGTCACCTCGTCCCGGGTCACGACGGCCGAGAGGCCAGGCTCGGCTCGCCAGTCGTGATAAACCCGACCGATCTGCGCGATGTGCTGGTCTTCCAGGAAGTTCTTGGGCCGCCCCTTCGAGCAGAGCTTCGAGGCATTGATGAGCGGGACCTCGCCCTTGTGCCGTTTCTTCCTGTTTGCGACCAGGATGATGCCGGGGGCGGTCGTGTTGTAGAAGAGGTTCTCGGGCAGGAGGACGACCACCTCGACCAGGTCGGCCTCGACGAACTGCTTGCGGATGTCCCGCTCCTTGTTCGAGCCGGTGTTGCCGCACCCCGGCTGACGGCCCCCGTGTCGAGGACGACCGCCATCCGGCCCCCGTCCTTGAGCGACGTGGCCATGTGCTGGATCCACCCCCAATCGGCGGACGACGACGGCGGCACGCCCCGCGCGAACCGCTCGTAGGTGTCGTTCTCGTAAGTGGCGGCGTCGAACTTCTGGTTCCACATCGGATTGGCCGTCACCAGGTCGAACGGCCGCAGCCGGCCGTCCCCCTCGGTGAACGCGGGCCGGTGCCTCGTGTCGCCCAGCGCGATCTCAGCATCCCTATCGTGCAGGAAGGCGTTCATCCGGGCCATCGCGAAGGTGGCCGCTGCGTCCCGTCGCTTGCGGTTGGATCATTGCCGGTGGTCGCGGCCCTGGACAACGACAGGGTGACCTCCTTTGGCGGATCGAGGAGTGGAAGAGGGATCGGGAGGTCGGATATCGGATCAGGCCCTCAGGCGAGTCGGATCTCAAAGCAGTTCACCGAGGCGGGCGGGAGGGTGAAGAGCAGCTCGGGACCGCGCAGGTTGGTCAGGCTGGTCCTGGGCCGGACCGTATCGGGCTGGTCGAACGTGTTGTGGGCATTCAACTGTTCGCCGGCCAGGACCGAGTGGCGGACCCGATCGGCGGAGCCGCCCGCGAGGCGGATACGGACCTCCGCCGGCTCGGTCGCGTGGGTGTGGACCAGCGTCAGGGTCACATCCTTCAGGCCGCTGCGCGAGGCCGAGCCCGCCAGGCGGAAGATCCGCTGCGAGCCGCCGCCGGCGCGGAAGGTCACGTCCGGCGCCTGGACGTCGAGCCGGACCGCCTTGCCTCCCTGGTGCGGCCGGTACATGGTGTAGACGTGGAATGTGGGCGTGGCGACGAAGCGATCCCCATCGGCCAGGAACAGCGAGTGCAGGTTATTCACGAGCTGGGCGATGTTGGCCATGTCGACCTTCTCGGCATGGCGGTTGAAGGTGTCCAGCGACAGTGCGGCGACCAGGGCATCGCGCAGGGTGCCCATCTGCTCATAGAGGTGCCGCTTGTTGATCTCGGTCCCCGCCGGGTGCCAGCATCCCCATTCGTCGACGATCAGCTTGATGGCGTGCTTGCGGTCGAACTCGCCGAGCGCGGCCCACTGATCCTTGATGAGGGTCTCCATCTTGTTGGCCTTGTGGAGCTGCTCGTACCACTGGTCCTGGCTGAACTCCAGAGCATGGCCGGTCGTGCCGCAATAGTAGTGGGGCGCCCAGCCCTGGATCGGCGCGCGGGCGCCGTCGACCCACTTGGCGAAGAACCGGCGCGTCCAGTCGAGGTCATTGCTATTCGGCCCGGCGGCGATCAGGTAGAGAGGCACGCCGTACTGGGGCAGCCACTCGGTGAATCGGCGATACTCGCGGCAGTAATCCTCGGGCGTGAACTTGCCGCCGCAGCCCCAGCTCTCGTTGCCGACGCCCCAGTAACG
>Ga0070738_10002904_pt1 | contig 24428 bp, 22 predicted proteins | sample Coa_R2_2_FD_66446 | JGI IMG/M metagenome (GOLD analysis project Ga0070738, IMG submission 66446) | Surface soil microbial communities from Centralia Pennsylvania, which are recovering from an underground coalmine fire - Coalmine... | ecosystem: Environmental > Terrestrial > Soil > Unclassified ... | reverse complement strand
CGCAAAGGTTCCCTCAGCACGGTTGGAAATCGTGCGGCGAGTGTAAAGGCAAAAAGGGAGCTTGACTGCAAGAGTGACCACTCAAGCAGGGACGAAAGTCGGCCTTAGTGATCCGACGGCACAGCGTGGAATGGCCGTCGCTCAACGGATAAAAGTTACTCTAGGGATAACAGGCTGATCTCCGCCAAGAGTTCACATCGACGCGGAGGTTTGGCACCTCGATGTCGGCTCATCGCAACCTGGAGCGGAAGTACGTTCCAAGGGTTGGGCTGTTCGCCCATGAAAGCGGTACGTGAGCTGGGTTCAGAACGTCGTGAGACAGTTCGGTCCATATCCGGTGTAGGCGCAAGAGTATTGAGAGGAGTCCCCTTTAGTACGAGAGGACCAAGGGGAATGCACCTCTGGTGTACCAGTTATCGTGCCAACGGTAAACGCTGGGTAGCTAAGTGCAGAGTGGATAACTGCTGAAAGCATCTAAGTAGGAAGCCCACCTCAAGATGAGTACTCTCATGGAATAATCCAGTAAGGTCACGGGTAGATTACCCGTTCATAGGCGGTAGGTGGAAGTGCAGTAATGCATGCAGCCGAGCCGTGCTAACAGACCGAGGGCTTGACCTCAACAACACTTTGGTATTAGACAAGTTGCTATGTAATTAAGAAGGTTCTGAAGTTTAGATATTAAATTTGGTTATCACTTTCAAATTCAATATCTAACATAAAAGTTAGATCTTGGTTTTCAGAAAAAAGCTCTCTTCCTAAGAGGAGGAGGGCTTTGCCATTCTGGCAAGAAAATCATTCAACTCGATGTTAATTCCCTGTATCGAGAAGCAATTTCAAACCCAGCAAAATTTGATTTCACAAATGTGACCAGTTCTTGTCTATCTAATGTAACTATCTGTAGCAATCCAAACAAGTTTTTATTTTGGGACGACATTCATCCAACAACGTCTGCTCATCGCATTTTAGCAGACGCAGCACTAAAAGCAATTTCAATATCGCGATAAATCACTAGATACAAAAATTATGCAAAATAGCGACGATTTGCAAAAATTACTGGAGATTTTACCTCACGAACTTCGAGAAACTCTAGCACAACATTCACAACAAGACAATTTAGTTGAAGTTATCATGGATTTGGGTCGTCGTCCAGAAGCTCGCTTTCCTGGGAAATCTGAATACTTATCCCAAACACCCGTTACTCAAAAGCAACTCGACGACTGCATTCAAAAAGTAGGAACCTTTGCTGAAGATAATCGTGCCGGGATTGAGCAAACCTTACACCGGATCAGCGCCATCCGTAACCGCAATGACAAGATTATTGGTTTGACCTGTCGTGTTGGGCGAGCAATATATGGCACGATCGCAATGATTCGGGATTTAGTAGAAACTGGTAAATCAATTCTCATGCTGGGCCGTCCTGGAGTGGGTAAAACGACAGCTTTGCGGGAAATTGCCCGCGTTTTGGCAGACGATTTCAATAAGCGTGTGGTAATTATCGACACTTCTAACGAAATTGCTGGGGATGGAGATATTCCTCACCCAGCGATTGGTAAGGCACGGCGGATGCAAGTAGCACGTCCAGAACTACAGCATCAAGTCATGATTGAAGCTGTGGAAAACCACATGCCAGAGGTCATTGTGATTGATGAAATTGGCACAGAACTAGAAGCTTTGGCCGCACGTACCATTGCAGAACGTGGTGTGCAATTGGTCGGTACTGCTCACGGTAATGAAATCGAAAACCTGATTAAAAACCCGACTCTATCTGATTTGGTTGGTGGTATTCAATCGGTCACTTTAGGGGATGATGAAGCTAGAAGACGGCGCACGCAAAAGACGGTTTTGGAACGCAAAGCACTTCCCACCTTTGATATTGCAGTAGAAATGTGGGAACGTCAGCGTTGGACTGTGCATGAAAATGTTGCTGAGACTGTGGATGCTGTACTGCGCGGTCATCAACCGCACCCACAACTTAGAACAATTAATGATTTGGGTCAGATAACGATTACATCCCCTGTTTACACCGTCAAGGCTAACACGACTGCAAATATTACTCATAGTCTACGGCAAGTCTTGGGAATGAAGTCACCTGATACTACCGATGCAGGAGAATTGAACCAATTAGCACAGGGTAGCCAACAATCGGAGATTGATGCTCTGGAAGAAGCTAGATTGGCCGTAGAACAGATTGTCATTCCTAAGAGACAACCAGTAGAATTACTACCTCGTTCTGCGAAACTGCGCTCCATGCAGCATGAATTGGTTGAACGCTACCGTCTCAAGTCTCATAGCTTTGGTAAAGAACCTATGAGGCGTTTAAGAATTTACCCCAATTAACAATATCAATGAAGCAGCGAAGATTTTCTCTTCGTACGCTACCAAACATATGAACACGAGTACATTTTTTATGCTTAAAAACAAGCAGCAAGAGCAAAACAGGCAGGCAGTGGCATTTGGAAAGTTACTTGCAAGACCAATGCAACCACAGCAAAAATCAGCACAAGTTGGTCTGCAATCACTCAGTTTGGATGGCAATCGCGATGCTCTCCTCTACGTACCCAAAAGCTATCAAGCAGATAAACCTGCACCATTAGTACTGATGTTACACGGTGCTGGTGGTGATGCACCGGGTGGTCTGGCTCCATTCTTACAACAGGCTGATGATGCCGGACTCATTCTACTTGCGCCTGCTTCACGTCTCAAAACGTGGGATATGCTGTACGGTGAGTATGATGCAGATATTGCCTTTATCAATCAAGCATTGATACTGACATTCAGCCATTATGCTGTAGATCCAGCACAGATCGCCGTTGAGGGTTTTTCTGACGGTGCTTCTTATGCACTGAGTGTCGGCATTACTAATGGTGATTTGTTTTCACACATTATTGCCTTCTCTCCTGGGTTCATGAGACCACAAAAGCAGCAGGGAAAGCCACAAATCTTTATTTCACATGGTAAATGGGACAACGTTCTGCCAATTAACCGATGCAGTCGTAAAATCGTGCCTCAACTACAACATGCTAACTACGATGTAGTTTATCAAGAGTTTGATGGTTTTCATACAGTTCCCACAGGCATTGCTAATTCTGCACTCGAGTGGTTTGGTAGTTAGAGTATTGAACCTCATGACTGTTGTGCCAAAGGAAATTTAACGGCACGATGCACTCATTTGTCATCCGTTTGCGATCGCAGCAAAATTTCATCTGGTAGTTGACCTGGTCGACGAGCATCTGGTGGCAGTCCATGAGGATTCAAGACTCCTTTGGGAAGGTAAACTAATTCTCGCAGAGGTTGCACCATCGGATCTTGAGTAACTTTGTAAGGAACTCTGCCCAGCGCAACATTATCCATATTCAACTCGTGGCGATCATAAACGCCAAGTTCGTACTCCTCAGTAAATGACAAACAATTCGTTGGGCAAAACTCTACACAATTGCCGCAGAACAGACAAGCACCAAAGTCAATGCTGTAGTGATTCAGCTTTTTCTTTCTGTTAACTTTGTCAAATTCCCAATCCACTACAGGAAGGTTAACAGGGCAAACTCTCACACAAACTTCACAAGAGATACATTTATCAAACTCAAAGTGAATTCGACCGCGAAACCGTTCAGAGGGAATGAGTTTTTCGTAAGGATACTGCACGGTAATTGGGCGACGACCCATATGGTCGAAGGTAACTGATAATCCTTGCCCAATATATCGAGCTGATTGAACGGTTTGTTTGGCGTAATCACTTACTTGTTTTAGGAATTTAAGCATTGTTCAAGCACTCCCAGCTTGAAGAGAACTTAATTAACTGTCAGAGCTAGCAGCCCATCAATTCAGATAAGTTGAGTCTTCAGGTTATCTCTGTAACTTTTTCCTTTTCCTTGGACTTAAGAGCAGGAGGTATCGGTACTCCCATTGCCTCAGTTATCTCATTCGGTGGCTGATGACGAGAAGCTGCTTTTAGGTATTCACCAGTCAAAATCGGGGGCACAGATTTCATATTGTGCTTGGTGCTATAGTAGCGGTGCGTCTGCTTAATTTTATCCCGCTCTTGCATTGATTCATTGGATATCTTTTTCCGCAGCTTAATGATGCTATCTATGAGTGCTTCTGGGCGTGGAGGGCAGCCAGGTATGTAAACATCAACGGGAAGAATTTTATCAGCTCCTCGAATAGCAGTAGGAGAATCGACGCAGAACGGACCGCCAGTAATCATACATATTCCCATAGCAATGACATACTTAGGTTCAGGCATCTGCTCATAAAGCCGAAGGGTTACTGGAGCCATTTTCATTGTTATTGTACCTGCCAAAATAATTACGTCAGCTTGGCGGGGGCTGCTACGGGGAATCAAGCCAAACCGATCAAAATCAAACCGAGAGCCAATCAAGCCAGCAAGTTCAATAAAGCAGCAAGCCGTACCATACAGCATAGGCCATAAGCTGGAGAGCCGCGCCCAATCATACAAATCGTCTAGCGTTGTTAAAATGACGTTCTCAGAGAGTTGTTGAGTCACCCCGTATTCAACAGGTGAAATTATTCTCTGCTTCTCAAAAGAATCATCTGGATTGATATTGTTGGAATTTCTCATCATGGTTACAGATGAATTTGAACAAATTAATGTCCCTGCTTTAACACTAATTAGCAAATTTTGCTTTTTAGCTAATACCTCTGTTTTTAGGCGCTAGCTGAACTGGGTACCTTGATTTCTGCTGACTTCACAAATCCGTAGTAGAAAGCGATCGCAGCAGCAATGGCATTGAGCCAGATATTATTGCCAAAAAGGTCATCCCAAACAGAGTATTTGTGAAAGGCAGCAGCCCTAGAATAGCACCTGCTGCATAAACGATAGCAAAGATGCGATTGAACACAATTGCTCCGCTTAAGCTAGTAAATGCAGCAATTCCCCATAGACCGACTAATATCCCAATCGCATTAACGATCTTTGCCCACGACTCGGATGCGAGGTCTGATCGCAAATCCACACTGAGTTCACTATTAGCATTGACGTAGGCCGCTGTCCAAGGTACTCCGTGACTATCGGTCAATCTAGGTCCTCCACCAGAGAGGACTAAGAACTGCGGGTTCGTCATCGCCTGGTGAATTATCTGCTCTTTCTCCATATTGCCGGAGAGGAAATTCATGAGCATATTGCTATCTGCAGTATTCTTCAGTTCGCCGCTCACTCCATCAAGGAGCATTGTCAAGGTTGCCCCAACAATTATTTTATGTTTAATTTACTTCCTCTACTTAAAAGTAACGGCTCCAGTTTTCCTTAATTTCTATCTGGAGATATAGCTTTGAAAGAATTTTTCTTAGATCGGCTTTACTCATTTAAGTAGCACCGATCAAGTTATCACTCAAGGATTCTAATAAAGCACGCAGGATTTTACCATGTTGGTTGATAACCCAGGGAAAAGAAACAAGCTGATTGATGAAAATAAGTTTGTATTGATGACGACCAGATAAGTTAACAAATATCACTCCTTCAGATAAAAGCAAACTATAGAGCTTAATATTAGGAGAAAGATAGAAGAAAAAAGTACAAAGCTTTTTAGAAAAAATTAGTCTTCAATAGTTAAATAGTAAATAAAGTTTTTTAAATAAAATTTAAAAACAATGGTGGTTCTTACTACAAGTAAGATAATTCCAAAGTGCATCAAATATGCATACTATTGGTAAGGAAATTAGAGCACTGATGGCTGACCTATCCTTTGGCACAAGTAATAAAAGCAGCAAGTCTATATTAATCAACAGGATAAACAGTAATTTTACCCCCTTTCGCCATTGGTGTGTAGTACCAACAGATGTAATTGCATATATTGTATTTTACAAATAAACCATCAATCAGTACTTTTAAACTCGCATTTTTGAAAATTTAAGAGATATCTGTTTCAGATAGCCAAAGCATAGTTTCATAGCCGACTCTATCTATATTTTGCTTTGGTCTTAAAGGCATTTCTACCAAATAAATCCAGCTTTCTGACTCTGGTCTATAGTTTTTAATGACACCTTCTCCACCAACAAACACTACTTTTTGCCCTTTTCTAAACTTAGGTCCTACCAAAGTATTTGGTATCATGTCTCTTCTTGCCTTGATTTACAAAGGTTACTTATTGTTTTAACTACAAACAAAACGATAATTTTCTATCATAAGTTTTAATATCTTCTCTATCAGTAGTATTAACTTTATAATGGTATTGCATGCATCTATTTTTAATTGATTTTTTGGTAATGTTACAAAAGTGTTTCTCAGAGATTAGGTAGGTTAAATTCATATCTACAATAAGAGTAAGATGTATACATTAAGCCTAACTACCTAAATATGTCAAATTGAAGATGAAGAGAAAAAATCATTGTATGCTTGATCACTTATAAACTTTATTTTGAAACTTCATTTATATCAGGACTGTGATAAGGGTATGTTATTCATAATTTTTCCTAAATATTCAATAATCAACTTTTGTATTCGTTTTTATTCATTAAGACATAAGATTGTAAAAAGAAATTTGTCTTTTGAATTCCATAGAAAAACAGCCAAATAAATCTAAAGAAAGTGAGCAATTCCTTTTTAGAATGAATAATATCGATTTAACATCAAACTTGTTATGCTATCTTTTGCAAGATTAAAGGAATTCGGTCATTGTTATGTCTAAACAAAAAGTTGAAGAGATTACGCTTTTTCTGAATCAAACTCTAGCTGAGTATGAGGTAATTCCAGCACATTTTGGTTGGCATATTCACTTGAAAGATAAGTACTGTGGACATCTGGAATATCAAGAAACGATAGGATGGCAAGGTAATGCATTAAATTCTCTCCCAAAAACAGTAAGAGTAAAGCTTCAAAAGGGTCTTGTCAGATTTCAGTAATGGTTAGGTTTAAAAAGAGAGGTTTTCACCCTCCCACTTTGTCTTGATAGAAACGGTATTACTTGTTCACCACTATGCGAAGCGTTCAGAGTTGAAGGAAAGTGCCAGCATTTTCAAGACACAAGTTTTCCTAAAAGAGTCGTTGGTGCAATTGGGTCAACAACACCATAATACTTATAAGGGATAAATCCCTTCAGCATAGCTGCCCTCTGCCCTCTGCCTTTCCTCGATAAGGTGTTATGGCTTAGCTTGAGCAATACGCCGTTTCATTTGCTGATTGTAAACTGCTACAATTATTGCAGAGATAAGTACATAAGAAATGATGGCTGGCTTAATCCCTTCTTCAGTAAAGTCAGACACACCAATCAACAAAGCTAAACCTGGATTACGAGTGGCATTAGAAATTGCTAAAGTTATTTGTGTTTCTGGTATGGGGGTGCCTAGCACGTGACCAATCAACAAGGAGGCGACTGCCATAACTGCGATCGCCAGAATCGAAACAATTCCTAAGTGAATAAAAATACCTAAACTCTTAACTAAAATCAAAATTGTCAAAATCAGGAACATAATATTAGCAATTTTAGCGATGGGTTCTGCAATAGCTTCTGCAAGCTCGGGAATGCCTTTACGAATCGCTAGACCAATGACTAGTGGAATGAACTGCACCGCTAAAACTTGCTTAAAAATTTCCTGAGGTGTGACAGAAACATCATGGCGATAAATCGCACTCATAGTTGCAACAAGTAAAGGCGTAAGCACGACTGCAAGAAAGGAAACTGTTTCCTGGAAGCTTATTGCAAAGGAAGCATCCCAACCCATTTTAGAAACTTTGCGATAAAGTAGTGGTGCACCAGGCGCGCATGCCATCAAGATTATGCCAATTCTTACGTCTGATGGAAGCTGAAACACTGCCAGGACTATTATTGCTGCTATGGGAACCAGCACAAACGCCGCCAATAAAGAGCGAATCAGCATTTTTGGTTGACGCCAAAGATATGTAATATGCTCGAACGTCAAGTTCAGTCCCATTCCCAACAACAGCGAGAATACTGTGAGCTTGACGTAGTTAGAAATCAGTGTTGTTATTGTATCTGCCATAGCACTAATCTCCTTCAGCAGCGGTGCCACCAAAGTTTGTTAATTTGTATGTACAGGCAGCTCTTCTTTTAGGTGAGTAGACATTATGTTTTTATGGATCTCCTGAAAGCGTGAGCAGCTATCTTAGAAGAGAAAAGTGAAAAACTAGGGAGCATCGCCTTCAGCAGATGTGGCTTAAAGCACCCATCGTTATTAGAAGTGTTGTTGGTAATATTGTTCTATGAGACCTACAGCATGTAATAATGGGGAATCTAACGGCTCTATCCAATCAGCCACATTACGAGCCAGCCCAAGGGTTCCACTTCCTCCTGATGATTCAAGGTTACCAGTTAACGTCTGATTTTTAAGAGATTGCAGAACATTGAGCACACCATTTAAATGCTGTGAGTAACTGAACTCAGGCTGTTTAAGTTGCTGATCTCTACACATTTGTTGAGCAATTTCAATGGCTTGATTGATCAGCTTGAGAAATTCTTCTGTTTGGGGTTCCATAATCTTTAAGGATAACTGTAATCTTTTAGGCCAATATCTTTTGCTGTATATCAATCGATATTTTGGTCTATTCAAGTTCATATAGAATTTTGTTCACCCCCCATATAATACTATCTAAATAGGGGGATGAAAAGGAACAATAACTTTAATAAACTATTGTTCTTCTTGGCAAGGACAACTAAAATCTTTAACGATCAGGTCTTTTCCTTCAGACCACTGAATATTTGGGTCTGTTGAATTTTTTATAAACGTTTGCTCACCCCCACCTGGATAGCATTGCTTGGGGTTTTGAGGAGCAACAATACCTTGATAAACTATTGTTCCTGCTGGCAAAGTCACTGTTTCTACCATGGTAGCTTTATTTGGAGGCTCAAATGCTTGGCTGAGAGCTAAATTCCTTATAGTTTCTACATTCGTTTTATATTTATCAGTTGTTAAAAACCTACCATATTTGTTAGTATTACTACTATAGTAGCGATAAAAAGTTTGAGGCTCTTTGAGTTGGGATTCTTGACATTCAGAATTCAGAAAAGTAACAGCAATATCTGGTGAAAGAGGGCATGAAGAGGTAGCTTCTTGAGATGGAGAATTCACCTCTTCACCAAAGGCTGGTAGCGACTTAAGTGGAAGAAATGGCAAAGAACCAATTAATAATATTTTTACAAGATTTTTGGTATTAAAATTGATGATTTTTGACTGAATATTCATACTGAGTTTTCTTCAAGAGTATTCTAGTATATTATTCTTAGAATCTGAGAAAACTCTGAGATTAAAATCAACCAATGTGACAGATTTAATTAGAATAAATGTGACTTTAATATTGATTGTCACGTGAGTCGTGAAGTGAGGCAGAAAATTATAGCTACTCACCCGAAGACCCTATAACTCTGTAGTGACAATAATACGGCAGATCTATACAACAACAAATAAAGGCCCTACAAAATGCTTTTTTGCAGGGCTTTTGAATTGTGACCAAACTACTTGAGTAAGTAATATTACTTGAACTCACTTATAGAGCATTTCTCTAAGGCTTTGTTGCCAATTTGGCATAAAATAAGTTTTTTTAACTACCGAAGATTTGATCCTTATAGCCCTTGCTTTCATCGCCAAACTCTACTTCGTTCCGTATGGGGACTTTCCGCAAGATTAGTTAAGCCTCCAGTCAGATTATCTGGATGGACAATCTGACTAGAGATTGAATTGTTAACGGTGGGTTATTTACCATTCACTACCACCAAATACGATTTCCGTTCTCATCTACGCGTGCTTGCCGAATAACATCGGAGATTTCTTCAGCATCTACCACATGGTGAAGTGCTTTTCTTTCACCATTTGGGTATTCAACAATAAAGTAGGTGGGAACTTTAATCCAGTCACATGTAATATCAGGTGAATCTACGGCTACTTGCTTTGCTTTTTCTTCTGTGCTTTGTGGCTTATCAGAAATTACATCCCCTGGATTAACTGTTAAATTCTTGTCTTTAACTGAGGGTTCGTCTTTCGCATGTCTATCTACACTGACTGGCTGGTTGATTTCTGATTGTTGTTGAGTCTTCATGGCTTTAAATAAGCTAAAGAGAATTTATTCACTGCTCATAAACCTATCCAAAGAAAACATCTCAACTCCTCTTTCAAGAGAGAGACTTTAAAATTCATAATAAAATCCTGAGATGTATATAGTGGTCCTAGATGAGTTGTAAAAATTAAAAGTTTCAGAATCCCGGTTTTTTAGAGAAACTGGGATTCTGATTTTTTACCAATGATTGAGGATTGCTATATTTATATGCCAAAAAAATTTTTAGCAAATTTTATTTTTAAAATAAATATTTTTAAATAATCCAAGAAAAATCTAGAATTAAAAACTCAGAATCAACTTTCTTTAGGAATTTGACCATTAACTGATTAAAAACCGCTAAATTTTAGATTTTGCTAGGGGCTGTACATCACCATACTATAGACAGATGAGGTATTGGGCAGTTTTAGGTATGATTGCTAAACAAGTAATTACGCTTTCTTGTGTGAGGAGCCAAAGTTTAATATGAATAAGGTTGCTAGATTTGTAGTGCTCTCCCTTAGTGTTGGTTTGGCAGTTGGCATTCCTGTTGCAAGTCTGGTTCCAATAGTCAAGGCACAGACGTCTACAACAACGTCTCCAGACCCCTATACAACTAGTCCCTCGGCAACATCCACTCATAAGCCTACTAGACATAAGAAGACTAGACATACAACTGGAGCAACACCCAGCGCAACTGCTACTCCTGGGAATACAACTACAGCCCCTACCCCCACAAATACAACAACACCATGATAAAATGAACCACCCACACTGTTTCGGAGTAGCGAACACAGTGTGGGCTGTCAGTAGCCTAATCTAACCGTGATAATTCTTTACATTCTAGGTTCTGGCAATTTGTGCCATGATTCAAGAAGAATACAACGTATTAGGCAATATGGACACTCTAGAAGTCCTAGACGGTTTACGAGTGCTGGTGGTAGACGACGATGTTGATTCTCTTGCACTAGTCAGATTTATATTGGAACAATATGATGCTCAAGTGAGTGCGACAACATCAACCCGTCAAGCCTTTGATGTGATCAGGCTATGGGAACCGGATATTTTAATCAGCGATATCGCCATGCCAGATGAGGATGGTTATTCGTTGCTGCGAAAAGTGAGAAACCTTCCTGGAGAGATAGCACAAATTCCAGCGATCGCCCTGACAGCACTGGTGAAGCAGGAGACACTTGCTCGTGTTCTAGATAGTGGGTTTTCCACATATGTTGCGAAACCATTTGATCCGGATGAATTAGTGAAAGTAGTTGCAACCTTGGTGCTGCAACGAGCCTCCCTTGCGATTAGCTAAAACAAAGGGCGTTGCTGAATCAAAGTATAAATATGCAATTCACAGGTTTGTAGAGACGTAGCAATGCTTTGTCTCTAACTTGTCATTTTTGCTCGTTCCATCTTTGTTCAGATATCGGTAAACTGTTGAGAAAGAGACCAGTTGTTGGCCTATCGGCTCAGGGAATATGCCCTTAACACCTCATACAGAAAGACACTTTACCGCCTCCGAAACGATACGAGACATTGTTATTGGAATGTCAGATGGGTTAACCGTGCCTTTTGCCTTGGCTGCGGGGTTATCAGGGGCAATCACTTCAACAAGTATTATCGTGACTGCTGGGTTAGCAGAAATCATCGCTGGCTCAATCGCAATGGGTCTTGGAGGCTACTTAGCAGCAAGAACCGACTATGAACATTATATAAGTGAACGCCGCCGGGAATTTCGTGAGGTTCATGAAATGCCAGGTGAGGAAGCTCAAGAAGTGGCTGAGATTTTCCGTGAATATGGTCTTTCTGATGAACAGGCAAGTCCAGTGGTTAAGGCTATTCAGGCGAACCCAACACAATGGGTCGATTTTATGATGCGTTTTGAGTTAGGTTTAGAAGCACCTGAACCTTCCCGTGCTAGTCGCAGTGCATTGACAATTGCCGCCTCCTACATTGCTGGGGGCTTAGTTCCACTCGCTCCCTATATGGTATTCAGTAGCTCTATCCTTGCCTTACGAGTTTCTGTGATCGCAACTTTGATTGCACTCTATAGTTTTGGTTATGTCAAAGGACGCTTTACAGGTACAAAACCCATAAAATCCGGTTACCAGACTGCTTTAATTGGTGGTTTAGCAGCGACAGCCGCATTTATTTTGGCACACTTATTTAAATCTTGAAAACCTTGTGGTACAAGGCCAAGATTCAATAACCATAATAAGTTTTGTGAGAATCATAGGGTAGTGATTGTTAACTCAAAGGTTACGTGCCTAGACAATGTCTATCTTTATATGACAGAGTCCACCAAAGCGGTCAGTTGTCACAAACGCACGTAAGCTTGGTAAATCTCCCCTTCTGGGTTAGAATTGACTAGCCTACAAGTAAATTTTGCTTCTCTTTACGCTGACGGCTTTACTATACCCCCAGAGCATCTACTGTCATCATCCTAGTTCACTCATATAAATTTCTAAAGGTGCTCGATGCCTCAAATAACTGATAGACAATCAGTATTTTTACTTAAAAAAAACTTGGTCACAAAATCTAGAAGCAGCTTTTCAAGGTTTTATCCTATTTTTCTTCGTTTACGGTTAAATAAGCTTAGTCTTAGAGCGAAAATTGTATTATTCGTCTTGATAATTGGTATATTACCAATTATGGGATTTGAGGTAATTATTTATCATTTAGTTAGTCAATCTAACACACGTGAAATTATCAGGAATAAAAGAGAAAAAACTTATTTACTAGCGAATAGAGTTAACAGTTTCCTACTAAGACGATACACTGATATACAGTTAATATCTGACTCATTAACGATAGAACTAAATAATTCCAATGATGCTAGGAATCGCGCACAAATTCAATTAGCTCTTGCTAACTTCTTAAATGAAGAAAAGAACACTTATACTTACAGAAGTATAGTAGTATTAGACCTTAATGGAAACTCAATTGCTGAGTCCACAGGAGAACTGATTCCTAACCAAAAAGATGAGGAGGATTTTCAAGCAGTTCTTAAAAGTGGATATCCTTATATTAGCCAGTCGTTAACCAATAATTTAGATAGTTCTAATATTTATATAACTACACCAGTAAAAAATGGTGAAACAGGTCAAACAATCTATATTATTCGGGCAGTAGTATCATTAAATTCTTTAAAAGATGTTCTTACAACATCACAAAAAAATCGAGATAATTATATCATAGCAGATGCTCTAGGAAAAATTCTCCTGTGCAACCAAGACTGTAAATTAGGTATTAATATTAAAAACAAATTCCCTGAATTAAGGCAGATACAAGCTAAAAATAAGGGAAAAGATATAAACTCTTTTTCTACTGAAATCAATAATAGAGAAATCATCACATATTTAGGTTTGCCAAGAGTAAAAGGAATGCCTAATTTCAATTGGGTGATACTTTTAGATACACCTAAAGTAGTTGAATTCTCAATACAACGAAGATTGTTATTGGCTTTAGAAATAAGTATATTTATAACAGTATTATTAGTGATTGGGATCGGCGCAGTTCTTGCAGAACGTTTGAGTCAACCAGTTAAGGCTACTGTTAAAACAATAGAAAAATTAAGTCAAGGCGATCTTAGCACTAGGATTATTCTAAGAGGTGAAGATGAACTTGCTACAATGGTTTTTCATATTAACCATATGGCAAATCAACTGCAAGATCTACTGCAAAAGCAAACTAATGAAGCGGAGCGTTTAAGGTTGCTAGCAAACACTTTGCAGATCATTCGTTCTTCACTAAATTCCCCAGATTTATTCAACACCACAGTGACAGAAGTAAGATCTGCTCTTAAAGTAGATCGAGTCCTCATCTATCAATTCAATGCTCATAGTAGTGGGCAAATCATAGCTGAGTCTGTTGAGACTAGCATACCAAGAATGCCTAAGGAACTCATTGAAGACAGTTACATTGGACCAGAGATTTTCAAAGCTTTTGAAAATGATAATGATGATTTTCTGGCTATAAATAACGTTCATGAGGTAGACTTCTCGCCTGAAAATTTGAAGTTATTAGAACAACTGAATATCAAGGCTTGTTTAGTAATACCAATTCTTAAAGAGAACGAAAGATTCGGCTTTTTGGTTGCTCATCACTGTTATTCAACCCATTTTTGGCAGCCTTATGAAATTAACTTCTTGCAGCAGTTAGCAGTTCAAGTTGGGTTGACCTTAGAACGCGTCACTTTACTGGAGGCATCACAAACACTGAAAGATTTTGCTATCCGCTTGTCTGAAACTCTCAACCCTCAAGATATCTACAATTTAACGGTTCAAGAAATACAGAAAGCTGTGAAAGCTGAGCGAGTTGTCATTTATAAATTTGATAACAATGAGCAGGGCAGTATTATAGCTGAATCAGTTGTAGCCGATTGGCCTTCAATTCTCAAGGCAGAAATTCAAGAATCGTGTTGGAAAGACTGTATGGAAAAGTATCGGCAAGGTCTCGTGTACGCAGTAAATGACATCTACCAAGCCGATTTGAGCGAATGTGACATCCAACAACTTGAAGCATATAACGTAAAAGCAAAATTGACCGCACCAATTTTGCTAGGAGACCAACTGCTAGGCTTATTAATTGTCCATCAGTGCTCTCAACCTCGTGTATGGCAGCGATCTGATATTGACTTGTGTGAGCAATCAGCCAGAATTGTGGGAATAGCTTTAGAGCGATCGCATCTTTTTGAACAAACCCAAAAAGAACGAGTAGCAGCAGAAATAGTTTCCCAACAGCAACGTCAACAAAAAGAACAACTACAATTGCAACTGTTGCAACTGCTCAATCAGATTGAAGCAGTATCCAGAGGAAAATTGACAGTACGAGCTGAAGTTACGAGTGGGGAAATTGGTACAATTGCTGCATTTTTCAACTCAATTGTGGAAAATTTGCAGGAGATTATCATCTCTGTTAAAGATGCAGCCACTCAGCTAGATGAGGCAATCACCGAGAAATCTGAAGCATTCAGTCAACTTGCAATTACAGCACTTCAACAATCAGAGCAAATTAACCACACTTTAGAATCTGTTGACCAAATGCAGGTTTCAATAGCAGAAGTCTCACAAACTGCTCAACAAGCTGCAGCAGTGACTAGCACAGCCTCTGATACTGCACAAACAGGGGGTCAGACAATGGAACTGACAGTAGAAAGTATTATGTGTTTGAGACAGACCATGGAAGAAACAACTAAGAAAGTTAAACTTTTAGGAGAATCTTTACAACAAATTTCCCATGTTGTCGCCTTAATTAACCAAATTTCGATGCAAACTAATTTGTTAGCTGTCAATACTAGTATAGAGGCAGCGCGTGCAGGTGAAGAAGCTCAAGGATTTGTAGTCATTGCCGAAGAAGTTGCAATTCTCGCAGACCACAGTAGTGAGGCGACTGTTGAAATTGAAGAAATTGTGAACAATATCCAATTAGAAACCAACGCTGTGATTAAGGCTATGGAGCTAGGTACTCAACAGGTGATTGAAGGCACTGGCCTTATTCAAAATACTAAGCAGAGCTTAAGCCAAATTCTCGATGTTTGTTGTCAAATTGATAAATTGGTGAAGTTAATTTCTGAGGCAACAATATCTCAAGTACAGACCTCAACTGAAGTCACTGATTTAATGAAGGAAATTGCCCAACTTTCTGAAATGACCAGTAAAGCATCTCGTCAGATCACCACATCTATGCAACACACTGTGGAGATTTCCCAGAAATTGCAAGAGAATGTTAGCATTTTTGAGGTCAGTTGAATTCATTTTTATATGTCTTTTTCAACAAATCGAGATTCAACAAGAGATCTGTATAATAGTACAGCACCAGAATGGATAAGACGAGACCCTTGCTTGCTTTCAGATTTCACGGCACGTCCTTTTTTACTAGAGATGTGCGAGCCTGTGACTGGGCTACAAGTGCTCGACCTTGGCTGTGGCGAGGGATATTGTAGCCGAGAATTACGTCAACGTGGAGCTGCGCAAGTATATGGAATCGACATTTCGGAAAAGATGATAGCTGCAGCTCGCCAACAAGAAATCAAAGAGGCTTTGGGTATCCATTACGAAGTGGGTTGTGCAACCAAACTCGAGCAGTTTGGCGATCGCGAAATTGATCTGGTTGTTGCAGTTTTTTTACTGAGTTATTTAACAAATGCCCAGACTCAACAATGTATGGCTGAAGTGCGACGTATTCTTCGTCCAGGAGGTCGATTTGTGTTTTGCATACCGCATCCATCATTTCCATATATGCGTGAAGCGGGGTACCCATACTATTTTCAAGTTAATGGTACAGGCTACTTTAGTCAACGCGATCAGCAGTTTCCAGGTTGTATGTGGAAGCGAGACGGCTCGGTGGTCAATTTACAATTCATCCACAAAACTCTAGAAGACTATTTTGATGCTCTTAAAACAGCTGGTTTTAACACTATGCCTACACTCAAGGAATTACGAGTCACTTCAGAACATCTTGCATTAGATGAGCCTTTTTTCAGACCCTTAATTGACTTACCACTCCATCTAGCTATGCAAGTCAGTGCACAAATCTAAGCTTACCTCAGTGGGAGAAAACCTCCCTTTGCAACGTACTGCTGACCTTCAGTAGAAAGTAACATATTTGCATAGGCAACTCCAACCTGTTCATCAATTTTGCCATCTCGACGAATGACAATAAACAAACGCCGACTGAGGGGGTAACTCCCATCTCGGACCGCAGAGACATTGATTTGCTTGCCTTCACTGATGAATGGTTGCACATAATTCTGAGAGTTGCCTTTAGCTATAGCAAGAGGGCGAATTGTATGCTGACCAAGAATTGGTCCACTCCCTCCAAAAGAGATACCCCCCGGAGTTGCGGCAACTTTACGTATACTATCAGTATAATCGTTGACAATTTGCACTCGAGAACTGAGTTGCTTAATTTCTGGCCCAAGAAGCACATTTAATAAATTGACAGTTTTGGGGTCTCTGGCAAATGGCGTGATCTCTAAATCCGGTCCTCCTACCTGTTTCCAGTTTGTTATCTTGCCTTTATAGATATCTTTAAGTTGATCTAGCGAAAGTCCAGGGATAGACAAACTTGGATTAGTAAAAAATACAATTATGTCTATAGCTACTGGTACCTGATCCAACATAAAGCCGCGTGCTTGCGCCTTTTTGTATTCAGTATCTTGAAGGGCTACTGCACTTTGAGCAAAGCTCAGATCACCATCAATTAGCATTTTGAGACCCGCATTTTGACTAGGTAAACTGTTCTTAGGTTCAGTAAACACCAAGTGAAAATTTGGGTGAGCCTTAGTCATAGCTTCATGCGCACCTTGAGCAGTTATAGATGCAAAGAGGACAGCACCACCATAGTTAAATGTTCCGTCTGGTACATTCGGAACTTCTTGTATGGAATTGTAGAGTTTAATATCCGAAGAATTTTTTTCTGAGGAAATATTTAGACTTGGAGAACTTGTGAGAAGTCGAACTTGCTGCCATAAAAAAAGACCACCACCTACGCAAACAAATAATAGTAATGCGAATAGACCAAGCAAACCTGTAGAAGGCTTACTTATCAGTCTCTTAGTAGATAGCGAAGCCGTGCTAAAAGGCTTATGGCACCTCTGGCACTGTGTAGAGCCTGGTGGGTTGTCGTAGCTACACCAACCACAGATCACGCTTCCTTTAGTGTTAGAGCTAGATTCATTATTATTCATGAAAGTTTTTAATTACCTGTATGTTACAAGGTTTTTTTGCTGTCCAATTCTTTTAATCATGCTGCCTTGCCGATGGGTAGCTTGAGTGATTGGACTTGTGTAGTATGAATGCCCCTGCTTGCACCCCTCAAACTGGTAATAACACTCTCCGATACTGAATCGAGATTTCAGTGGAAGCTCTTTGATATGAGACTAGAATATCAGATTTTTAATACTTGAATAGTGGTTTTGCTCTTTTATTTAGAATTAAGATTTGAGCTACTTTACTTAGATTAGTTAATAACTATTTTATTAAAATCAATATATTTGCTTGCTTATAATAAATTCTTATTTACTTATTTGCTGTTTGCCTTATGCCTTATTTAATAGCTATTTTAGGTCTTTTAGTTATTCTATTGAACTGTTAATATTATGTTCATAACAAAATAAATGATGGATTTGATTTAAAAATAAAAAATAATGTTGTTGTAAATATTTCACTACATTTGCTGTATTTTGATGAAAGGCTTTTAAGCCCTAGGATTAGTAAAATTTTTGGTTTTCCTTTATTAGGTGTAAGGCAGTGGTATTGAGATCTTTGTTAACCTGTTTATCCTATAGTCCAGCAATTTTGATAGTTGGCTTAGTTCTACCTACCCTGGCTGGTGAAGTACAAGTCAGTAATCACATTCAACCTGAATCTCCTATCGTAGCTGACATTCAACCTGAATCTCCTGTCGTAGCTGAGTTCTCAACAGATTCATCATCACAACTCACTTCGGTGTCACAATTATCCGATATTCAGCCTACTGATTGGGCTTTTCAAGCATTGCGATCGCTTGTTGAAAGGTACAGCTGTATAGCTGGATATCCAAATAGTACTTACCGAGGAAATCGCGCCATCACACGTTATGAATTTGCCGCTGGGTTGAACGCTTGTTTAGATCGAGTCAACGAATTAATTGCCACAGGCACATCTTCTCTTGTCGCCAAAGAAGATTTAGCAACAATACAGAAACTACAACAAGAGTTTGCGACAGAATTAGCAGTCATACGTAGTCGTGTAGATACCTTAGAAGTCAAGACGGCTGAACTCGAAGCACATCAATTTTCCCCCACAGCCAAACTCAGTGGAGAAGCTATTTTCGCGATCGCTGGTGCATTTGGAGGGAAAGCGGCTGATCGCGACAACAACCCAAATAACAACCCAAAGCTACAAGACAATGTCATACTCGGCGATCGCATCCGTTTGAGTTTAGATAGCAGCTTTACTGGTAAAGACTTTCTTAAAGTCCGCTTACAAGCCAGAAACTTGACAGATTTTCTGGGTAATGTGACAGGTACTGCAATGACCCGCTTGTCATTTGCTGGTAGTGAAAATAATCAAGAGTTGATCGATGAATTGTACTATTATTTCCCTGTTAACAACAAACTCTCAGTCACAGTTGCTCCAGTAAAAATTGAAGTAGACAGGATGGTAAAAACTCTGAGTCTCTTTAAATTTACTGGCAGTGGTAGTCTCTCCATGTTTGGGCGATTTAATCCGATTTACCGAATTACTGGTGGTGCAGCTATTGGTGCTAACTACGAGTTTAACAAGCACACAAGTGTCAACATAGCCTATACAGCCGCTAATGCTAATGTTCCAACCAGTCAAAATGGTCTGTTTGATGGAAGTTATAACATTCTTGCACAACTCTTCTTTGAGCCAATCAAAAACGTAGGCGTTGGTTTAACCTACGTCAATACTTATTATCCTGGCAATAGTGTTGACCTCGATAAAGGGGTAGGTAGTACCCTTGCACGTAGACCATTTGGTAATGTTGCTACCTCTGCAAATTCCTTTGGTTTAGAAACCAGCTGGCGAATCAATCCTAAATTAGTCCTTGCGGGTTGGGCTGGCTACTCCATCGCACACTCAGAAGTTAGTGGTAGCGATGCAGACATTCTTAACTATGCTGTGACACTAGCTTTTCCTGATCTTGGAGGTAAAGGCAATCTGGGAGGTTTTGTCTTTGGTATGCCACCAAAAGTTATATCCAGTCGTGTAGCAGAAGATAAAGACACATCTTTTCACATAGAAGGTTTTTACCGATTTCAACTGACAGATAATATTGCTGTGACGCCCGGAGTCTTTGTCATCACTAGTCCAGAACATAATAGCAACAACGATACCATTGTTGTAGGAACTGTTCGGACAACCTTCACTTTCTAAAATTCAGTTTGGCGACCTCACACACTCAACTTATTCAACGTCTCTGTAAATCTTTTTTCTGTTCCCTGTTGTCATCCCGAAGGGGATTCCTAAAGCTCATGTCTTTTTAGCAACATTGCTAGCATCTTTACACGGTTATGTATTGATGGGCATGGCTTACAGAGTTAACATCTAATAGCTTTCTGATAACAGCATGATATTAATAGTGGTGAACGAGTTATTTAAAAATTTGCGATCCATAATTCGTAATTGATAATTCGTAATTAAGTTTGGTAATGAAGATTTAAATTCCTTCAAAAACTCAAAAACGCACCATTTTATAAGGATTTAAAGTCTTTTTTAACTATGAATTATAAATGACAAATTAGGAATTAGCAATTATGTTGTTGACAAAAGAAGCGTTTCTATTTAGATTTTAGATTGGTCATTAAAATAGTTTCTATTAAACCGTATGACCTTATTTTTTACAAGCTGTTCTACTGAAACTTCTTGTTTTTATGAGGTGATATTTGTTTCATGAGATACTAGCACTTAATGCCAACTTATTTAAGATGTCTTTGGTGCATTACTCAGAACCCAATCATGATAAAACATTTACCGACGATTTTCGGAAAACTCGCAAGTCATCCTTCAACCTTATTGATCGCCAACATTAGCTCACATCAGAAGTTTATTAACTATTCTGCTGGCAATGACTTCATATAGTACACCTGATGCCCATCAGCATAAGTTGTACCGAGAATTAGATATGTCTCCATCAGCTTCTAAGATACTATTTGACTCTGTAGAGATCTCCCTTGGCAAACGGCTTGTGGTGAAGGATATCTCTTTTAGGCTCAAAGAACACGAGCTGCTCTGTATTGTTGGACCTTCAGGCTGTGGCAAAACAACTCTGCTGCGTGCAGTAGCAGGCTTAACCTCGGTGCGCCGTGGTCGTATTCTCCTTGACGGGATTGCGATTACTCGTCCGACTCCTCAAATAGCAATGGTTTTTCAACACTTTGGTCTCTTCCCTTGGAAAACTGTACGAGCAAACATAGAGTATGGACTGTCAGTCCAGGGTCGGCGATTTGGTAATGAGGAGATTGTAACTCACCTGCTTGAAGTGATGGGCTTGGAAGATTACGGTCACTGCTACCCCTACGAACTCTCCGGTGGTATGCAACAGCGTGTGGGAATTGCACGTGCTTTAGCAATACAACCAGAGGTGATTTTGCTTGATGAGCCGTTTAGCGCAGTTGATGCTATTACACGCGAAATGCTGCAGGGTGAATTGATCAGTCTATGGGAGAACCAACAACGCCGGAAGACGACAGCTATTCTGGTCACTCATGATATCGATGAAGCAATCTTACTAGGCGATCGCATTCTGGTATTGTGTGGCTCTCCAGGACAAGTGCGCTTGGAATTGGATGTTAAGATACCTCGTCCCCGTACTCCCCAAGCGATCCGGGATTATCCTGCATACTCCCAACTACGTCGCCAGATATGGGAAGCACTACACGCATAAGTAAGAAAGTCGGTTTGATTCTTAAAACCCCTCGTTCATTCACCTAAGTAAGTTTTTACTATTGGTTCTTGAAAAATGCCAAAGATATCAGCCGTTAAGCCCACAACTAAACTCAATGTACAACGAGTTAAAACTCACAAACGCTCCACTCTTTTATGGAGCCAACGTTCCTTAACATGGTGGCTTCGAGGCGTCTCGCTACTCATCATCTTTGTGCTTTGGGAATGGTATGGTCGAACCACTAATCCAATCCTTTTTACTTATCCAACTGCGATCGCCCAATCTGCAATAGAGATGATCGCCGATCATACACTTTTAATTGCATTGACACAGAGCATGAGTGTATTTGCCATAGGACTTGTTCTAGGTACAGTCCTTGGGGTTGTTTTAGGCTTAGTGACTGGCCGTGTGAAAGTGATGGCTGCACTGTTAGATATTCCAATCACAGCACTTTATGTTACACCCATAGTTGCTTTGGTACCCATCCTCGTTTTGTGGTTTGGGTTTGGAATGCTTGCGAAGATCGTCATCGTGATGCTATTCGCAATATTTCCTGTACTAATTAATACAATGCGCGGTGTGCGCGAAATTGACCCACGGTTAGTTGAGGTTGCACGTTCGTTTTGCTCAACAGAATATCGACAATGGATTGATTTGGTGCTTCCATCTGCTTTGCCTTTCATTATGACTGGCATTCGTTTGGCAATAGGTCGAGCATTGATTGCTGTTGTTGTTGCTGAATTTTACACTGCTGTTTCAGGGTTGGGATATTTGATTGTTGCTAATGCACATTCGTTTCAGACTGCACGTGTTTTTGTACCCGTTGTTGTACTGATGGTGATTGGCGTTATTAGCACTCTCGTACTAGAAATCATAGAAGCATATATTTTGCCTTGGCGTCATCGACACAATTAGGAGATTGGGATGCGACTACCACGAATACAAATCATTGGTGTAACTATTGCAATTACTACTGTAGTTGCAACTGCTTGTACAAAACTTCCATTGGAGAACACGGCTAATTTAGAGCAAGCAAAACTCACAAAAATCAAGATCGGTTTACCAACGGCAAAAACTAGTTTTGCAAACATTGACGTGGCGATCGCTCAAGAGAAGGGATTCTTTAAAGAGCAAGGCTTAGATGTGACCGTTGAAAACTTCGATACAGGAGTAAAAGTGATGCAGGCTTTGCTTGCTAAAGGTATCGATATCGGTGGCGTCAGCCTTGAACCCATAGTTAATGCGACTGCGGCAGGAGCCAAGATAGGGATTATAGGCACCTTTGCCAACCGACTCACTATCTCAATGATCACTCCTAAGACAATTAACTCTCCAGTAGATTTACGCAACAAGAACGTGGGGATTCAGGATGTCGGAGCAATCCGCGAGGTCATGACTCGCATGATACTTCAAAGTGCAAAATTAACACCTCAAGATGTCAAATATGTTTCCGTTCTTGGAACCAACTACATTCCGGCATTGATGACTGGGCAGATTCAATCTGCTGTTCTCCAGACAGATCAAGCTATGGAAATCCTCCAACGCGATGCAAAATTTCACGTACTTGCAGATATGTATAAAGTTGAACCTAACTATTTCTTTGGTTCTTATGTTGCAAGCAAAGAATGGTTGGCAAAAAATCCAGACCTTGCTGTTCGCTACCTCACCGCACTCATTAAAGCACACAGGTTTGTGTATCAAAACAAAACTGATACAGTTAAGATTGCCACGAAAGCAACTGGTTTCAACCCTAATGTAGTTGACAAAACTTACGATGTGCTTGTGTCTCAGAATAAAGTTTTTCCAGTCAACGACGGTATTGACGACAAACGCCTTGCCTATACAGTTTCGAGATTGCGATCGCTAGGATTGTTAAAAGGCAAAGAACTCGATATAAATCAATTGGTTATGCGCCAGCCTATCAACCAAGCTCTCAATAAATTGGGCAAGCTTAGCGAACAATAAATTTCAAAGACCCGTGCCCTCAAGGATTGCAATACGGGCAGTATTCTTGAGGTGCATACCAAAGACCATCGAGCCGAGGTTTCGATTCGCTGTAATCACACATAACACAACTGAAAATATCCGCTTTTACCATCTCAGTCTCGGTTCTGCACATTTCACATTCTAGACCCCTGTTGACGCCCGTTCTGCCCCAACCAGGTAATGCACAAGAAGGACAAGGTGTGGCAAGTCTCCTTGCCAGTTTTTCTGCAAGGGTAGCAATCACGCTCATTCGGCTTGGATTACGATGGGCACGCATATCAGTTTCCAGCCAGACCTGACCATCAGAAGAAGACAGTTTGCATATATCAAAAGCTTTATTAAATGCTGTAATCGTCTCAGCATCCTTGAAAATAATTCTGTGATCCTGCCAGTCGTTAGGTCTAAGAATAACACCATGGCTGGGAAATTTAGCACTGTTCAAAAACTGATGTGCCTGTTCTAGTGTAGAGACACAAGCATGTGCATAATTTGTTTCTTCACTGATGAGCATTTCATGCAGATGGAATCCCCGTTCATCATCAATAAAGACAAGAAGCTCGTTGTCACATGATAATAAGGGAATATAGGGGTGTGGTCCAAAGCTACCTTCACTGGCTAAACCATAGGATAGGTTCGTAGCCTGCATACCAAGCCGTGCTTTTTGAATCGCTGTTTCCAAGGCATTGCCTTTACGTTCAATTTCGCCGGAAAAAGTGCCCAGCACATCGGTATCAATTTGGGGTACAAGCAGTGTTGCACCCAACAGATCTCGAAAATGCGGCGCGATCACATTTTCCTTCTGATGCTTGGTGGTCAGCGCAATGTTTTGCTCGCGGTAGAAAATCGTCATGGCAAAGAGCTTGGATAATTGACCTCTCCCCGGCTTAAAAGCGCGGGGATTCTAGGCGGATGCTAGGAGGTGGGCTAAAGCCACACCTGTTCGCTTTACCGCTTTGGTATTCCAGATAAGTAATCTGGGTGGCACGGTCAAAAATGCCCTACAAGCCTTGGCTAGGTTTAACCCTAACTGTACCTCTACTTTACGTAA